>Ga0209006_10004282_pt1 | contig 12953 bp, 10 predicted proteins | sample JacPin_JW_Ref_O2_FD_188567 | JGI IMG/M metagenome (GOLD analysis project Ga0209006, IMG submission 188567) | Forest soil microbial communities from Algoma, Ontario, Canada - Jack Pine, Ontario site 1_JW_Ref_O2 (SPAdes) (version 2) | ecosystem: Environmental > Terrestrial > Soil > Boreal...
GACCAGAATCGGCAGACGGTGTCGCTTTTGCAATTTGCAGGAAAAGTAGTGGCCATCACCTTCATTTACACGCGTTGCCCGCGGCCTGACTACTGCATCCGGCTCTCGAACAATTTTGGGCTACTGCAGAAGCGCTTCCCGCAGGAGATGGGACGCGATCTGATCCTGCTGACCATAGTGATTGATCCGGCTCGCGATCAGCCCGAAACGCTTGCCGACTATGCGCGGACGTGGAAGGCTGATGCGCGGTCATGGCATTTTCTGACGGGCTCGCTAGCCGATATCCAGAAACTATGCCGCGGCTTCGACATGGTCTTCTATCCCGATGAGGCTCTTCTGGTTCACTCGTTCCACACGGTGGTGATCGATCGCCAGGGCAAATTGGCCGCCAATCTTGAAGGCAACAATTTCACCCCCCAGCAGTTGGGGGATCTGGTGGAGACCGTCATCGCTCCTGGGCGACAAGCTGGAATCAAGTAAACGCTTTCTGATATTGTTCCTGTGGGCAAAATCCCAAAACCAGGCTGGGCTGCGAAAGGTGCTCCGACAATGTCAATGACGATGCGAAAAAAGACTGTCTACCAACCAGCAGTCTTCATGATTCTCATGGCCCTTGCGCTCTTCCCTGCCGCTTCGTTGGGCAGCGACGCGACCAACATTCCACAAGTTGTGAAGGTTGAAGGCGACGTAGAGTACACGCACGATCCCTCGATCGCGAAAGATGGCGACACCTGGTATTTGTTCGGGACGGCGAATGGACCGGTACGAGATGGAGAGCTGCCGATTCGCTGCTCTCAGGATTTACATACGTGGAAGCGCTGCGGCAATGTGTTTGAGAAAATTCCTGACTGGATTATGAAAGAAAGCCCGGCGACCAAAGAACTCTGGGCCCCGGATATTTCGTTTTTCAACGGTGAATATCATCTCTATTACGCATTTTCAGTTTTCGGAAAAAACACATCTGGAATCGCCCTGCTGACAAATAAGACCCTGAATGCAAAGAGTCCGGATTTCCATTGGGTAGATCACGGACTGGTTCTCCGATCGTTGGCGGAAGATGATTTCAACGCCATTGATCCGAATCTTGTGCTCGACGATAAAGACCAACCATGGCTGTCGTTCGGGAGTTTCTGGACGGGCATCAAGATGCGGCGCATCGACGCGAAAACGGGACTGTTGTCGTCCGCGGACACCAAGACTTATTCCATCGCGACGCGCAAACGCCCTGATAATCCGCCACCGAATCCTCCGGGATTGCCGGGGAATTGGCAGGCAGTTGAGGCACCCTTCATTGTGCGCCACGGCGAGTTCTACTATCTGTTCGTGTCGTTTGATTTGTGCTGCCGGGGGACTAAGAGCAACTACAAGACGATGGTGGCGCGATCGCAATCCGTGACGGGCCCGTATGTTGATGCCAGTGGAACGGCGATGTTGGATGGCGGCGGCACCCCTTTGCTGTTGGGTAACAGCCGGTGGTTCGGGCCGGGCGGTGAATCGGTGCTACAGCAAAAGGATGGCGACATAATGGTGTATCACGCTTATGACGGGACGTCGGGGCAGGCTTATATGCAGATCTCCACTATCGCGTGGGTGGATGGATGGCCGAAAGTCGCGCTCGAAGGCGGAAATCCGGCGAACAAATAATCTTCAGAGCTTTAGGTCGTGGAAGCTACTTCACTTCGCTCGCCGGGACTTGATCGGGATCAATGATCTTTAACATGGTCTGGTGCTTCTCGACTTCTTCGTGCTCGATCCGACTGGCGGTCGCCAGCTCTTTTTCGGAATCCTCTTTGCGATCGAGGCGAGCGTAGGTCATTCCCAGATAGTAGTGGGCTTCGCGAGATGAATCGTTTAAAGCCACGGCTTTCTGCAAGAGGTCGATGGCCGCAGCGTAATCTTTCTGCTGAAATTTCAAACGGCCCATGGCTGCAAAGGCTTCTGCATGGTGAGGATCTCGCTGTAAGACCCGAGTCAACTCCCTTTCTGCTGTGCTAAGCTCGCCCGCTTCCAGATCGATTCGCCCGAGTTGAAAATAGGACTCGGTCTGGGTCGGCTGTAGTTCAATCGATTTTTCAAACTGAGTTCGGGCGTCCGTGGATCGTTGCAGGGCGCTCAAGGTCATCCCCAGGGCGTAACGACCCGATGCGTTCGATGGATTCAACTGACAATAGCGATCGAACGCGACTCGGGCACCTTCGAAATTTGCCAGCGCCATTTGCGCGCGGCCCAGCGCATACAGTGTGTTCGAATCATCCTTTTTTACTTCCAGCCCTTCCGTGAATGCTGCGGCGGCATCGGGAAACAGCGCCATTCTGAGCGCTACCATGCCGAAATCGTAGAGTACGCCGGGATCTCTTGGAGTGAGCTTCCGTGCCTGAAGCAAGCATGACAGGGCTTTTTCAGGGTCGTTCCGGACGACTGCGGAGCGCGCTTGTTCGCGCAAGACACTCACCAGTGCGGAGCGGGCGTCTGATCTTACGGAATCGAGCCGCAGCGCTTCCTGGAATTGAGGAATCGCGTCATCTGGCTTGGCCATTTGTACGTACAACATTCCTAAACTCACGTGAGCGCTTGCGAAATCCGGCTTGAGTGCGAGGGCTCGCTTGAATAGCTTTTCAGCATCGGGTTCGCGGTGTTGTTGGGCGCGAACAATTCCCAAGAGATTCAGGGCGCGGAAATCATCGGGGGCGGAGTGGAGCACCGTATTCAGTGCGGTTTCAGCTCGCGGCAAGTCGCCGGATGCGATGGCTTGCGCCGCATCCCTGAGGAGGGTGAGAGACGAATTTTCGACCGGGGCGCGGGCCTGCGACTGGCTATGGATTACTGAGGACGCGAGGAGCGCTATCGTAATTACGACAAGAAAGCCGTCACACCGTGAAAGTCCTGGCCGGAAGCGTAATCTCATCACGATCAGGGTAAGGCGGCCCGAACATCAACGGCAAATGACACTTCAACGATGCGCATTGCTGGTTGGCACTTCGTAGAACGCGATCTGCTCTCCCGACATGACGGCGAGTTGGCTACCATCTGGCGAAAGCATAAATGTCTGCACAGTAGGCACCGGAGACGCGATGTTGAGGGCGAAGACTCTGCCACCGTTTTCGGCGCGATACACCGCGATACGTTCGCTAGCAAGATCGGACGCATGGAAAGCGGAGTCGGACACAATCGACTTGGCGGCCTCGGCCATTCCAATGGTAAATGCATTTGCAGTTGCGACACCTGCGGCTGTCTGTTCGAATTCTGCCACCGGAGACGTGCCCTTGAGGACCGGCTTCCCGTCTGGCCTCAGCACCCGGTACCACTTTCCCGCGGTTTGATGACTACAACCGACTACGAAGAGCAGTTCCGGAGGCAACGTTGTCGTTTCAGGCCTGCAGGCGGAGTTGATTTGGGTGAGGAGATGCCTTTGCGAGTCCCAAGTTTCCTCAATGATTTGCCAGCGATTTTTCCCGGCGCTCACGATTCGGATCTCGCCGTTGTCAGATAAAACCGGCGGCGCTGACCGCGAAGACCGGATGACCGTAGCCAGAGGATGAAGGTTGCTATCGAGGACTTTTATCTCCACGTCTTCTTCAGGTTCCACTTGCTCCGCATCTTTCAACTGGCGATGGATTGCTTCGGAATGGCGTTCCTGAATGACGCCGACGGCGAAATATTTGGCGGAGGGCGACGCGCTAACGAAGGCTAACGGTCCGCTGAGGGGGGAGCTTTGTTCCTCTTTCAGCCCAGGTCCGTAAAGCCTGAGTTCGCGCCCGACGTGAATGAGCACGCGGTCTGAGGCCACCCGCCACAGGTATTGGTGGTCATCCGGTACTTTCCAGTTAATGGTTTTTTCTACTCGCTTATCGGGCACGCTGATCAGGACAGCGCGGATGATGCGTAGTTTTGCGAATTCCGACTCGGTGCCAGTTCGCGGCACTAAGGTATGGGGATTGAAAGTAAACAGCAGTTCCTTGGGACCAAGGTAAGAGATGGCCGAGCCGTAGTCGAAGCTATACATCTCGTGGTCCGGACGAACTGGGGTATAACCGAGATCTTTCACTGATAAGGTGGCCGCGGCGGAGGCCGGCTTGATTTCCGGTTCGGCGGATGAGAGTGCGTCGTTGCATTGAGGTGGAACGCAGATTTCACTGTCGTCTGGCGCATCCGTCACATCAGGAGTCGTAGTGGCTGATGCAGGACCCGCGGAAGCTGTTGCGGCTGGAGGGACGGTGGCCGCGACCGTTTTCGGAGCTGTTGCGGCGCTTGGGATAGGCACGAGGAGAAACTGAGCATTGATTTCAAGGCGAACATCGTGTCCGGAAGCGGAGAGAATCGAACTCCCTTCGGGTCCTCCGCCGACATTCAGCTTCATACCGCGAACGCCGATGACTTGACCCGGCAAGACGGAGGTGGGGCCGGTGTACTTCGACGGCGAGTTGTAGGAAATCGCCGCAGCAGCAGTCACACTGCGCAAGTTGCCGCCACCGCCGCCGACGCCAACCCCGGCACCTCCGCCGCCCGAGCCACCTATCCCCAAACCTGCGGCCTCGCCTAAGGGCTGATTTCCGTAACTGCTGGCGGCAAGGATGGGATCGACCGAAAGCACGGCGACAACGCTCAAGGGCAAAGGCTTCATGTCGCGTCCGTCACATTGACCACTCTCGAACAGGAGCGCAATCTGTGAAGTTTTGTCGGTCTTGGAATGGGCGGTTTGCGCAACGATGCGCCCGGTAATAATCGCACCTTGCCGAAGGGTGCATTGCGGGCTGTTCCACTTCATGGCGACCTTGGCGAGGATCGAATCGCCAACCTTGATTCGGGATGCATCGAGGGGCCGGACGAGGTCCGCTTTGACTGGAATGTGGTCTTGCCCGTTAGCGGTCAGGGGACAAACAAGGAGGATGCCGGTGAACAGCGGCAAGACAATCGTGAGTATACGTTTTCCCGTGGGCACAGAAGCCGCTCCCAGTACGGAACTTTACCATTAAAGTGGCGGCGCTGAAACCTACGAACAGGGGATTTTCCATCAACCCGAATCGCGTCCGGGTTGGAGCGCCGCGCCGAAGGGAGTTTCATCCGGGCTGGGAATAGAGAGCCCACGCGCTCGCCAAGTCCTGAATGACGTGGCCGAGGGATTTGTAGACGGTGATTTCGTCTGCCGAACGGCGACCTTCGATGTCGCCGGTCAAGACCTGGCCAATCTCAGCCACTATATGTTCATCCCCTACTAAGCCAGCTTCTTTGGCGCGAAGAAACTCGGCGCCTTGCTGCAGAACTCCTTCACGACTGTCGACAATGAAGCGGGAGCGAGCGACGAGGTCGCTGTCGACCTCCGATGGACCGGCAAAGCCTGAGCCTACTAAATTCAGGTGGGTACCGGATCGCACCCATGCTCCCTTTAAGATCGGTTCGGCGGCGGCGGTCACGGTGCAAATAATGTCTGCTTCGGCGACGGCTTCTTGCACGTTCGGCGCGGGCGTCACCGGCACCCCCAGTTCTTTCTGCATGCGCTTGGCAAAGGCATCCGCGCGCTCGGGAGACCGTCCCCAGACCACGATGGATTCGAGACTGCGAACCTTTCGGATTGCCCGCGCGTGAGTGGCGGCCTGCTCGCCATAGCCGAGCAACGTCATGCGACGAGCATCTTTACGCGCCAGCAAATCGGTCGCAACTGCGCTAGCTGAGGCTGTGCGGATGGCGGTTATCTCTCCGGCATGAAGGACGCAAACGGGTGCGCCGGACTCAGGATCGAAAAGGACGACTAATCCCTGATGAGACTGGATGCCGCGGGCGAAGTTCTGCTGGAAAACGCTGATTAACTTCGCGCCGAAGGGCGCGTGTGTGCCCATGGCGCCGGGCATGATGGCGAAGAACCGTTCTTCCGATAGCGGGATGATCGAGCGCAGAAGTTGCCGGGTTTCACCTTTGGAGAACGCGATCATGGCGCGCCGCACGATCGGAATACACACTTCGTAAGTAAGCCGTCTGGAAACCTCTTCGCGGTCTATGAATCGCAATTGTTCTTCCTTAAAGAAGGGGGCAGAACGATGATATCGCTCAGGCGGCTTTGGCCGCTATAAGTTCGCGTATTTCGGGAGCAAGAGATTCATTGCTGCCGCCAAAGCCAGGGCCGCTGCCAGGATGACCAGTAACGAGGCATAGGAGCCGGTTGAGTCGAATGCCCGACCGAGAATCACGGGACCAATGGCTGCTGCGGCGGCGTAGAAGGTCCAGGTAATGCCGTACAGTGTGGAAAAACCGCGTAAGCCGAAATAGCCAGTTAGCAAATAGGGTGTGATGGCCGCCTCGCCGCCCGCTCCGATGCCAATCAGCGCTGCGGCCACGCAGCCGATGGAAAAACTATTCGCTCGCGCGAGCAGGAAAATCCCCGACGCAGTAGTCAGGCTGATCACAAAGGCGACACGCCCACCGAAAAATCGATCAAGCAGCCAGCCCACGCCGATCCGCCCAAGCACGCTCGATCCACCGAGCACGGATGCGCACAACGCTGCCCTGCCGGCGGTGATGCCTCGGTCCGTGAGTAGCGCAGACATCTGCGTGATAGCGCCGTTCATGCTAATTGAACTCACACAAAGGACGGTGACAATAATCCAGAAGGCAAAGGAGCCCAGACCCTGCTGCCAGGTCATTCCAAAATGTTCAACCGGTGCTGACGCAATGGGGACCGAATCGCGATTCGCTGAGGGTCGCCTCAACTCGGTGCGATCGCGGACATACAGCCAACTTAGCGGCAACCCCAGCAGCAGGGCAACGCAACCCAGAGACAGGTAAGCCGCCCTCCAGCCGGCACGGCTGATGATTGTTTGCGCTAACACCGGCAGGATCATGGCGCCTAAGCCTGCGCCCACCATGACGAAGGCCAACGCCGTGCCCAGGCGTCGCTGAAACCAAGTTGAAATGGATCGCGAGTAAGCGAGATGGGCGGCGCCGTTTCCCACTAATCCGAGTACGAAACAGGTGGCATAGAACTGCCAGACGGTGGACCGCAGTAACGCGAGCGAAGCCATGCCGCAACCGAATACGGTCATGCAAGGGAGAATGATGCGGCGAGGACCGAAGCGGTCTATCCAACGCCCCAGCAACGGGGAGCACAGACCAACGGTGACGGCCGCGATAGCAAACCCGCGCGAGATAGCTTCGCGGCTCCAGCCAAATTCTGCGCCGAGCGGTTTCACAAAAACTGCGAAGGTATAGACGAAGAGCGAACCGAACCCGGCCATTACTCCCAGACACGCGGCCAGCACAACGCGCCAGCCGTAGTATCCGAGATCGAATTCACTCAGGCTGGACGATTGAACGCTTCGCGTTTTGGTGTTGCTCTCGATATCGACGTGCACGTTCATCTTCTGCGGGTTGGTCAAGGGGTCAATTTCCCGGTTCCGAGATAGTCTTGTGAGGGGACACCGAAAGCGTCCGCGACACGATTGAAGAACGCGAATAATGCCGCAATGTAGACGGCTTCTGAAATCTGTTCGTCGGTCCAGCCTTCGGTTCGGAGTTTTTCAACATCCTCCGGCGTGGAACGATACGCCGCATGCGTGATGAGTTCTACATAGTCGAGCAGAGCACGTTCCGAAGGGGTCAGACCCGCTTCGTCGAGTTTGCCTTTGACGATGGCATCCACACATTGATCCGGTGCTCCCTGAACCCGCAGGAAGTAAGCGTGGCTATCCAGTCAATAAGGACAGCGGTTCAAAAAGGAGACGTAGCTGGCGATCATCTCTTTGTAACGGCGTGAGAGATGGCCTTCAGAAAAGTGGATTGTGTTTCCCAGTTCGATTACACGACGCAGAAAGTCGGGCCGGGCTCCGAAGCACTTGATGATGCCGGGGACCTGCTGCCTGCCGGAGCCTTTGCGCCAGAAGTCATAGGCCGCAGCGGTCTCGCCGGTGGCTTCAGCATCCTCGATGATCCTGATCTTGGTCGCGGGTTTCGCTGGCTGTGGGTTGTTTCCGCCGTCGGGGCGGTTGGGACCGCGGTCGTTTTCCGTGTTAGTCATACTTGCCAGGCATAAGGTTTGTCATAGCGAGACTTCCATCGCATGGATTCCTCAGCAACTACTCGAGGCTGTCGCGACTCGGGTAAATAACAAACCAAAAACACTAGCTGGACCTAACTCGCGATTCAATCACATGAAAATACTAGAAGCGATTCGCGTTGGGTTGAATTTTCCCGAAATGCACAAGGGCTCTTAGTTCTTTCGGATTATTGACCCTCCTGATGTGAGTGCGCATAATCTCCCAACTTCTGGGATCGACCGTTTCAGATATCTCAATATTTTGAGGCACGGTTTAGTGTGCGCGCTGATATCGAGGAACGCGTCGTTCGAAAGGACTGTGGAAAACGCGTATGACTTGGATTCGAACCCTGGCCTGCATTTTTCTGACGAGCATAGTGGCAGTAACTGCGGTTGCGCAGCAGATTTCAGGTAGTATTCGCGGCACAGTGGTCGACCCTAGCGGCGCGATTGTGCAATCGGTCGCGGTGAGCGCCCAACAAACTGAAACCGGACTGACGAGGGCAGCGGTCACCGATCGAAACGGCGGGTTCGTTTTCGTTGAATTGCCGATTGGGCATTACCGGATATTCGCCGAAGCCAAGGGCTATCAGAAATATTTACAAGAAGGAATCTCGCTGGATATCAACGAGACGGCTACCGTCACCGTCCGTCTAAAGCTGGGATCCGAGACCCAGCAAGTTGAGGTAAAGGCTGATGCCGAGTTAGTTCAGAACACCGAAAGCAGTCTTGGGCAGACCGTGAAAGAGCGCGAAATTCTCGACCTGCCGCTGGACGGCCGCAACTTCTCGCAGTTGGGAACTCTTCAGCCCGGCGTGGTGCCGCTGACTCCCGGTCTATTGGAAGCTGGGGGTCCGGCGCGAGCCAATCAGGCTTACGCGGTTGACGGTCAGCGGCCGGAGTCTAACAATTTTCTGATCGATGGCGCCGACAACGCCAGCGCGGTGGATGGCGGTTTCGTGCTGAAACCTCCGATCGACGCGATCGCCGAGTTCAGAATTCTTAGTCACAATGCTAATGCCGAATTCGGGCGAAATACGGGTTCGACCACCAACATCGTTACCCGCAGCGGGACGAATTCGTTCCACGGCGCGGCCTGGGAATTTCTGCGCAATGATTGGATGGACGCGTCTGATTACTTCACGCAAAGCGTCCAACCGCTGAAGCAAAATCAGTTCGGCGCCACTTTTGGCGGCCCGCTAGTTAAGGATAAGACTTTCTTCTTCGGATATTACGAAGGCTTTCGCAACCGGCAGGGTGAAACGGTAGCGGCGACCGTACCTTCGGCGGCGGAACAGCAGGGTAACTTTGGCGAGTTGTGCACTTCGACCGGAGCTACGATTGACCCGTCCACTGGCCTGTGCAGCAATCCGCAAGGACAACTGACGTATTTCGGGACGGCTGTGCCGTTCAACCAACTCACACTTTTCACGCCCATCGATCCGACGGCGCTGAAGGTGCTGCCGTTTTTCCCGCTGCCGAATCATGGATCGAATGGATTTATCGATACGCAAACTCTGGTGGAGAATAACGATCAATTCGGATTGCGCTTGGATCACTATCTTTCCCACGCCGATACGCTGAATTTCCGTTACATGTACAGCAGCGGGCCGACGACCGATCCTCTGTCGCCTGTGGGCGCCAATGTACCCGGATTTCCCGTGGGCGAAGATGATCGGGCGCAAAATTTTGTGGCGCAAGAGACGCATATCTTTTCGCCAAAACTCATCGGGGTTGCGCGCTTTTCTTTCCTGCGGAATAAGTTCCTGCTGGACCAACATTTGAATCACGAGCCGTTGTCAGATCTAGGTTTTGACTACGCCCCCACGCTGCCATCGGCGGCGGGGCCACCGTTCATCCAGGTGGGCGGGTATGCTTCGGTCGGCGACCCTATCACGGGACCACGCAACACTTTTCAGAATACGTTTGACTTGTCTGGCTCGCTGAGCTGGATTAGGGGCCGTCATGAATTGAAGTTTGGCGGAGGCTACCGGCGCGATCAGATCAATGCGCTGCAGGGCATCGCCACGAACGGTTTCTTCGTATTTGCGGGCATTCCCTCTTTTGAGAATTTTATTTATAACGATGGATTTGCAAATTTCCTGTCGGCGAATCCGGTAGTCTTCCTGCAGGGCGGCGGTGATTTCAGCCGCGAAATTCGCGACCGGGCCATGGATTTGTACGGCCAGGACACATATAAGGTCACTACTAACTTCACGCTGAACTTTGGACTGCGCTATGAACTGCCCTTCCCCGCTACCGAGAACAAAAATCGGGTGAACCTTTTTGTTCCCGGGGCACAGTCCAAAGTGATTCCCGATGCTCCCGCCGGTCTTCTTTATCCGGGGGATCCGGGCGTACCCGCCGGATTGATTGCAACTCAGAAAAACGCGTTTGCTCCGCGCGTAGGCTTTGCCTGGGACCCGCGTCGCGACGGGAAAACAGTGGTCAGCGCGGCCTACGGAATTTTCTATGAACCGTACTACACGGGAGAAGGTGGTCCATTGCAGGATCCGGTCAGCGCGCCGCCTTATTTGAAAACGCTTCAGTTAGGTTTTCCGATCAACTCATTTGCCAATCCGTTTTATAGTCCGGACCCTTTCGGTGTGCCTTTTCCTCAGCCGATGACGTTGCTTGTGGCCTCTCGCAATTTGCGCCTGCCTTATGCGCAGGATTGGAATCTGAATATCCAGCGTTCGTTGGGAGCCGACTGGCTGCTTCAGATCGGGTACGTGGGAACGACTGGCGTGAAGCTACCGCGCTTCATCGAAGGAAATCCAGCCGTCTACTATCCGGGCGTGGATACCACCAGCCCCGGATGTTCGGTGGCAGAACCGTGTCCGATTTCTACCGAAAACAATGTGAACCAGCGTCGCCTCTATTCCGGTTGTACGCTGCAGAATCCCAACAATTGTGTTTACGGATCGGTCGGCGAGATCGCGAGTATTGCGAATTCGAGCTACAACGCGTTACAGGCCAGCCTGCGCAAGCGCTTCAGCCATGGCCTTTCTTTCTTGGCGTCATATACCTGGTCACATTCTATCGACGACGTTTCGTCGTTCAACATCACAGGGTCGGCGTCGCAGCCTGTGGCAGGGGAAAACGATCTCGCGCAGAACCCGTTTGACCTGGCGGCAGAACGTGGTCCGTCGATGTTCGACGCGCGCCATCGCTTCGTGCTGAGTTACCAGTGGAGTCTTCCCTTCCTGCAACATTCGCACGCGTGGTATGGGTATGCTCTGGGTAACTGGCAGGTTAACGGTATTTTCACGGCGATGAGCGGGACTCCTTTCACGGTATTCGATTCGAACGACGTTTCGCTGCAAGGGCAGGCGCCGGAGATTTCGGGATTCTCGAGCAATCGGCCGAATCTTGTGGGCAATCCCAATTCCGGTCCGCGGACTGCAGCGGAGTGGTTTAACGTGAGCGCGTTCCAGCAGATTGTGCAGGACCCGTATTCTCCGGTGGAGCAGTTCGGGAACGAAGGCCGCAACGCGGTACTGGGGCCGCGATACGTGAACTGGGATTTTTCCGCTCTGAAGAACATTCGGCTGACGGAAACGAAGCAACTGCAATTCAGGGGCGAATTGTTTAACGCGCTGAATCACGTCAATTTCCGACTGCCCGTCAGCGATATCGAATCGCCGAATTTTGGGCAGATTCAACAGGACGTGAGTCCTCGGGTGATTCAGGTAGCGCTGAAGTTTTTGTTCTAGGCGAATGCGGTTCTCTTATGTTCGGTGTAGGTGGAGATTCCTCGCTTCGCTCAGGATGACATGAATCACTTCGGCGTTGCGACTCTTTTATGTTTACGAGAAAGTTAATAAGGCGCGTTGTCCTGGTGCTGGCCGTTGTCGCTCCTCTCTGGGCCCTTGGTTGCGTTGCACTCTACACGATCATGCAGAAGCCGCCGGAGACTTTCGGGCACTTCATGGCGAAGTTGCCGGGGCCGGTGCCATTTCTGATTTTTCCATTCGAAACCTTGTGGACGCATGCTCGTGCAGGCCAGTTAACAGTCGGTGACGCGGCACCCGATTTTTCGCTGACGAAGCTCGACAAGACTGATGTGGTGAAGCTGTCGACTTTGACGGCGCAAGGGCATCCGGTTGTGTTGATCTTTGGCAGTTACACTTGACCTCCGTTTAGGCGGGAGGTTCCCGCACTGAACAAGTTGCATGAGGAATATGCTGACAAGGTGGCTTTTCTGGTGGTGTACATCACGGAAGCTCATCCCAGCGATGTGTGGCAGATGCAGAGCAATATTAAGGACAAGGTTGTATTCGCCACTCCAAAAGATGAAGAAGAACGCGCGATGGTCGCGGGGGCGTGCGTGCGAAAGCTTGGAATCCAGATTCCCGCGGTGATTGACGAGTTCGGTAATTCGACCGAGCAGGCCTACACGGGATGGCCCGATCGCCTTTATTTGATCGATGCTCAGGGCCGCATCGCCTACAAATCGAAGCCCGGGCCGTTCGGCTTCAAGTCGGACGAATTGAGCTCGGCTATCGCGAAGCTAGTTCACTAAGGCGCGACTCGCCTAGTGTTGAGGACGAATCAGTCGCCGGAAAATCAATCGGCCGCCATTTCCTGGGCATCGGGCTGCAACTCACCGCGTAGCTGGTTTTCAAGATCGGCCAGTTGCGCTTCGATGTCCTGCGCGGCCTTGCGCTTGCGGATGACTTCCTCGCGATACCTTCTGAGGAAGTAATCGATGGTCTCGACGCGAATCCTGATGGAGCCGGTAGGCTTGTTCTCGTCGAGATCTTTGAAGCAAAAATATGGCGTGCCGGACTGCTCGATGATGCCCTCAATCACACCGTAGATGGGAGCGTCGTGTCCGCATTTGAAACTGGATATTTCGAGAGCCACCAAATTCGGATGGCGAGCGGTAAACTTCGCGGCCCAAACTTTATGGTTGGTGCTGCAGGAG
>Ga0209006_10004283_pt1 | contig 12953 bp, 8 predicted proteins | sample JacPin_JW_Ref_O2_FD_188567 | JGI IMG/M metagenome (GOLD analysis project Ga0209006, IMG submission 188567) | Forest soil microbial communities from Algoma, Ontario, Canada - Jack Pine, Ontario site 1_JW_Ref_O2 (SPAdes) (version 2) | ecosystem: Environmental > Terrestrial > Soil > Boreal...
AATACATCTCGGTGAGCAATTGAAACATCGAGATTCACGACCAGCTGCTCACATGATGAATATTGAATGATCGGAGGATGTGGCAATGGCCTCGGGGAGTCATAGCTTATCTCGGCCTTTCCTAGCCGAGCTTTTCACTGGGCTTGAGACGTCGTCTCTGTGCTCGAACACCCCCCAACACTCTCTGATTCAATCCTGCACATACGCATCGCAGACATCTTTACTGAAAACATTTTCGAAGAGATAAAATTCACACGGATCCACAAAAAGAATTCATCCCGTTATGATGTCATTTTTAATAAATTGTGTATTTATTTTAAATTAAAAAGGAAGTCCGTGCTACGATCGAATTAACGAGTTTCTTTCAGTAGCTGCCTCAAGCACTTCCTTGTCGCGTCGAGTCTCGCAAGTATGCCACGTGACTAAACGGACTAACGGCACTAGTACTTTTAAGCGCCGTGACAGGCGGCCCACCGTGGACCGTGGAGGTCTGCCAAGACCGTTGAGATTGTCTCAGTAGAAAATGCGTTTCGCTGTTCTCCTCTCCTTCGCCCTCTGCTCGTATGCTGTCCAGCTTCTTCCCCGTCAACTCAATACCGTAGCTACTACAGCTACAGCTAGTACCACTTCTGTCGGATTCCCAGTCGCCACTGTTACTGCTACTGCTACCGCAGTTGCAACTGCTGTCGCCGTCGGTTTCGAGACTGTTACCTATACCTATACCTATACCTATACCGGAATATATACATATACCGGCACGGTCACCGCCTCCGCCACCGCTATCGCTACCGCCGTCATTCCTCCAAACTCACCCGTAACGGCTGCCGCTACTGCGACTGCGTCTGCCACTGGTATCGCTATTGCTATTGCAACGGCAACGGCAACTGCAACTGCCACCGCTACTGGTAATGGTATAAGCCCTGTCACTGCTTATGGCATTGCAACAGGACTCGCTACAGCGACTGCAACGGGCGCCGCCATTACTGCAGAAGCAACTGCAACTGCAACTGCAATCGCAACAGCCGGTGCTGCTGCTGTAACTACTACGACTACCGCAGCCGCAACAGCCGCAACGGCTACTGCAACAACTACTGCAGTAGCATCCGTTCACGCAACGGCAGCAACAACCGCTACTGCTGCAAACACGACTGCTACCACACCGTCTGGCGCGCCAGCTCCCATAATGTATTGTCCATATTCTTCCCTCCGTCATTTAGCTGAAATTTGGTTTGTTCTCCCACACAGTGCGGCGAGCGGCGCGGGCTTGAACCATGTAAAGTCGGTGCCGTCGCATTCATTCTTACTGCTCTGGTTATTATTTATGTAAGAACATTTATTCACCACCTCTCCAATATGTCTCCAAGTCTTTTAGGTCATGTTTGGTTTGCATTCATTCAGGTAGATAATAGGGATATATTCAAGAGCTTTGTAGTCCAGTGTAGAACTTATGCAAAGGTCCAGCGTTAAGTCATGGGCTTCAAATAACAAATTTCCGTGGTCATAACAAGAGCATCCATATCCGCGGCAGTGACTTTCAGCTTGCTACAGTGGCGGTCAACGGTTGAATAGGACTGTACACACATTTGTTCTGTTCCTAGCCAGACTAAGGCCTCTTCATCGTACGGCCTGGTGGACGAGGATCGGGGCGTTGTGATCTTAAGCTATTGGAAATGCATCTTCGGTGAGCACAATTGAAACATCTTAGATTCACGACTGCTCACATGATGAATGATCGGAGGATGTCGCAATGGCCTCGGTGAGGCATCATAGCTAGTCGTTCGGCTTGCCGAGAAAGAACTGGCGGATGGATATGGCTTTGTGTTCGACTGGGTCTGGACATGTCACCGAGCACATACCCCTTGTGGTACTAATGCCTTAGATGTACTATATCAATTCTAGGTGTCATCAGTGGCGATGATGGAGGAACTGAGGCAAGAAGTTGTGGCAGTGTTGCCAACCCACATACCACGACTAGATGTTGCGGCTCTCTGACCTCCACCGTCACTGGCGCCGGTCCTTGGTGCCCATACCCACCACGTCGAGGAATCTAAGCTTCGGACGCACAGCCTCACTTATCCTGCCCCGGCTCTACCTCTCTGACTATTTCACTGCGCAGAACGACCAGGTGTTGGCCAGCCTTGAGATCACTCACGTCGTCTCCGTGCTCGAACACCCCCCGACACTCCCTGATTCAATCCCTGCAGCTCACAGACTGCACATACGCATCCCAGACGTCTTTAGTGCAAACATTTTGATCCACTTCGAAGAGACAACAGAGTTTATACGGCGTGCGCTCGATGAAAGTGAGAGCAACACAGTCTTGGTATGTGCCTGTGACACTTATTTCGGCTTGTGCCTGAGCGGCACTAAAAAGATCCAGTAACTTATGTTTGTATTCCCTACCACACTTCTATAGGTACATTGCTACCAAGGCATCAGTCGTAGCGCGGCCATTGTCTGCGCATACGTTCTCGCCACTGCCGACTACAGCATGACTGCATCAGAGGCTGTCATGTTCGTCCAATCCAAACGCGGAATCGCGTGTCCCAACCTAGGCTTCCGACACCAGCTGGAAGCTTACGCCACTCGTTTTGCTGGTCGTCCAAAAAGTGGACTACGAAGATTCAGAATTAGCGTTGGCATCGCTGAGAGGGTGCGACGATTGAAAGCTGGATCTTCCCTCCAACTGAGTAAGCCAAGTGAGGCAAGCCAGAAGGATGTCTTGAATGGTTGATGACTTGGATTGTTGTGAGTCCTACGTGCGAGTTGACGTCATCCCCATCCCATGTTCTAATCTGTCCGTATGTACAGTGGTCGTCTAACATGTGAACAAGAGGGACCTAGGTAGGCATCGGAACTGGAAGGGATACGGTGCAGCATGCGTGACCCGGCGAAGGCAGGATGTAGGTATGGTGCAGAGGATGATGATCATGAATACGAAACGATTCACTCTTCTCGTTGCATACAAACTTTCAGAGATCGGGGTTTAGATCCAAGTCCAGATCGAAGAACGCTGGCTGCTGAGGGCGGAGATCAGGCCTATAAGATCTAATCATGCCAGGACCGCGTTGTTGCGAGACATCGGCTGTTGGCAATGTGAGAGGTGACGCGATGGGTGCTGAAGGGGTGGTTAGAACCCCCATGAATTCAAACGTTTCTCTATTAAACAAAAAGAGCTTACATCTACCAACGGAATGTGCCTCCCCAGCCAATCCCAGTGGCGCCTCCGAGTTTAGGCGGCCACGGCGCATTTTCTCCTCATTCGGGAATGGAGGAAAGAATAGCGGAGGAGGTGGTTGACCGGAGACGTCATCAGGCATGTGGGGTGGTGCAGACGTGAAGGCACTGAGGCTTTGAGCGTATGCGAGGAGCTCTGGGTAAGGCAGAGAAGCTACAAGAACGCCAAGTCAACACATTGGGGTCTCAGAATCTGGGAGTAAAGGATGATTTATCCGTACCCAATTTCGCATCGTGGATAGCGGTTATCCTCTCCTCGCCTTCTCTGATCAAAGTCTCCAACTCGCTCTTCCCAACTTGCATCTCGATACAAATATCCCTCCACTCTGATTGGAGAGTGAGCAGATCGACTGTCAGAGATTCTATCTTTTTCGTCTTGACCTGGTGGAGGTGGACGAGCTGTATGGCAGCAGCAAGGTTTTCATCACATTGGAGAAAGTCAGCTGGGTGTGGAAACGGTAGGGGTTTGGCGGGGTTTTGAGAATGGAGAGAGTCGAACAAGGTCTGCGAGAGGGTTTGAAGACGGTTGAGGGAGTCGAGGAGGATGTGAGTTGTTGATTCGCGAGGAGGGGATTGGTCAATTTCGGCAGTCGCTGTGTTTTTGGCCTGGATATACTCAGTTAAGTCGAGAAGAGGATAGCTAGGATGGATAGAAGTAGTCTGACCTCTCCATAGGTAGAGTCAGGTAGGGACGCCATGTCGAGCTTGAGGTTTATTCTACCTAACCCTGCTTACCTACCCTGTCTCCAGGATACTAGCTAAAGCTTACTCTACTGCAGAAAGTCAGATTATGATTTTACCCAAGGTTGGCACTCAAATTGGCAGAGGACGATTCAGAAGAACTTCGTGGTGCGGTCATTCATGGATTCGATAGAAACTCGGACAGTACCTTTGAGAAGGATGCTCTACGATTTGAAGGTGCAGTAAGGTCTAGTTCTCACCGATCCTCATAGTCAACTTCGAATCCGATGAAACAGATCATCCGAAGGACGTTCAAAGGTGTAAACGTACAAAAAACTCTGAGAAGAAAAAACATTATATGCCACAGACAACGAGGCGAGGTTAGATCCCACCAAGTCTTCGATAGGCTCTGATCTTCAGCTTAACGAATTCGGTCATACCTAGTCCTCGATCGGTGCCACGATCTGTAAACTCTGCAGCTCGAAGGCGAGAACATTACGGCAAGAGCGCAAGTTATGGCACTCTCCCTATGGGTTCTGTAAAGCCAAGCCCACGATGTGACGGGCAGTTGAGTTATTATCACCAACAGCATGATCTCAAGTTGTCCTTTTCCCTTTTCGCGTCACCTAGTCCCCAATTTCCCTTCTCCCTGATATGGTGTGTCCTGGACTTTTCTGGCTGTGTTTCAGGTTCCATTAGCCTCTCAACCTCGGCCGCGGTCATTGCTGGAAATGTCACAGATCAACCTCGTTTCTTGTATTAATTCCGCTTAGAGATCGTCATGTGAGTTCCTTTCCGAGCTTGATGAGAAGTCATTTTTTATTCTTTTGGTAGTAGAAACACTCACGCTTGGCATATACACGACATGGTGGCCACACGGTCTCATTCTCGTCCGAATCCAGGCAATGCAAGAACAAATCCTGCCCATATCGCCGTCCTTGTCGTAACCCATCGTTTGATCACGAAACGATATAAAAGCCAGAGCAGCGTTGTCCCACTGTCCCCATCGACTCGACGATCACTCATCGATTACCATTCAATTCCTTTCATAGTCAATTCAAAATGGTCCGAGTATCATCTGCCTTCGTTCTCATTGCCACCCTTGTCGCTTCGACCTTCGCCGCGCCTGCAGCCAATAAAAGGGATGTTGGCGAGGTCGTGAACGCTTTCGATCATATCACTGAGCTCGTCACCGACCTCTATCGACTCATTGACGATGATCACAGCGATAGCCTCTACGCTGCATCTGTGAGCATATATCCCAACTTTTTTTTTTCAATTCATCCTCCCATTATTGTGCCCGTCGCTGCATCGATTCCACAGGCTAACTCTGTAATTTTTCAAGTACATCAACACGAAAACCCTCAAAATCATCGAAGAAATGAAGTCCGCGACGGTCGAAGCCCAGGTCAACTTTCATTCTTGTCTTTTAATTGTAAATACGAAGCTCACACGCAAGTTACAAAGGACTGTTCCCCTTTCTCGGATGATGAGGCGGTCCGAATGATGGATTCCGCGTACGCTTTCGCGCCTACCGTACACAAGCTCCTCCGCACCATGATCGCAAGGGAGCCCTATATCGCGGCGCTCCCATACAAGGGGGTCAAGGAAATCGTGGAGGACAACTTGCAACAAATGGAGGATGCGGCGATCGAATTTCAGGATGCGTTAAAGGAGAAGGCCCCGGTAAGTTTTGTTACTGCCAGTTGTTTTACTCCTGTGTTCGACTGGAGCAGTACTGCCTTATCTTTATCGTTTCCCATTATTTAACCTTGCCGTGTTTGTAGGAGACTTTTGTTCCCCACATCACCAACCTTGAGGACGAGTTCAGGGTGGAATTCGAGGAAGCGCGTAGAGCGTACGCTTGATTCGTAGGGTTCTATACAAGCACACCCGAAAAGCTCTGTCAACGTAGTCAATTGATCTCTTGTCCTCTCGTTTTTCTTACGCATGTTTGTCTGTGGGCACATAAAGGATGGGTCCAAGCAGTAACACACATCAAAGATCGATCATCAAGAAGTCGCCTAACCATTCGGAAGAATGGCCCCGATCACAGAATTTACCACACTGTAGTCAACCTAGCTGGCATTGATGCTCTTTTGAACTGACTGGAATGTCGACTCACACGAGTGATGAAACAGTCGAGGCTTGCATCTTCTAGTCTCTGTCACACAATCAAGAAGTGTTGGAACAGAGATTTTTGACCCCCCAACTTTCATACTTACACGAACACGCTCGATTGAAGATTAAGCGATGGATAATCTACACATTAAACCAAAAAGCAGAACCAAAGACCCCGGAGTGTGAAGAAGATGAACCAAGCCAGTACTTATGAATGACGGATGGATGTTGCGTTGGAAAGTGAGAAGAATGAAAAGATTCAAATATGTATGGATTTTTCTCTCTGATTATTTGGATGAATTGAGTCTTTTCGAGCATAGCGATGTCCGGAACAGAACGCAGCAAAACACATAGTAACCGCTTTCCAGTCCATTATGCGATAGACATCCTGAACACATAATTTCAGTATAATAAAGCAGCAAAAAAAAGAGAGCGACACGCTCACCCAAGATCACCACTAGCAGATGACACACCCAGCACAGCATCCAGCACTGTCAGCACCTCTGTTCCCTCCCTCGCCAACTTCTGCACCCCCACCAGTATCATCATCGTTCCGGGTGCGTCTTTTCCGGCCCTTCTTTTTGGTAACGTCGTCGTTGGTAGGCGGGATGTATGGCCGAATGGAGAGATGGACTATCGTTGCCGTCGGTTGAATCTGTGATTGAGGCCGAGACTGTGGTTCCGGAGGCTGGGATTGGAAGGGTGAGGGTATATGGATTGGAAAAGAGAGTTCTTCCGTGGTGTGTGTAGTTAGTGGTGAAATGATCATAAAATGGGGCCAAAAAAGTAGCGTACTGGATAGGGTGTCCTCTTCTTGGAGGATTTTTCCGAGGTAAAGGATGCGGAGATGTGATGGTGCTGGGGGCCGAACATCCTGCCATTCTGGGTTCGGCGAAAGAATGTTATGATATATGGGAGTAGTCAAATATATTACATACCGCTAGGCCATGCATTCCACAACAGCTCCTTCACCCTCATAACAGTCGTCTCGGGCTCGAATGACATCGTCCTTCTTCGACCAGAGACCAGCAGGAAGGTCAAAGACACCTGGGGTGTCTGCGGAACTGATGCAAGGACGGTAACAGATTGGATAGGCTCAGCGTCTGTCGAAGTTTTAGACATCAGATCCTGCATCAGGTCCGAGTCGGTGTGAAGTGGTTGTTTTTGTGAGGAAGATTGAGACGAGGGCGGCTCCTGGATGGAGATCACATCGGGGGCATCCTCCCTGAGCAGAAGTTGTGGATCTGTTTTCGGTGGTGAAAGAGGATGGTCGTTGGACGTGGTAGGATCTTCGGTTGACGAAGCGGGATCCGTGGACGGGATAACTTTTGGATGGATGGGTGGTTGAGAAATTAGTGGAGTTGAGAGTGGCTGTGGTTGTAGTGGATATTGGTGTTGGACTGGGATGGTAGTGTGACCTGTGGTTGGGAGCTGGGTCATGTCTGGTACTGAGGTGGGTGCTGGATCACTCATGGTGGGCAATATTGTGTAAGTGTGAGTGTAGGATTGGTGGGGTGATGATGGATAGGTGTAAGATGAAGAGTTGAATAAAGTGAAGCTTTAACGTGTCTGAAGTGGAGAACTATCATTATCGGATTTTGCCGGTTAATGACATCGTTGCAGTGCATTTGCTCAGCCATGTGTATCGTGTATCATCAGCACATGCAACGGTCCTCACAATCACCGTTTGTTCGCACCTACCCATTACCCATATATTCTAGATTTGAATTGAGTGCGAGAAATTGCGTGAGCACGAAGAACGGGGATTATCCCTACGGGTTTTTATACTTATTTTGTGAGCCCTGCGTCATTGGGACGTCAGTACTTCAGTCATCGTCATTGACGATTATCGGGAGGAGACCAGCTGGTCTCGTCGTGTCCACGTGACTGCCTTTTTTTTTGAGAATGTCACGTCCCATTCGCAGTCTCAGCGTCAGCTCTCAAAACATCTTCTCTGAGCATCTAAACAATGTATTTAAACCTTTACTGTTCCCTCAAGAATTAGCAGTCCGTCTCCTAACCCACGGGAGCCATAAAACCGCCATCCGAGGGCATAACGCACGGTTTAGTTTCATTGGTACGTTGTAGTACAAGTAGCATTGTTACATTTCATTCCATTGCCTAACTTTCTCAACCACAGGCCGCCGCGTCCTTGAAGCCTATCTCCTCCTGTTCCTCCAATCCAGCAGTGCACTACAGCCCTCACACGACCTGGAGCACCTCACAGGGCGCGCACTCAATACATACACCCTCGGTAAACACCTTGCACCAGTATGGGAACTTGGGCGCGTCTTACAGTGGGCTCCACCGATTCCCGCCAAAACACTAGGGACCGTCGGTATGGAGATGAAGAAAGGTGAGAGTAAGGAGGAGGGAGTATTGACGGCAATCGAATCGACAAAGAGCATCGGATTGTACAAGGTGCAGGGGGAAGCCGTTCAGGCTGTTATCGGTGGTATATTCCATCAATTCGTAAGCCAGCACTTTCGCCTCTTTTTTTTTTTTGCTACGCCGGGGTCTTCGCCTAGATCTCCCGTCACACTTTCTTGTTCCTTCCCTCCTGCCCGTATCTGTTTCCGCAGCTAAAAATCGCACAAAAATTTGCTAGGGCGGCTCTATAGCCCATCGCGTCTTCCACACCCGCTTTCTCCCACACATGCTCTTACCAAAGTCTTCGGACGGCTTGCTCGATGTCTTCCACGACGATGCACTGCGCGCGTGCGAGAGGATGGGCGGGCTGGAGGGAAACATCGTGCCAGATGTGCTGGCGGGTGTAGACTCTCCGAATGAGAGCCCCGTGGCTATTTCGTCTGTAGGCGAACAAACGGAAGGGCCACGCAGTGCGTAGCGTAACTCCCTTGGGTTTGTTTCTTGCTGTTCTTTATGGTATACTAGCTGATTGCCATCTATTCGATGTAGGTTGCTGGATTCCGGAGATGAAATATACAGGCATCAATGCTTACTGTACACTCCTCTATTGACGTACAGTTAGGTGCAAAAACCATCCCTGTACGCTCACTCGCCCCTGTGCGATGAGTCATAATCATACTCATTTCCGCGAATAACACAGCGTAGGGATTCCTATTCGGATACACAAGATACATCTCGCCCGATTAAATTTGCCCATCCACCTGCCCGGACAACGCCTGTATTGTTAGTGCGGATATCATCTACTGCAACTGGACAGTCTGGACTTCAGTCGAAAAAACAAACAGGATGTTGAGTAACATAGATAGTGTACGGAGACATGGAAAATATTGCAGCGCGAATATGTTCGCAAATCCGGACATCCACTATGTGAATAACCGTTTCGAGGTCAAGCCGATACCTTCCACGGCAAGGTTTTATTTTCTGGTCAAAATCTTGCGGTGTAATGGCTCTCGCTCATGCATCGAGCATTGGTATTCACTTGAAGATGAGATTGATTCAACGGCGGCAAAACAACATCCAGCGTAGACTTTCCCACATGGAATGAAGGTACAGAAGAACGTCCCTCCTCCGCCGACCTGGAGGGACACCGAGGACAGTGTCTCGAGGTGTTCTCGCATACGTGTCTGGCTCCCGCAAATCAGCGTGTCCCACACCTTGAGATCCTAATTCTGGTACTGACGACGGGTTCCTTCTCTAGCCTCGCTAGCTTTCGTTCGTTTCTCTCTCAACGCAGCCTCCAGTTCCTCAAACGCATTCAAAGTTACGTTGCGTTGAGGCTGATTCGCCCTCATCGCAGCACGGACGCTGATCGGCCATTCTGATTCGGGGATTTGCAATTTCATCAAATCATTGCCAAGAGATTCGAGGGATTCCTTGTATGCGATCAAGGCGTCTTGGTACAGGTCATGTACACAGATAGCGCAGCCCGACATACAGCACTCTACAGCAAGCCACATTATGTGAATGATATGTTCACAGAACCGAAGATAGAATTACACTAACCATCTGGTTTTGGCGGCTCAGGTTCTTCTGGTATACGAAACCCTTTGAAGAAACGGGTAGGATTTGGGTTCGTTTTTACATGTAACGAGGAGACTGGTGGGATCTGAACTACAGGACTTCGAAGCAAGTCACTCGAGTGCTTCGAAATAATCTCTTTTCTGCGTAAGGACCTTTCAAGCCTGCTATATCGTTCCGTGAGGTTTTGACCCTTGCGATGAAGGCGTTTTTGCTGCTGCCTGGCAGTTAGAGTGAGCGTCTGGGGGAATTGTTGGAGTGAGTGACGTGTTGCAGACGAAGAATGAAGAGTCCTGGATGGGCGTGCCAAGCATGAAAGCGACAGTGGGGTTATCATGGATTACATGGCAGAAGGTTGGCCGAAACGCGTGAGTAACCTATATTTCCTGTGACATCGCGTGACACTCTCCTCTTCTCTTGCACTCATGTATGTACCGTAGGCTGCGAACAACGAGTCAGCGCTCGCAACCTTGTCATCGTGCCGTGGAGCCTGGTAAGTCGTGACATAAGCCAAACCTTCATTTATTTGAAAGAGTTGTCGGACACAGTGGCCGAACGGTGAGGTGTGAAGCCGATGTGCCGATGTTAGACCGATCAGAGTCATTGTGGATGTGTCCTCCATATGTTTTCACGTCAGCCAGATCTTGTCACCCTGAGCTTATTTGCGACCTTCGTTAATCGCTCCGTTCATCATGTCTACCATGGTATCCAGCCCTGCAACACCCAATGAGACTGGAAATCGGATCATGGACACATCTACTAACGGTGGAGAGGCCCTAGTGCAAAAAGAGGAAAGGTTGGAAGACCCCTGGTCGCATGATCTTGCCAACCCACGTAACTGGCCTAAGGGGAGGAAATGGGCCAGTACACTTTTATTGATATAAGCAATACCACAATTTACCTGCATCTACAGGGAAATATCGCCATTGTGTGCCGATTCCAACTATCTTCATTTCGTGTAGTTTGATAACGCCTTCAGGTTTCACTCTATACATTTGTTACACCTTTAGGCAGCTCTATGATGGCTCCCGCCTTGCCCGAAATTGCGAAAAAATATGGCATGTCATCTTACCGTTTATCTTTAACTGTCTAATATTTTTTTCAAGGCATTAATAGTCCCACGATTCTCGCTATGACACTTTCCATCTTCTTGCTTTCGTTTGGCACAGGGCCCTTGGTCCTGGCACCATTATCAGAAATGTACGGTCGTCTATGGGTGTGTCTGATCATTCCTTACGGCTCTCCTTCCTTGAGTTTAGATTATCCATAAGGTCCTCCACATTGGCAATTTGCTTTTCTTAGTCTTAAACCTGGGTTGCGCATTTTCGCCAACATCTGGGTGTTTTATTGCCTTTCGGTTTCTATGTGAGCATACGCCTCGGTTGGTATGAGTTCATCTTTTACCACCACCGTAACGTAGGTGGTCTGGCCGGTGCTGCTCCCGTATCAGTTGGTGGAGGGAGCGTCAGCGACCTCTTCTCTGAACGCGAAAGGGCAGGCGCAATGGCTGCCTTTTTGTTTGGTCCTTTGATGGGTATATTCCGTGTACTTTTATCCCTCTCTTATTATTGACACGACCCTCATCAGGCCCTGTTGTTGGACCTATTGCAGGTGGGTATCTGTAGACCGGATATGGTTCGATCTCACATGAACTACAGGTGGATTCATCGCACAAAGTATTGGCGTCCATTATGTTTTCATCGTCATTAGTTCGTTGTGTGGTATTATGGCCTTGATTGGCATCCCATTTCTGAAGGAAACCTACGCTCCTGTCATCCGCCTGCGACTAGCCAAAAATGCTGCTGACCCGGAGGAGGCTGCCAGGCAACTCCCTACAGTTTCGAGCAGAAAAGATTCGAAATGGCGCATCATCTGGCTGAACCTCCGCCGGCCTGCTTACTTGCTGACTCACAGCCTGATATGCTTCATGCTGAGTCTCTATATGGCTCTGTAACTCTTCCTGTATGCATTCAACCCGCACGTGTAACTCTAATCGTCTTCCCTCAGGATGTACGGCATCTACTATCTCATGTTCGCGACATTCCCGGACCTTTTCACCAAATCATATCACTTCTCAACCGGTACTAGTGGACTTGCCTACATCGGGTTGGGTATCGGATTTCTGTCATCCACCCTACTAGGCGGGAAGTTTATGAACCGAATTTACACAACAGTCAGTCTTTCGTAACATACGAGACCCGTAGTGTTTCATGTTCTTCCTTAGCTGGCCGACAGAAATGGTGGAAAAGGCACACCTGAGATGCGAATCCCAGCTCTGATCTTTGGTTCATTCTTCGTGCCAACGGGTTTGCTGTGAGCGACAATCCTTCCACTCGGTCAATGTCTGAGAGTTGACGCGGACTGACATCAGCTGGTATGGTTGGTCCGCCCAAGCAAAAATTCACTGGATCATGCCAATCATAGGGACTGGCATATTCGGGTGCGTTTCGTTGTTCCTCTCTGAGTCTGTGCGTTCTCAACATCCCCATTTTGCCATCCAAAAGCTTTGGGCTTATGGCCACTTTCCTTCCTATACAATTATACCTCGTCGATGTATTCACCTACGCTGCTAGTGCTATCTCAGCTGCAGCTGTCCTCAGATGCCTTCTAGGCTTTGCCTTCCCGCTGTTTGGTTCACAAATGTACGCTAAACTTGGAGACGGGGGTGGTAATTCACTTCTCGCAGGCTTGGCAATTGTCATCGGGATTCCATTTCCCATTTGGCTGTGGTACAAAGGAGAGGCAATTCGGAGCAGAAGCACGCTGTCTCGTTGAGTGTCCTTCCGCTGTAATTACATATGTAACGAATAACCGTTATTCAATGATCTAACCTTTCACTTTCCATCCACTAAACACCAATCCCGCGACTCACGCGCGAATGTGCGCCCTAGCGATAGCTTATGTATGTATAGTAGAATAACACCCTTCATATAAATAACCTACACCTACAAGTCGCTCAATGCTCC
>Ga0209006_10004284_pt1 | contig 12949 bp, 11 predicted proteins | sample JacPin_JW_Ref_O2_FD_188567 | JGI IMG/M metagenome (GOLD analysis project Ga0209006, IMG submission 188567) | Forest soil microbial communities from Algoma, Ontario, Canada - Jack Pine, Ontario site 1_JW_Ref_O2 (SPAdes) (version 2) | ecosystem: Environmental > Terrestrial > Soil > Boreal...
AAATTCTTTGGTGGCGGCCAACTGACCTTTGTTCCCGCTGTCGACGAAGTTGCGCACGATCTCCAGATTCTTCATGTCCTGGCCGGTGGCGAACTCAGGCGTGGCCGCGGCCACGAGGCGGCCCTGGGCGTCAACCACGTACGGCGTCAAACCGCCGCTGCTCGCATCCTGCAGACGGCGGATCAGGAATCGCAAATCCACCACGGCTGCGATCATGCCCAGGAAGCGCGGGCCGTACATCACGGGAGTGCTGACCAGAAAAATCGTGCGAGAAGACTTGCCTTCGCCCACCGTCAGCGCCTGCCCGTTGTAGACGCGTCCGTCGCGGGCGGCGGAGAAAGCGCGCTCCAGTTCGCGCTGCAGAAAAATGTCCGGCGCAATACGCCCGGCGGTTATGCCCTTGCCTTCCGAATTCAGCAGCGTGGTATAGGCGATCTCATCGGAAGAAGAAACAAAATTCTCAACCAGCGCCCGCAACTCCGGCGCCTGAATGTTTTTTTCTCCGATATCTCCGCCGCTCGTCACCTGCACTGCCGACGACAGGTTTGCCAGCATCATCCGCAGAGACCGCTCGTTCTGCGACAGATCGTCGGCCAGCGAACGCGTCACCGTGTTCTGCAGCATCTGCTCGTTGCGCACCAGGGCTTCCCGGTTTTTCGATTCCACATACGTGGAATAGAAATACATCGGCACGATGCTGATGATGAGAAGCACGCCGAGGATCACATACAGAATCGGGATGCGCGCGGCCGTGGATACCTTGGAAGACAAGTCTTTCCCTTTGCGTGGAATCGCGGGCGCCGGTGTCGAAGTAGCGGCGTTTTTCAAGCTATCTGCAAAATTCTAACGGCTAGATGGAGCCCAGAGCGGAAAACCGAAGGACATCGCCATTACCGAAGTACTCGTTTGGAATCCCGCGTCTGGTGGGGTTTGGCAAGATAAAGCGCGGGGACGAGGACCGGATGCTCCACTTCTGAGCCGCTTGCAGTAAAGCCAGAACTTTGCGGTCAAGAGCTTCTTGTCTGGCCGTCGCGAGTCGTCGTTTCGCTTTTGCCGCTGCGCGTCATCAGTTCATGGATGGCTTCACGGGGAGCTTTGCCCTGGTTGAGGATGGCGTGCATCTGCTCAGTGATTGGCATTTCCACTCCGCGGGCACGTGCCAGGCCGACCGCCGCAGTGGTGGTGAAAATTCCTTCTGCGACTGCGCCGTGCATACCGGCGATAATTTCAACGAGCTTGCGTCCGCGGCCGAGGTCGACGCCCACGCTGCGGTTGCGCGACAAGCCTCCGGTGCAGGTGAGAACCAGATCGCCCAGGCCGGCGAGGCCTGCCATGGTTTCAGTGTGTCCGCCGCAAGCCACGACCAGGCGCGTCATTTCAGCCAGGCCGCGCGTGATCAGTGCGGCCACGGAATTGTGCCCCAAGCCGAGACCGTGGCAAATTCCGGCGGCGATGGCGATTATATTTTTCAGCGCGCCTCCGAGTTCCACCCCAACCACGTCGGTGTTGGTGTAAACCCGGAATGCGGGATCGCTGAACTCATCCTGCACGCTGCGCGCGAGTTCCGCGTCCTGCGACGCTATGGTGATCGCCGTGGGATCGCCGCGTGCTACCTCCAGGGCGAAAGTAGGGCCGCTGAGCGCGCCCACGCGAGGCGCGGGTGCGCCGCCCGCCGTCAATACCTGGGTGATGATCTCCGTCATGCGGAGCAGCGAAGTTTCCTCCAGACCCTTGGTCGCGCTCACGACCAAAGCGTGCGGTGGCAGGTGCGGGCGCATCTGCTCGAACAGCCTGCGACAATGTTGCGAGGGCATCACGCTGACCACAATCTGCGCGCCCTCCAGCGCTTCCGTAAGGTTCGTGGTCGCTGTTACAGAATCTGGAATCGCCTGCTCAGGGAGAAATGTTTCGTTGGCGCGGCGCTTTGCGATTGCCTCGCTAACTTCTTTTTCGTGAGCCCAGAGGCGGACGCGATGCGATCCCTTCCGCCCCAGCGCCACGGAAATGGCTGTGCCCCACGCTCCCGCGCCAATGATGGCAATCTGGCTCACGCGCGCTTGGCTCCCAACCGGTTTTCCGTTCCTGCCAGCAGGCGCCGGATGTTCTCATGGTGCTTGGCGATGATGATGAGACACGTGAGCGCGATCAGCCACAACGTGAGAGCGCTGTGTCCATAGTCATGCACGACGAATGCGATGAGCGGAAGGGCCGCAGCCGCGGTGATCGATCCGAGCGAAGAGTAGCGGAACAGCAAGACTACGATGATAAAAATCACGGCCGCGATCAGGACAGCCTTGGGAGCAATAATTGCGAGGGAGCCGAGTCCGGTGGCGACCCCTTTGCCGCCGCGAAAATTCAGCCATACGGGAAACATATGGCCGAGCACAGCAACCAGGGCCGCGATGGCCGCATGGACGGAGACTGGCGGAACGGAAGCCAGCAGAGTCTCATGCCCTAGAACCGTAGGCATGGACAGGTCCGGGAAAACTTGCGGACTCAACAGAATCGCGATGGTCACGGCCGCGAATCCCTTCAGAGCATCGAGCAGCAGCGTGAGGACGCCCAGGGCTGGCGATTTGCGCGAGACATTGGTGGCGCCGATATTCCCGCTGCCGCTCAGACGCACGTCTTCGCCACGAAAAATGCGCACTAGCAGATATCCGAAGGGGATCGACCCCAACAGGTAACTTACGACAGCGGTCAGCAGGAGAGAGCGCATGGAGAAGAGGTTGCTATCCAGCATGTAGCAATTGCCTATTGGCGAATCAACTGGACTCCGTTCAATTGCCGCGGCCAATTGCTAATTGCGCATTGCTAACTGCTAGTTGCTGGCCGCCGCAACTCGAATCTTGCCAGCTTTGTATATTTCGATCCTCCGGGCGACAACTGGCTCCGGTACAAGAAAAACTCGTGGGCCGTCATGGTACCAAACTCGGGGAGGGGCAGGGCAGTCAGCTTTTCCTGCAGACGTTGAAACCTGCGGTTGGGGCCGTCGTCCTTGTGCCGGTGCGGTGATCCCGAGCTGGAGACTCCGCGAGCACCGTCGCGAGCCAGCGTGAGGTGAGGACTGAAAATGCGCTCTTCTTTCGGAATCCCCAAACGCGCAGTTTGCTGATCGACCGTTGCAGCCAAAGTTGCGAGCTCAGGCCCTGCTTCGATTCCGACCCAGAAAACCCGGGGAGCTTTCGCGGTAGGGAAGAATCCATATCCGCGAAATTGTAGCGCCACAGCGCTGGCCTCAATCCTTCCCAACGTGTTCTTGATTTCTTCAAGCATCGGCTCCTGCTGTTCTCCGATAAACTTCAGTGTGACGTGGAGCGAGTCAGGCTTGGCCCAGCGCGCCTCCGGCGCGAAGCCGCTCACTCCTTCCACAAAGCGGATGATGTGCCCGCGGATTTCGTCGTCGATATCGAGAGCGATGAAGAGGCGCATGGGAAAGAAGCTTCTAGCTCCTGGCTGCTAGCTTGGACCACTCCGGTGGCCGTTCGCCCGCATGCGGATTCCTGGCCGCCCAAGATTGCCATTTTCCTTCCAAGAGCGAAAACGACTGCGTAAGAGCTATGAGATCAGCGAGAAGCTGCTGCTCTCACATCAGCTTTCTCCGCACCATATCCAGTGCCATGGTCGAAGCGAACCAGCGGATGCGTTTGCGGTCGCCGGGAAAGTTTCGTTGGATCACTTCTGTTCCGCGATCGCTAGCCACGGCGTGAAACACCAGGCCCACGGGCTTGTCCGGCGTGCCTCCAGAGGGCCCGGCCACGCCAGTGATGCCCACGCCAAGCGTCGCCTCGCAGCGGTAACGAACTCCCTCCGCCAGCGCCGCCGCTACTTCGCGGCTGACCGCGCCGTGGCGTTCGATCATCTCTCGAGGCACGCCCGCGAATTCCGTTTTCAGTTCGTTGGAGTACACCACGGCTCCGCCCAGAAAATAACGCGAACTTCCGCCGACGGAGGTGATGCGCTCGGCCAGCAATCCTCCGGTGCACGATTCCGCGACGGCCAGCGTCGCGTTTCGCATCTGCAGCCAGTAGCCGACAATCTGTTCCAGCGACTCTCCATTGCGGGAAAAAACCGCATCGTCCAATTCGTCCTCGACTTCACCTGCGACTTCGTCCACGCGCCGCTGCGCTAGTTCCAGAGTCTCGGCGCGTTTTGTGAAATGAAGCTGAACCTCGCCGGCGCCCGCCAGGATGGTTGTGTCCACGTCGCTGAAGCGTTTATAAATGGGTGCGACGCGGGCGTCGACTTGTGATTCCCCGAGCATGGCGATCTTCAGTACGCGGGTCGCGAGATGGGCAGCGGGAATTTTCGCCCGCAGTCGTTCCCGAACTTCAGCATCGAACAGCGCTTTCAGTTCGAACGGAGGTCCGGGCAGCAGCACGATAATGTGTTCCCGACCGTCGAAATTGCCGCTCATCCACTGGCCCGGAGCGGTGCCGTTGGCATTGGGCAAAACCGTGGCACCCTCCAGAACGTCGGCCTGTTTCGCATTGTTGGCCGCCATCTTCCAGCCGCGCGCCGCAAAGCGTTCCTCCAATTTCGTGAGAATATCGGCATCGCGGCGCACTGCCAGGCCCAGAGCTTCGGCGACGGCTTCCCGCGTCAGGTCGTCTTCCGTGGGCCCCAGACCACCGCTGAAAATCACAATGTCCGAGCGGAACAGCGCATGCTGCACCGCTGCAACCAGCCGCGGCAGGTGGTCGCCGACAATGCTCTTGAAGATCACTTCCACGCCCAGCTGGTTGAGCTGCTCGGTGAGGTAGAGCGAGTTGGTGTCGCTGCGGAAGGGCGTGAGCAGTTCGGAGCCGACCGCGATAATTTCGGCGTTCACGGCTAGAAGTGTAAATGAAAACTGGAAATTAAAAGCGCAGAGAACGCATCAGATGGGTAGCGTCGGCAGCCCGATGAGGTTGCCAGCCAAAGCGCACGATGATTGTGTCGCATCGCGCGGCTCGCCCAAATCCTTCGGATGCAAGAGAGCGTCTTTGATGACAAGGCCTCGGGGCGACAACGTTTCACCAAGACAACCTGGAGGGTCTATTCCGGCAGCAACGGCAGCCCTTGAATATCCCACGAAAGGTGATGCACGGCGCTCGTGGTCGCGAGAATCACGGATCGTCCCGGAGCGAACGCCAGGCCCACCAGCCCCTGCCCCGCAACTTCGATCCGAGCTTTCCCGTCGGGTGAGATCTTCACGATCCCGCGCTTGCCCGACAGTGAGGCGGCGACGTACAGGTTGCCGGCGACATCGAAAGCCAGTCCCTGTGGGCGGCCCAGGCCTCGATAAAACGTGCTCACCGTGCCGTGAGGATCAATCTTATGAACGGCATCGAAGCTGGAAGTCGTGGGCCCAGTGACGAAGAGGTCGCCTTCAGGGCCAAACGCAAGGTGATATGCGGAAACACTCGGTTCGAGCGTGGCAAACACAAATACCTGCTGATCGCGGCCGATCTTGAAAATCGTGCCGCTGCGGTCGCCGACGTAAAGATTCTGTTCGCGGTCGAATGCAATTCCAGTGGCGACGCCCATGCTTTCCGCATACGTCGTGACGGCGCCGTTGGGCGCGACTCGGTAAACGGACCCGTCGTAACGGGACGAAACGTACATCTGTCCCTGACGGTCAAACGCGATGGAGGTCGCGTTCATCATCTCTGCCACAAACGGCTTCGTGGCGTAGTTGGTGTCGATTTTGAAAACCGACACCGGCACTTTCTCGCCGCGCGGTCCGGAAAAAGTCGCGTAAATACTTCCCTCCGCGTCGAGCGCCGGGTTGGTCACGGGATGCAGATTTTCCGCAATCGGCACCGCGACCCGCACGGTGTGGGCATTGCTCAGGCGGCCATCGCTTGCGACTACGACTGGTCCGGAAGTGGCTCCCTCCGGAACGCGGGCGACCAGAAACGCTTCGGAACTGACTACGACCGAGCCTTCGACATCGCCGAATTGCACTTTCGGTCGCCGCAACTCCTGGGGACGCAATCCTGTGCCGGTGATGCGTACTTCGCCGCCCGCCAGGGCCAGCGCCGGCGCGACCGCCTCGATGTGCGGTGCGCCGTTCACGCTCTTGCGTCCGAGAATGCGGTCGGAGAATCCCATAGAGAGTGCCGAGTCCTGAGAAGCGAGTTGCGAGTGCCGTGTCGCGAGCCGTGTCGCAATACGAGAAGCGACTCTCAGCTGGCGGCCGTTGCTACTACCTTAGAACGCCAAAGTGCAGCAGAAGATGCATCACCGCGAACGCATACAATCCCGCCGCGACGTCGTCCACCACAATACCAGTTCCTTCCGGAAGCGCTTCCAGTTGCCGCACCGGCGGAGGTTTGAGGATATCGAATCCCCGAAAAAGTATAAAACCCGCCAGAAAAGTTTTCCATCCGAAGGGGACGCCGATCAGCGCGATGAGCTGTCCCGCAACCTCGTCAATCACCACAAACTGCGGATCTTTCACACCGGAGCCGCGCGCCACACGGGTCGCAGCAGGAATGCCAATGAGCACCACCAACACAGCCAAGGTGATCGCAAGGGAAATGCGCAGCGCCGGTGTAAGGCCGTAGGCAATCGCGCTCCAGAGTAAGACGGTGGCGGCCGATCCCCACGTTCCCGGCCCCGGATGCAGGCGGCCGATACCGAAGAACGTCGCCACCAAAGTTGCCCATCGCGGCGCGGGCGTCACGAATCTTCTTCCGAATCTTCGGGGTCACGGTCGCGGATCCCCTCGTCGGCATCAGTCACCGGTGACGCAATCACGTAGGCGCCGCTTGCCCATTTGCCCAGGTCGATGATGCGGCAGCGGTCGCTGCAGAAAGGAAAATCCGCGTCGGTACTCTTCACATTCTTCTTGCAGATTGGACAACGGAGTTTGACGATGCGCTTGCTCGGCATGACAGGAAGTATTGTAGTTCGCGCCCAGCAACGGCGAGAGACTATTGTTGCAGCGTCGCACCCGCCCGGCGCTGAACGAACTCGTGAAACACTTCGCTAGACGATCTTCGTTAGATGATCCATGTCAAATAATCTTCGCCACCAGGTCGTAATCGTGCGCGTCGGTGATCTGGCAGCGGTAAAACTGACCGGGTTGCGGCCCAGCTTCCTCGGAGAAGTCTTCCGCGGGAAAATCGTTCACGAAAACTTTGCCGTCGATTTCCGGTGCATGCATCGCGGTGCGGCCCTCAAGCAGCAGATCGCTTTCGTCGGAACTACCTTCCAGCAACAAATCAAACTCCCGCCCCACCAGCGCCTTCTTTTTCTTTTTGCTGATCTGGCGCTGGATGCCCATTAAATGCTTGCGGCGCCGCTCAATCTCGCGCGGCGAAATCTTTCTGTCGAGGCCGAATGCGCCCGCGCCATCCTGATCGGAATAGGCGAATGCGCCCATCCAGTCGAACTGCGCCTCGCGCACGAAATCGCAGAGCTCTTCAAATTCTTTTTCCGTCTCGCCGGGGAATCCCACAATGAATGAAGTGCGCAGAGTGACATCAGGAATCGTGCGTCGCATCCTGGCAATCGAGCGCAGGAAAACGTCCGCCCCGCCGCCGCGTTTCATGCGTTTCAGCACGCTAGCTGACGCATGTTGCAAGGGAACGTCCAGGTAGGAGCAAATCTTCTCGTGGGCAGCGACAGTCTCCAGCAACTTGCCCGTGATCTTGTTCGGATACGCGTAGAGAAAACGAACCCAGCGCAGATCTTCGATGGCGGCCAGCTTTTCCAGCAGCAGAGCCAGGCCATCCTTCAGGCCGAAATCTTCTCCATAGCAGGTCGTGTCCTGCCCGATGAGCGTGATCTCGCGTACACCTGACTCGGCCAGGCGTTCGGCTTCGGCCACCACGGAGGCGAAACGCCGCGAGCGGAATTGTCCGCGCAACTGCGGAATGATGCAAAAGCTGCAGGGATGATCGCACCCCTCAGCAATCTTGATGTACGCCATGTGCCGCGGCGTGGCGAGAATGCGCGGCGTGGCGTCGTCGTAAAGATAGTTCGGCAGGTCGCCGATGGCTCCGGTCCATGCTTCGTGAGCCCATGCCTCGCGCGAAAATCGTCCCTGCGCCGCACGGGCGTCGCCTTCCGGGCGGGATTGCAGCACAACAAACGGCGAATCGCCCCCTGCGTTATTTCGCTCCGTGTCTCGCGCGGGCGCGACTCCGGTGGCGGCCAGGATTTTCTCCAGCTCGCCGGTGCCCACCACGGCGTCGACTTCAGGAATGTCTTTGCGGATCTGATCGCGGAAGCGCTCCACCAGGCATCCGGCCACTACCAGCTTCTTCGCCCGACCGTCAGTCTTGTGACCGGCCATTTCCAGAATCGTGTTCACCGATTCCTGCTGCGCGCTTTCGATGAACGAACAAGTGTTCACCACAATTACGTCGGCATCTTCGGCGCGTGTGGTCAGCTCCGCCCCAGCCCGCGCCAGCAGGCCCATCATCACTTCGCTATCAACCAGATTTTTGGGACATCCCAGGCTGACAAATCCCACCTTCGTGGGCTTCGTATGGGGTTCCGATATCTGGGGTTCCGAAATACGTTCCGCGGGCCGGACGGGCGTTTCCTCGCGCAGATCGTCAATAGGTGCGTCAGTGGAAGCGCTGATGGTGAGGTCCTTCACAGGCATGCGATCTCACTATTTTAGCATCTTCAGCGGGCACTTCCGGGCTGGTCTGACCCAGCGCGGCGAGCCAGGTTCACCGGACCAGAAAAGATAGTAGTTGTGGATTCAAAAGGATACAGGTCGTGCTACGCTATATTGCTTACCGCCATAGTGACAAACTCCCACTCCTCCGGAGGCGAAATGGCTGAGAGACGATTGTTGGTTGCGGCCCTGGCAGTGGTGACCATTCTCGCAGCGTCGGCGTCCGCGCAGGATGAGAAAAACGAACTGGTTGGCATGATCGGCCGCATCTTCATCAGCGACCAGGGAATTCAGAACCCGCCGGTGCCCGACGCAGTCATCCGTTCCGGCGCCGGCCTGACTTTCGAAGCGGCGTATGCGCGCCACTTGTGGGTCACTCCGATCTGGGCGATCTCGGGTGAATTGCCTGCGGCGTTCAATCTTGATGAAAAACTGAACGCGCCGCAAGGCACGGTGCCGATCAACTACAGGCAGTACTTCATCACTCCGGCGGCGCGTTTGAACTTGTTTCCCACCACTGCGTTTTCGCCCTGGGTGAGTTTCGGCGCCGGGGTCGCCTATTTCAGCCAGAATAAAAACACAATTTATGGCGGCGGGCCCAATCCCGGAAAGTCGGGTGCTACCAGCGCCATTGAAGGTGGCTTTGGTTTGGATGTAAGGGTCAAAGGGAGATTCAGCATTCGCGGTGAAGTGCGAGATTTCTGGTCGGGTGAGCCAGACTTCCCGAATGCCCCTACCGGCCACTCGCGCCAGCATAATTATTTCGTCGGCGGCGGCGTGGTCTACCGCTTCTAGGCGCAAAGAAAAACCGTATCACCACAAAGAGGGCAAAGTTTCGCGATGGTTTTCTGGGTAAGGCTTTCCTTTGTGTGACTTAGTGCCCTTCGTGGTTCAAGCCCTTGGCCCGCGGAGACTTACTTCTTTGTCGCCAGTTCCACTCCCTCGTACAGTTCTGGCAATCGCCGAACATCCTCTTGCGATTGGCCAAACCGTGCCGATTCATATGCTTCCGTGAATTGCTGAACCCGCGCTCTTAATGGTTCTTCAGAAATGACCCCTGCAAACTCGCGTGGGGTTTGTGCCGTCAGCTTCTTCACTCCGCGGCGCGCCAGGGAGCGTGCCATCCGTTCGTACCACATGGTAGCGGCTTGTTCCGGAGAATCCTCGGGATGCTCGCGCAGCCGCTTTTCATGAAGCCACTGCGCGATCCGGCGCAGATTCGAAAGTACCAGCGATACCACCAGCAGGACGATGCCAGCGCCCAGGCCGAGAGCGAACCAGCGCTTGGGCGAGTGTTCCGCGCGCTCCTGGCTGCGGCGGGCCCAGCGCAGCATCGCACCGTAATGCTGACGCCACCAGGCGCGGCCTCGTTCCCATACTCCGCGCGTTCCGCTGATCGCCGCGTGGCCCAGCGAGAATTGATGAGCGGCGTCGTAGCTGATTACCCACTCCCGCCAGAAGGAAGACATCGCGTCCAGGTAGAGCATGGCGCGGTCCCAGCCCTGCGGCGTGCCGCTGGCGCCTGCGGGAGTGGGATCGAAGGTCTGCCAACCGTAGGCGGGAAAGTAAGCCTCCACCCAGGAATGCGCATCTTTCGCGCGGACCACATAGTTCCCGGTGAGGTCGTTGAACTCGTCGCTGCGGAATCCGTTCACCACGCGCGACGGAATTCCCAAAGTGCGCAGCATCACGGCCATCGACGACGCGAAATATTCGCAGTGACCCTGCTTACGCTCGAACAGAAAATTGGCCAGTGGGTCGCGCATCGCCGTGCGCGGCTGTTGCAAGGTGTAGGCGTAGCGGGTCTTCAGATAGATTTCGATTTTCGCCGCCCGGTCATAGTTGGTGGCCGCGGATTTTGTAATGTCCGCTGCCAGGCGCGGAATTCGTGCATCGAGCGTCCCCGGTACTTGCAAATACATGGGCGCGACTTGGGGAGGGTAAATCTGGCCCGCCCCGCGCAACTGGTCGGGGGAAGGAACAGAAAGGTCCGATTCCGCTTCGTAGCGGCTGATGGGATGCTGAACATCCAGATCGTAAACCGCGCTGCCCGGATCGACCGCGAGATTCCTGAAGTCTCCCTTTACGCTTTGTGCCCAAGGTGCTAGAAAGAAGACGTTTGTCCCGATCGGCTCCATCAGGACGCGATAATGAATCATCTGCTCGCGTGGGGCCGCGGTGATGGCTGCACTCTGCGCCGGGTGTTTCGGCGGGACTCGGGTCCCGAACGAGGGAACGGCGAAGGCTCCGCCGGGCTGCCGGTCAAGCACGAACTGCTGGCGCGCATTCGACCAGCCATGACCGTCGAATTCCGACAGAGAAACGCCGCGCCAGTGCAAATCAAACCGGCCAACGTTGTCGCCCTCGATTTGCACATGCATCACCACGGCATTCGATTGCTGGATCTGTCCAATCTGGCCCAGTTGCACGTGGTCGCTGAATCCGGTGGAAAGGTCAGCGCCGAAGGAATATCCACCCAGATAACCGGCCGACATCCGCGGTAGCAGGAAAAATACCCCCACCGCACCCAACAAAATCATCGCCATCAGCGCAGGCGCCATGCGCGCCAGCGCGAAAGCCAGATGGCGATGCTCCTGAGGATCCGTGGAATGCCGGGCCTGAATGTTGGCGGTGCGGCCGGAGCGCTGCATCTCCATCAATACAAAGGCCGCGACGGCGGTGAGCATGAAGGCGGCAAAAAAGAACAGGAAGACGCTGTCGACCGTGAGAATGGCAGACGCCAGCACCATGAGAAAGGCGAGAATGGCGAGCATCACGTGGTCGCGGTCGCGCCGCAGCGAAAACATGCGCACCACCACCGCGAACAGCGCCAAATGGACGGTTGCCGTCAGGAAGCTGCGCGAAAGAAACAGGAAATCCGCAGCGAAAAATAGGACATAGCCTGCCGAAAGAGGCGCGGTCCAGCGATCCGACATCACGAAGTGTTTGCGCTCGGCCAGCATGTAGCCACGCAGGGCGAGCGCTGCTCCTACGAGAACGACCGAAGGTAAATCCAGGCCTCCGGTGCTGGCGAGAGTCCCAAAGCCAGTTAAAACAAGTAGGTACAGTGAGAGTTGGAAGTAATAGTCAATCGCCTTTGGCATCGGAATTACACCGGGTTGGGAAGCCTTCGGCGGCATAGACGCTGGAGCGGCGATTGGAACTTCTATTGTTCGACAACCAGCCCCAGAAGGGAAGGCCTTGTGATGCAGTTCTTGCACCAAAAGTCACATGCCTTCCAGGACCGGAAAGAGGGCAACCTCAGTTCGTTGCGATTGCTTGTGTAGGACGGACACTCTTGTCCGTTCAGCTCTTGCCCCTGGTTTTGTACTCGCGAGAGAACTTCAGAGCCAAAGGTGAGGCACGATGAAGCCAAGAACAACGTCAAGAGTGACAGACAAAGCCTGCCCTGAGGGCAGCCGAAGGGGCCGAAGGGAGTGTCCGTCCTATATGAATCGTGTGAATGCTAGAATCATTCAGGTCAGGCATCGGTCTTACGCGACGCACTCTCGCCAACCCCGCCAGGTCCGGAAGGAAGCAACGGTAACGGGCTCTTGCGTGTGCAGTGAGGCGCCGGTGCCTGGCTTAATTTTTTTCTGCTCGGATTGAGACTCATCCCGACCTTCGCATCCCTCAAACTACTCGCACTTTAAGACCAAGGTCAAAGGCGACGGACAAGAGTGTCCGTCCTACACGGACAAAGGCTCCGCACACAACACTTCGGGCGGAGGACTGTGCGTTTTGCAAATCTTTACAGTTTATTTACCGATTCTTTGCGCAAGAGTGGGCTCGGAGTGCGTCCAATAGGTGGAGGCTGGGCACGAAGTCAACTGCCGCCGCCAACGAGGGAAAAAATGAGCCGCGTTCCGTCCAGTGCAACCGTTCCAAACATCACCATTCGCGTCTCCGGCAAATTATTTCAGGGCCACCTTTCATACCTGGATCAACTCGTACAAACTGCGGTGGCCTGCGATTTGTGGGCCTTGCTTGATCTGACACAACTGGAGGAACTAGACCGCGCGGCTGTGCTTTACCTAATGCGTGGGGAAGGACACGGGTTCGGCGTGGTCGCGTGTCCGAATTTCGTCCGGGAGTGGATGTCTTACGAAGCGGATTGTCGGGCGGCGTGAGGGGGTCGTAATGCAGTTTGCAAGTGCCAGCGCTCCTCGCACCCGCGCAACCAATGTCTGGGTTTCGTAAGGTCCCTCCGGAGCGCTGGGCGCGCTCCTATGATTTGATAACAACGACGGCTCCGAGGCGCGACGAGTAATCTTGAGCCTGGACAGGACCAAGGACTCGGTGCGAAAGGAGCCGTGATGAAGATTATAG
>Ga0209006_10004286_pt1 | contig 12946 bp, 9 predicted proteins | sample JacPin_JW_Ref_O2_FD_188567 | JGI IMG/M metagenome (GOLD analysis project Ga0209006, IMG submission 188567) | Forest soil microbial communities from Algoma, Ontario, Canada - Jack Pine, Ontario site 1_JW_Ref_O2 (SPAdes) (version 2) | ecosystem: Environmental > Terrestrial > Soil > Boreal...
CGGCCTCACGCTGAATCTTCCGAATGCGCGCATCCTGCATAGCGGTGGATGGAAGCGGCTCTTGCAGCAGGCCGTGACCCGCGAGGTTTTCGCGCATGGCGTGGCGTCGGTCTTCGGCTGCGCGCCGGAGCGCATCATTGACTACTACGGCATGGTCGAAAATGTCGGCGTGATTTATCCCGATTGCGAGCACGGCAACAAGCACGTGCCGGCATTTGCCGAAGTGATTGTGCGCGATCCGTTGACGCTCAAGCCGGTGAAGGTTGGCGAGCGCGGCCTGATTCAGGTGTGCAGCGCGTTGCCCACAAGCTTCCCAGGATTTCTGCTGCTTACGGAAGACACTGCGGAAGTGATCAGCTACGACAGTTGCCCGTGCGGGCGTCAGGGAACGAGCTTCCGATTTGCCGGCCGCGTGCCCAAGGCCGAAGTTCGCGGTTGCGGCAATCTGGAACACACGCGTTTGCGGCAATTGCAGACGAGCGGAGTAGCGTGAGTGAACTGAAATGAGTGGACTTACTAAAGATCTCGTCGTGACGCAGACACAGGTGAATCCGCAGCAGCTTCTCGTGGATCACGATGCCGTGCGCGTCGTCGACTCCGCGCAAGAGATCGTCAACGCAGCGGAGCGCTTGCGCGAGGCTGTGCGCAACGAAGAGATTACGCCATCGGCGATTCTGGAAATTTTCGAGAAGTGGGCAGCGGCCCTCAGCGACCGCGAATTGCATGACGTGCCGGGCGCAACCTTTCTCCGGCTTTGGCTGCGCCGCGGAACTCTGGAACCGGTTCTTCTGCGCGAACTCGGCGCGAATGCGCTACGCGGCGGCTGGTGGGAAGACGGCCGCGCTAAACTGCGCGCCTTCCCTCTGGGAGTGGTTGGACACTGGCCGGCGGCGAATGTCGAAATTCAACCGATCTTATCGATGACCTGCGCGCTGCTTGGCGGCAATGGCTGCCTGGTGCGTTTGCCCAGCGGGCTGGTTGATGTCACCCGGCGCATCATGACGAGACTACGCGTCGCCGATCCCGAGGGATTGCTCACTCGCCGCATTGCCATGGTCAGCTTTGATCACGCCCGCGTCGATCTGCTCGATGCCATGGCGCAAGCGGTCGATGGCGCGATGATTTGGGGCGGGGCAGAATCGGTCGCGCAAGTGCGCCGGCTGCAGTTTCCGCACTGGGCCCGGATTCTGGTATTCGGCCCGCGCGTTTCCGTCGCTGCCATGGATGCCGCGACGTGGGGCAATTCCGCCGACCGGTCGACCTGGTGCAAGCGCGTTGCGCGCGATGTGTGGCAATTCGATCAGCAGGCATGTTCGTCGCCGCAGACGCTTTTTCTTGAGCGCGGCGAGGGCTGCGATGCCAGCGAATTTGTGCAGGATTTGAAAAAAGCATTCGACGAAGAGAACGCTGCTCATCCGCGCCTTGAGATCGAGCCGTCGCTCGCATCGGCCATTGCAATGGCGCGGGCAACCTGGCTGCTGCGCGGCGAAGGAAATGAAGCAGAGTTTCCGTCCGCGCCCGATTGGACGATCCTGCTGGGCTCGGGCACCGATATGCCCAATCCCACGCAGGGCCGCACGCTGACGGTGCTGGTCGTGGACGACTTGCAGGAAGTGATTACAAAATTCGACGGAACGACGCAGACGCTGGGACTCGGCATAGCCGATTCCGCAAAAGAAGAAGCATTGGCCCGCGCCGCGGGGCGCAATGGCGTCGACCGCATTGTGAAACTGGGCCGCATGCACGTCTTCAGTTCGCCATGGGATGGAACAGAATTGATTCGTCCAATGGTCCGTCTCGTTCGTCACGTGCAATCGCAGGATTAATTGGGGAGAATGAGCCTATGGAGCAGGCGCAACTTTTTTTAGAAGCGATGGACCGCAAGGCCAAGATGTTTGCCCGCCACGCGCGGGAAACGTTTGAGGCCAACCGGGAATTGTGTACGTGGCTGATGAATCCTTTGGCGCGATGGGCCGAAGCGGCCTACGGCAGCGATGTCTTCGACGTGGCCGCGCATGGTTACGCGGAGTATTGCGTGGGCGTCGCCAAGGCGAAGCGCATCTACGAAAATGCCGGCAAGTACACGCCCGAGAGCATGCCCGAGATCCTTTCCGGTGTGTACGAATCCGAGGGCTACATGGTGCCTTACATGTGGGCCGCGATTCTGATCTATCCTTTCTGGCCGTCGATGATCGGCCACATCGCGATGTTCCGCAATGATTTCATCCGCAAGCTGCCGAAAAATGCGAGCGTCGTGGAAGTCGCCTGTGGGCACGGCGTACTGAGTCTGCTCGCGGCGGAGGATCGCCCGGATATTCAAGTCGAAGGCACCGACATCAGCCCGCCGGCGATTGCGGTCGCGAACAAACTGCTTGCCGCTTCTGGGCATGGCGGCCGCGTGAAGTTTACGGTAAAAGACGCGCTCAACGGCGACCATTTGAAGGAAGGGAACGCTCAGGGATTGATCTCGGCCATGCTGGCGGAGCATCTGTGGGATCCCAAGCCGTTGTTCAAGTCGATGTCGCGGCAAGTTGCAAAAGACGGCTTCGTCTATTTCAGCACCGCGCTGGAATCGCCGCAGCGCGATCATGTTTTCGAATACAACAACGAAAGCCAGCCGCTGAAAATGGCGGAGGACGCTGGCTTGCGGGTGAGTCGCCTGGTCTCCGACGCGGCCAATGTGCCGGCGGGTTCGCGCTTTATTCCGCGCTCGACGGCCATGATTTTGAGGGCGCGCTGAGATGGCCGCTCCGCTCATGACGTTTGAGGAAGTGCGGGCGACGCTGAAGCAGCGCTTTCCCATGCTGATGGTCGACACCGTACTTGCGCTTGAGCCAGGAAAAAGCATTCGCGTCACGAAAAATGTGACTGGAAATGAGGTTCAATTTCTCGGACATTTTCCCGAGCACGCCGTATTTCCCGGAACGCTGATCGTCGAAGCCATTGGCCAGGCGGCTTCGATTTTGTTCGCCAAGACGACGGGTACCGGCACGCAGGCCGGAGATTTTCTAATGCTGGGATCGATCAATCAGATGAGGTTTCTGGTCCCGGTCGTGCCCGGCAACAAATTAGAAATCGATATCCAAGTGTTGAAGTTTATTGAAGGCTTTGCGTTGGTGGAGGGGGTAGCAACGGTCGATGGCACGGTTGTAGCCAAGGGCAGTCTGGGTTTCGCCAGGCGCGGCTTGCAGACAAACGAGCCTGCATAGTAGTTGGCGACTGCGATTTTGTCTGATACACGACAGGGCTGATACACTCGAACAAGAAACGGTTCCCCCCGCCCTATTTCGTCACAATTCATCTTTTTTTAATTTTTAATCTGTATGGTACGGAAGGAAGAAGAACGACATGGCAGTGCGTCCGTTGGCTGAGGCCGATCTCCCGAGAGTGGTGGAGCTTTATTGGAAGTACATGCGCCGCCGGGATGGGGATCCGCCGGCCGCGCTGCACCACACTTTTCGCGAGCTTTACTTCACCAACCCTTTCGTCGAGAGCACATTCCCTCCGCTGGTGTATGAAGGCAAAGACGGGACCATCGTTGGGTTCCTGGGCACGATCGTCCGCAAAATGATGCTTGCCGGGCAGCCGATCCGGGTAGCCTTCGGCGGGAATCTTGTCGTGCACCCAGATTCGCGCTCGAATCTCGCCGCCCCGCGGCTGCTCGGGACCTTCATGGCGGGGAGTCAGGATCTTTCGCTGACCGACTCAGCCAACGATTTATCGCGGAAATTAATCGAGCGCCTGGGCTTTCGCGCGATTCCAGCGATGAATGTGCACTATGTGCGGCCGTTGAAGCCGAGCCAATACGGCGTGTATGCGTTATCGAGGGCGACGGGGCCTGCGCTTTCCACCGGAATCAAAATCCTGTCGAAACCTTTTTGCCTGCTGGCTGATTCGCTGGCCGCGCGCCTTTCCTTCAGCCCGTTTCACCAGAATGGCTCTACTCTCCGCGGCTCGGAGTTGACCGAAGAAGCCCTGATGCAGTGCATGACTCAGTTTCGCGGCGGCTATTCTTTATGGCCGGAGTATAACGTCGATTCGCTGAAGTGGTTACTCGGTTTCATGAGCGACATGCCGGCGCGCGGAACTCTGCGCAAGATTCTGGTTCGCGACGACAAGGACAACATCGTCGGCTGGTACATCTACTACGTAAGGCCGGGCGCCATCGGCGAAGTCGTGCAGGTGGGCGGCGACCCGAAGTTGATGAAAAAGATTCTGGATCACTTCTTCCACGACGCCTGGCAGCAGGGCGTAGTCGGAGTCCATGGCGTGGTGACCATGCAGCGCATGGCTGATTACTCCGACAAAAATTGCCTGTTCACATGCCGCGGCGGATGGGCCCTGGCGCACTCCCGCCGCCCGGAGTTGATCGAAGCGCTGGAGCGTGGCGAAGGATTTCTCTCCCGGCTGGACGGCGAATGGTGTCTTGATCCCGGCGAATGATATAAGATTCCGCCCTCTAATACTTCACAGAAATGCTACGAACGCAGGTACAATCGAGCCACTTGTACGGCCTTCCCCTGATACGGAGGGCGGCCTTTGGCCAGGTACCAGCCTTCGTATTGTTCCCTGAGAGTTGGATTGTTACCGTTGCTGAAATCAGAGCTGCCCAGACTAACGCTGGCAGACCGTTTTCAGGATTGTTGAAACTCACCCTGCAGGAGGAAGTGTAAGGTATGTCCGTTCGACCGTTGGCTGAGGCCGACATCCCACGCGTTGCGGACTTGTACTGGACCTACATGCGGCGTGGGCGAGGACCAGCACCGCCCGGCCTGCAGCCATTTCTGCGCGAACTCTACTTCAGCAACCCCTTCAGTGATGCCGCGATTCCCTCGCTGGTCTATGAGGATCGCGACCACAAGGTGGTGGGATTTCTGGGCAACGTCGTGCGCAAGCTGACGATGTGCGGCCAACCCATCAAGGCCGTGTTCGGCGGAAATCTGGTGGTGCATCCGGACTATCGTTCGGGTCTCGCTGCGCCCCGGTTGCTCAACACCATGATCGGGACCGAGCATGATCTCTCACTCTCGGATTCGGCCAACGACATATCTCGAAAAATTCTGGAGAGGCTGGGGTTTCGCACGGTTCCCGCGCTGAACCTGCACTGGGGGCGTCCGCTACGGCCGGGACGCTATGTGGTTCACGCGTTGACGCGGGGCATCCCGCGGCCAATCGCCGCCGGTATGAAATATGCTTCGCTGCCATTTTGTGCGGTTGCCGATAGCATTGTAAGCAAGCCGGAAGCGAGTCCTTTCAAGCAGAAAAAGCCGCGCCTGCAAGGCTCGCCGCTCGATGTCGAAACACTGCTGCAATGCTTCGAAGAATTCCGCAAAGGCTATTCGGTTTGGGCGGACTACGACCTCAACTCGCTGCACTGGCTTTTGAGTTTCATGGAGCGGCGTCCGAATCGCGGCGTGCTGCGCAAGGTTGTGCTGCGTGACGACACGCAGAAGATCATTGGCTGGTACATCTACTACGTGAAGCCGGGCGGCATCGGCGAAGTAGTGCAGGTGAACGGCAACCCGCGATATACGAAAGATATTCTCGACAGCCTTTTCTACGACGGATGGGAGCATGGCTTAATCGGACTGCACGGCGTGGTCGACGCTCGCCGCATGCCTGATTTCTCCGATAAAGGATGCTTCTTCACCTGCCGCGGCGGCTGGACGGTTGCTCTTCCGCGCAATCCGGAACTGATGAAGTTGCTCGAGCGCGGCGATGCATTCTTGTCACGGTTGGATGGCGAGTGGGCGCTCGATCCGGGCGACTGAGCGCAAGCAAGCGCATCTTAGTCCGAGTTCGACCTTCTGTCCTAATCCGGTAGCAAAAAACTCGTTGTTGCATTATCTACTGCGTCACCTGAAAACCCACGTCGCTGGCAAGCGTGCCGCTTGGCGTCGTCACTTGGATTGTTCCCGTAGTCGCGCCGGCGGGCACAGTGGCTTCGAGGTGAGTATCGGAAAGCACCGTGAACGCTGCCGAAGTCCCATTGAAAGTGACGCTGATCGTGCCCGTCAGACTGTTGCCGAGAATCTTGACCGTGCGGCCTGCTTGGCCATAATTCGGGCTGGCCTCGACAAAGGGGGCAAGGTCTGCGGAGAAGCTGAAAACCGTTCCGTCCTTGTTCGCCCCGCCTCCCGAAGTGACTCCGTAAAAATTTCCGTTCGTCGACTGGATGGGCAGAGCGGGCCAAGACCCGTCAGGGCAATTGGTTTGAACGCAGAAACTATAGAGGGTTGTGAGTTGCCCCGCGAGGGTCATCATGAAAATTGTGCCCTCATTTGCAGCCCCGCCCTGCTGAGTCGTCCCGTAAAAATTTCCGTCGTTGCCTTGCACCAATCCATTGGGTAACGATCCATCGGTGCACGATTGAGGACAGTATTTGAAGTTATAGAGCGTTTGGAAATGTCCGTTTGGCGTCAATTGGAACACTTGACCTTTGTTGTGAGTCCCTCCCGTATAGGTTGTTCCGTATAGATTGCCGTCCGTCCCCAGAATGAGCGAGCTAGTCGCGGAGCTTCCGAAGCCGAACTCGCCAAACTGGTGCAGCGTGGTTAATTTACCTACCGGCGTGATTACGAAAATTGTACCTGAGCCATAAAGGCCGCCAAGGTTCGTGGACCCGTAGAAGTCTCCATTCGGGGCTTGCAACAAGCCAGTCTGCGGAAGACCTCCGTCCACACAGTTTGTTAGGCGGCAAAAGGTATAAATCAAAGTAAACTTGCCTCCGGGCGAAATCTTGAAAAGCGTGCCGCAGCCGGCATCCGGACACGATTCTCCGTTTTCTCCCCCCGCTGTCGCTGTCCCATAGAAGTTTCCGTCAGCGCCTTGCACCAGCGATCCAACTGGATTCGCGCCGTCCAGGGAAAACGATAGAAATTGGTAGAGCCTCTGTAGCGTGCCGCTCGGGCTCATTTTGAAGATCGTGCCTAAGTTATCCGCACCTCCGAAGTACGTAGTCCCGTAAAAATTTCCGTCCGCTCCCTGAACCAGGCCTGCGCTCGGAAAGGCGCCCTGCGGGCATGTGGTTTGTCCGCAAAAGCTGTGAAGTGTCCGCAGCTGGCCGGCGGAAGTTATTTTGAAGATCGTGCCCCCACCATTAAGGCCGCCGCTGCTGGTTGTTCCATAGAAATTCCCGTTTGTGCTCTGAACCAGAGGACCAATGGGGCTCGCACCGTTGGACGTATCGAAACTCACCAGAGTTGTTAACGTTTGCGCGGACGCTCCAATCGCGGCAGCGATACAGACAATAAACAGTACGGAAATTTTCCCGAGGCGATGCTTCATCATGGGATCCTCGCAATGAGTACGAATTAGGGGGAGAGAAACAACGTGGCCCGAAATGCACCCGAATCTTGGCAGATGGAAATTCGCTCGTCAATGTGCAGGAATTTGCAACGTAGAGGAAAAAGTGGGCGTGCGCTACTGCGGCCCTGAAATATCTTCCAGCAAACGGCGAAAATCATCGATCGTCTGCGCGATCTCAGCCTCGCTGAAGAGATCCGGGTTGTATTGCGCGCGGCCCAGCAATCCCTCCGCGCGGTCGCTCATCTCCAGATATAAATCCCATCGCGCTCCGCCGCTTTCGACGTCCATGTAAGTCATGCTCCAGCCGGAAGGAAGTTCGGGCACGTCGGGCGCGACCGATAGCGCGACTGTGAAAAAGGGATGACGGCTGGCATCGGGCGGGAGATGAATTCTCTCCGCGATCAGATCGAGCGGAACATCATCGTTAGAGATTGCGCCGAGCGTGACGTCGCGCATCTGGTGCAGCAACGCCTTGAACGACGGCTTGTCTCGAAAGTCTGCGCGCAACGCCACCGGATTGAGGAAGTATCCGAGCAGGCGCTGAAATTCAGTTTGCTTCCGCCCGGAGGGCGAGAGCGTGCCGATGACGACGTCATCCTGCCCGGTGTAGTCGTGCAGCAGCCTCGCCAGCGCAGCAAGCAGGATCATGAACAGCGTTGCGCTCTCGCGGCGGCCTAAATCTTTGAGCGATTCGGAAAGTTCGCGGGGGAGGGTAAACGCGTGCATCGCGCCGCGGTAAGTTTGCTGCGCGGGACGCTTGCCGCCATTCGGCCACGCCAGCGGTTGCAAGTCTCCGGGAAGTTGACGCTGCCAGTACGCCATCTGATTTTCCAGTGCGCCGCCGCTGGCGGTTCGCCGCTGCCACGAAGCGAAGTCCGCGTATTGCATTTCCAGTTCAGGGAGCGGGGAAGGTCTGCCCGCGGCGAAGCTCTGGTAGATCGTCGTCAACTCGTAAGGGAAAATATCGAACACCGTGATGCCGTCGACGATCGACTGATGAGCCGTCACATAGAGGCGATGCTCGGCGTCGTCCAGTGTGACCAGCCGCGCACGCACCAGCGGACCATGCTTCAGATCGAAAGGCTGGCGGGCGTCTTCATTCGCGAGATCGAGCGCGGCCTTTTCGCGATCGCGGCTCGGAAGCGAACGAATATCTGATACTTGCAATGGAAAATGCCCCGGAGCGGGATGAACGATTTGAACCGGACGACCGGATCGGACATCGAAGGTCGTCCGCCATATTTCATGCCGCCTGACGATTTCCGCAAGACTTCTCTCGAGCACGGCGACATCGCATGCGCCATGCCGATGAATCGTGATCGACTCGTTATGCAGCGGCGCCAGCTTACCCGCGGTTTGATCGAGACGCCAGACTTGCTCTTGCGCCAGCGCTAACGGCGCAGGATTTTCGCGCTGATGCTGCACTTCCGACGCCGCAGCCGCAGCTGGCTCAGGCCGCAACTCTTGCCTGGTTTGCAGTTCGAGCAGTTTTCGCTTGGCTTCGGAGAGGCGTGGTTGGTTTTCCATCCAGAGAATTGTTATCAGGTCCGCGCAGGCAGCTTGTCAACCAAACCCCACAATCTTTACGAGGGCGTCATCCTGAGCGGAGCCGTCTTTCAGGCGGAGGGAAGGATCTCCCGCTTATCCGGCCCACGCGTGAGCCAATACCCACGATCAGGCCGGCTGAAACTTCACCGGCAAATTAATCATCCCGCGCAGGCCAAGATTATTGCGCCACGTGAGGGTTCCCGGCAGCATTTCCAGAGAGTCAAATCGGCGAATGATCGCTTCGAAAACTTCCTGGCCTTCGACGCGCGCCAGCGCTGCACCGAAGCAGAAGTGAGCAGCGTATCCGAAGGCGAGATGGCGGTTGTCTTTGCGCGTGATGTCGAAGCGGTCGGGTTCGGGGAACCGTTCGGGATCGCGATTGGCCGCGGCCATAACTGCCATCACCGCTTGTCCTTTGCGGATCATCTTTCCGCCAAGTTCCACGTCGTCCGGCGCGATGCGCCCGGTATGCTGGCTGGGGCTTTCATAGCGCAGCATCTCCTCGACAGCCGACGGCACCAGTGACGGATCTGCCTTCAGCCGCTGGAACTCTGCCGGATGGCGCAGCAGACTTAGCACGCCGTTGCCAATCAGATTCGTCGTCGTCTCCAAACCGCCGACCATGGTCACGATGCTGTTCGCAACCACCTCTTCCTCGGTCAACCGGTCGCCATCCACTTCGGCGGTCATGAGCGAATGCACCAGCCCTTCGCGCGGATTGGGGTCATCTTTCATTTTGCGAATCGTGTCGCGGAAGTAAGAAGTCATGTCGTGCACGGTGCGCACCATGCGCGGCGCGTGCTCGGGGTTGTGCTGAAAATTCCCCAGCATCTCGGCGAAGTCGGCCGACCACGCCTTCAGCTTATTGCGATCTTCTTCGGGCACGCCCAGCATTTCTGCAGTGACGATGGCAGGCAGAGGCTCGCCGAGATCGGTGATGACATCCATCTCGCCCTTTTGCAGCACCTCATCGAGCAGGCGATTCACAATCTCGCGAATGTGCGTGCGCAGTACGGCCACGCGGCCGGGGCTGAAGGCATACGATGCCAGGCTGCGCAGGCGGGTGTGCGCGGGCGCATCCATGAAAAGCATCTGCTGGACCATCAACTGCGCGATGGGCGTCATCTGCGAAAGTCCCATCGACTTCAATTTTTCCGGCGCGTGCGTTCGGTCGGCGGAAAATTTGTGCAGCACTTCGAGCACTTCCGGATATCGCGTAACCACCCAGGTATGCAGAAAGGGATCCCAGTGCACCGGATCTTCCGTGCGCAGGCGATGAAACAAAGGATAGGGGTTCGCTAAAACAGCCGGATCGAGCAGGTGGTAAAGGCTGAGGGCGCTGGCCCCGGAGCTTCTGGAGATGGCACCATCCTTCGAGGTGGTCATGCGCGGGCTTGTTCGGCGTTAAGGTCGAGCAGGCGCTGTGCTTCCTCGTCCGTCATCGCGTCGAGCCGGGCCACGATCAGCCGCTCGACTTCGGCGGAGAGATCGGCGACCGTGGGGTGATCGAAAAGTTTGAGCAGAGAAATCTCGACGTTGAATGCGTCGCGCACGCGCGCAATCACCTGCGTGCCGAAGAGCGAATTGCCGCCGAGATAGAAAAAGTTGTCGTTGATGCCGACGCGCTCCAGACCCAGCAACCGGGCAACGATCGCGGCCACGCGCTCTTCCGTGGGAGTGCGCGGTCCGAGAAAACTCTCTTCCCGCAAAATGTTCTCGTCGGAAGGCACGGGCAACGCCGCGCGATTGACCTTGCCGTTCGTTCCCAGCGGAAGCGAATCGAGACCGACAAACGTTGCGGGAAGCATGTACTCCGGCAGATCGTTGGATAAGAATTCGCGCAGCTCGCTCACGGCCGGATATTCGCTGGCCGGAACGATATAAGCCACGAGCTGCTTCTCGCCCGCACGGTTGTCGGCAGCAACCAGCACGCTTTCGCGAATCGCAGGATGCCGCCGCAGCACGCTCGAAACTTCGTTCAACTCGATGCGGTATCCATTGATCTTGACTTGCTCGTCGGCGCGCCCGCGGAATGCGATCTGTCCATCGGGAAGTTGGCAGCCGAGATCGCCGGTGCGATAAAGACGTGCACCCGCGCGAAAAGGATTGACGACGAAACGCTCCGCAGTCAGAGCGGGATCGTTCAGATAACCTTTGGCGAGCAGCGCTCCGCCAATATAAATTTCCCCGACAGAGCCGGCAGCCACGGGCCGCATTTTTTCATCGAGAATATGGACTTCCGCATTGTCGATCGAACGTCCGATCGGCGGCATGCTCTCGCTGCGCGCTCCGGATTTCAATGGCTCGATCGCTGCCGAAGTCGCGACCACGGTGCACTCCGTCGGCCCGTAATTATTCACCAGCGTGAAGGGCAAATTCGCCGGCGGATAGCTGTGCAGCGCATCGGCGCCAGTCAACAGGAAGCGCAGGGAAGTCTCGCGCGGCCACGAAAGTTGCAGCATTCGCTCAGCCAGCGGCGTGGGAACAAAACTTACCGTGATCTTTTCGCGCACCAGATAGTCGCGGAGTTTATCCGGCTGGGTGCGCGTCTCTTCGTCGACCAGATGGACGCTGGCGCCGGCCACCAGATTCGGCCAGAGCTCCCAAACCGCGGCATCGAAGCCAATCGATGCAACCTGCGTGGCGCGAGTGGCCGGCGTCACATGAAATGCGCGATTGTGCCACTGCACTAGATTCAGCAGACTGTCATGGCCAACGGCGACAGCCTTTGGAGTGCCGGTCGACCCCGAAGTGAAGATCACATACGCCGTTTGCTCAGGCGAGATCGCAACCGCAGGCGCATCCGCTGAACAGCGATTGATCGCAGCCGTGCTGCCATCGAGCGCAATTAGCTTTCTGCTATCGCCCGCCAGCTGATCGAGCATGCTCACGCTGCTCAAGACCACCGAGACTTGCGCGGTCTTCAACATCGTCTGCAAGCGGCGGGCGGGACTTTTCGTTTCCAGAGGAAGGTAGGCGCAACCGGCTTTCAGAATCGCCAGCGCTGCGACCGGGAAGTCTGCAGAGCGCTCGAGGCAAAGGCCAATGACACTGCCTTGCTTCGCTCCCTGGCTGAGCAGGTAATTCGCGAGCCGGTTCGAGCGATCATTTAACTCGCTATAAGTCAGAGAGATACGGTCGGAACGTACAGCTAAAGCTTGGGGTGTGGTTTTCGCTGCCGCTTGGACTAAATCGGGTACGCAGGAATTCATCACTTTACTGTCAGACAGCCCGGAACCTGACCCCTTACCATCCATATCCGAGCTTGCTCCTCTCAATATCCGCAGCTTGAGACTCAAGCCAGTTGGGGGACCAGAACCGTATGGGCGCACTCGGCTGCAGGGGATACAGCCTTTCCGCTAACTTCACATATTATACACAAAGATTTTGCCGGAAGAACCTCAAAACCACGTCCGGCAGGTGATTCCGGAGTTAACCTTTTGGCCTAACGCAAAAGGATGCTACAGGCTCGAGTCCCCATCAAACAATGACGGCTCCCAAATTTCCGGAGTCTTCAGGGTTTGCCCTAAAGCCGCATTGCCGGCTTTATAGAAGTAGAGCCACGCTGAGAGGGGACGCCCATGCGGGGACGTGTCTTCCAACCAGCGCTCGACCTCCGGGTTGGGTCCTACGAATTCCAGCATGTGGATGGACTCTTTGCGGCAACGGTTACTCGCCGCGTCAAGCATGGCCTTGAGCATCTCTGGCGCACGTTCCTGATCCAGGCATTGAAAATCGACCAGGCGCATCCGCGTGAGGCCGATTTGACGATAGTCGCTGCGCTGAAAGACTGCATACGCCGATATTCCCGCAGCACTTTCGATGGTGTAAATCCACGCGGTGTTCTGTTGAAGAGAATTTTTGAAGTGCCACGCCAGCGCTTCCCGCGTGCGCACCGCCAGCAAAATCTTTGAGTTTTTCCTGCGCAACGCCTCCCAGAAACTGTCAAAGCGCTCGTCAAACGCGGGACACGAGCGTACATCGATGCCGCGATTCGCCGCAATGCGGCTGCGCTTGATCTGGTCGCGCAGAAAAAGGCCGACAGAGAGCGGATAGCTCAACGCTTGCGCCATCGCGCTGCCTTTCTGGC
>Ga0209006_10004287_pt1 | contig 12944 bp, 31 predicted proteins | sample JacPin_JW_Ref_O2_FD_188567 | JGI IMG/M metagenome (GOLD analysis project Ga0209006, IMG submission 188567) | Forest soil microbial communities from Algoma, Ontario, Canada - Jack Pine, Ontario site 1_JW_Ref_O2 (SPAdes) (version 2) | ecosystem: Environmental > Terrestrial > Soil > Boreal...
CCGGCCATCCCGGGTGAAGCCCTGGACGCATGCCGTCGCGGACGGCTCGCCGTCGGCGGGCAGGCAGACCTCCGTGCGCACCACGGTCAGCTCCTCGCCTCCGACGGTTACCCGGTCGCCTCGCCGCACCTCATCCCACGGGACAGTCAGCAGCGGCAGCAGCGGCTCGCCGCGGCCGTCGAGGAAGCAGGCGTTCACCGGGAACAGGTCAGCGAACCGGGCCGGGATGGCGCCCTGGTGCCACAGGTCGTTGGCCTCAACGGTGCGGCCGTCAGCGAACCGGATGCGCCACAGCGCCCCGCCGAAGCCGAGCATGCCCGTCTCCGGCTTGAGGGGGTTCGAGGCGTCGAACTGGAAGCGCTCAAGCTCCCCCCTGCAGTCAGTCACGACCGTGCCGGGAGTCGGGTTCGCCGCGTAGTGAAGCCAGAAGGCGCACGTCCAGCAGCGGCCGGGCTCGAAGTCGGGCCACGGGGCGGTGTGCGTGAGTTCCCAGGGCCTGCCGTCGCAGCCGTCCGACTTGCAGGTTGCCGTCGCCTCAGTCGCCGCCGCCCCTCCTCTCCGCCGCCCTCGGCGCGCGGCCTGATGACGATCTCCAGGTCGGCGGGCGCCGACCGGGAGTACAGCCCGTCGTGATGCGGCGCCTGGTACCAGATGGTGGTGACGTCGCGCCCGTTCTGGGCCACGGTCTCGGCTACCTCAACCAGGACATCGCGGTCAGGGTCGGCGAGGACGTCCCCGGCCCGCAGTTCCCGCCAGGCGACCCGCTCGACGGGAGGCGGCCAGGTTCCGGCCGCAACCTGGGACAGGCGCAGGGCGAGCAGCGCCTCCCACCTGTCCACCGTGCGCTGCGCCGCGCTGAGCGCCCTCCTCGCCCTCTTCAGGCGAGCCTCGATCGCCTGCGGGGCCGCGTGGCGCTCAACCCGCCGCCAGTCCTCCGCCGCCATGCGCTCGCGCGGCTCAGGAGCGGCCAGCGCTACCGCCTTCAGGTTCTCAGTCACGGAGCATGTCTTCCTGCTCCATTGCCATGGCGAGCGCCCGCATGATCGCAGCGGCGTTCGCGCGCCCCTTCCCTGCGAGCCGGTACTCGTCCGAGCCGACCGCGACCGCCAGCTGAAGCATCGTGACCTCGTGCGTTGAGCCGCGCAGGTTCTTCCGGGCGGCGAACTTCCGTGCGGCCTCCCAGCGGACAGCGGTCATCTCATCGAAGCTGTCAGTGCAGGCGGCGATGAAGTCCGCGCGGCGGAGCCACGTCTCATGCCATATCAGCAACTCGGTCGCCGCCGTGGCGATCCGGTCGCCTTTCGCCCAGGCGCGAAGCCCGGCTACCGTGGACTCGAAGTCAGTTGCCATTGCCGGCCTCCCGTGCCGTCGCTTTCTCTGCGTCCTTCGCCAGCCGCCGGGCGTCGTGCACGTCCCTGCTCCCGTCCGTTAGCCCCTCCTCGTACCGGGCATCGCCCCATGACTGGAATGCCCGCCGCAGGATCAGGCGCCGGTTAAGGTGGGCGTCCTCGTCTGCGCCCGGGTACCGGGCAAGTTCGCGCTCTAGTGATCCGAGTTCGTCAGTCAGCCCTGGCACGGGGAGCCTTCCTCCATGACTTGCCAAGCTCGGCTGCGACCGCTTTCCGGAGATGGCAGTCCTCGAACGGCAGCGGCTCTCCGTTGGAGACGCGGCACGTGGCGCAGATCTGGGTCCGGATCCCCGGCTCGCAGTCAGGGCAAGAAGGGGCCAGGCCGGGCGAGGGGTGGGCGTAGCAGCCGGACGCGTAGCAGACCCGCTCCCCGGGCCGGTGCACGCGCAGGGCCGCCTCAAGGGCGTAGATCAGGTCATGGCCGGCCTCGCGGGCGGCTGCTGCATCAGGCCCGGCGAGCGCCCGCCGCAGTTCCGCCATCCTGGTCTCGATCACGTCGTCATCCATCCGCCTTCCCCTCTCCGGTCAGTGCGGCCAGGATCGCCAGGTACTCGTCGCACGGCCACTCGACCCGCTCCCCGCCTTCGCCGTCGACGCACGTCGAGCACACGGCGCCTTCCGGCCTGCCCTCGCAGAGCCAGTCGCCGTCGCCGGACTCGAAGTGCAGGCCCGAGTCCGGGTCATGCGGGCAGGCATCTGACTCCTCCTCCGTCGCCGCGTTGCCGTACAGGGGGACGCGCTCATGGAACTTCAAGACGGCCTCAACGGCGCTCGCCGCGCTCCACGCCTGGCACGGCCATCGTCCTGCGCATCGCGAAACGCAGATGCCCGGGGCGGGGAAGTTCGCGCTCACGTGCTGCCGGTGGTGGTGCTTGATCTCGCCGAGAGCCGTCTTCGCGGTGTCGTCACTCACCAGCCTTTTCCTCTCCGGCCAGCGCGCGGGCGACAGCCTCCCGGATCATCCCTGCGTCCACGACCCAGGCCCTGACAGGATTCCCCGCGGAGTCCAGGCCCGTGGTCATGTAGCGGCCTCCTTCGGCCAGCTTCAGCACCGCGTCTACTGCCGCAAGGAGGCGGGGAACGTCGCGGGCGGACTCGACAGCCCGGTAATTCCGAACGAGATTCGTGACTTCCGGGTCGCATGCCAACACTGCTCGTTCCCTGATCGGCGCAACCGCACCGGAAAGCCTGTCGTCAGCCACCTGCTTTCCCCTCTTCAGTCAGTTCCGCCAGCGACGGACGACGCTCATCGAACGGGGTTATCGTGCAGCCCTTGCCGCCGATCAGCTCCATCTCCAGCAGGTTCGCGAACTTCCGCCACTGCGCGGCCAGCTCGGTATCGCCGCGCTCCCTGGCCTGGATCTCGAACCGGCGGTACTTATCGCGCAGCCTTTCGACCTTGCCCCGCGCCCACGCGAGTGCGTCTGGATCGAGAGCAAAGCGGGCGTCTAGCGCAGTGGCGGCGCGGCCCTCAATCACGGCTGGCCTCATCTCCGGTAAGCCCGGCCAGGATGGCTGCCCGCAGCCCCCCGGCGCACTCCGCACGGACCCAGCCCCGGTCCTCGGTGAGCACCGAAGACGGCAGGTGCAGGTCTTTGGCCGCCCACCTCGCGGGGAGGGCCAGTGCCGCGTCTACAGCGGCCAGGAGACGGGGAACATCGTAATGTGCGGCGTCAATGGCGCTCCACGTCTCAGCGTCCCCGCCTCGGTGCCGCCAAACCTGCTGGTCTCGTTCCCTGTTTGCCGCCAGTCCGGCGGCGATCTCGTCGTCAGTCATCGGGATGGCTCCCGTTCGAGTAGATCCGCGTCTCGTCAACGGCATTCGCCACCGCGTTGCCAACCCTGGCCACGCCCGCGTCAAAGCCGGCGGCGTAGGTGTCGCGGTCACCGGGGACCAGGAGGGTGAGGGTGCGGCCCTCTGCGCGGCGCTTCACGTCGTGCCAGTTCGGGTGCTCGTCACCGCGCATCGGGATGTCGGGGCAGTACCAGTTGCCGACGTTCGACCCGTTCGACACCCAGACCTCCTGGTACGGCTCGCCCCAGCCGATGGCGACGACGGAGCCGGCCGGAGGTTCCTCTTCCAGGTAGCCGGGCGAGGGCTTGTTGTTCGCCGCCATCATTCCCCCACGTTCCGCAGGCACCGGTGAGCCAGTGTCCACTCGGCCAGCTCGCGGAGGTCTGCCGTGTAGTCCGCCCCTCCGTCGTCCCGGTGGGTGAACGGCGGGGACGGGCACTTGCACCGGGTGCAGGTAACGCGAACCGGCTCCGTCCAGGCGCCGCGCTCGCCTTCGAACCCGCCGACGCGGAAGCGGGACAGCATCATCAGGAAGACGGACAGCTCGGGGCCGGTCACGTCTGCCGCCTCCCTTCGTCCCGAGCTTCCCGTGCGCACGCTCCGCAGGTCTCCGGGGTACCCGCGATGAAGTCGGAGTGACTGTGCCCGGGCTCCGGGATAAGCCCCTCAAGGGTCTGGCCGAGAGCCGTGGCGAAGGCCTCCGCCACCTTGTAGCTGTGGATGTGGCCGAGGCCGGACAGCTTGAACCTGTCTTCGCCGATGGTGACGGCAACGTCGAGCACCGCAAGCTCACTGGCGGTGCCGCCCGGTCTGTTCTTGAGGAACTGCCGCGCTACGGCCCAGTCAATGCCGCCGCCTGCCGTGACCGCGCGCCCGGTAAAGGCATGGCGGCGGAGCCATGTCTCATGCCAGATCAGCAGCTCAACGGCCGCCCCGTCGTTGCGGCACCCGGCCGCCCACGCCCGCAGGCCAGCGGCGAGCGCGTCGAAGTCAGCCACGGCCCCTCGCATCCCTGTCGACCGAAGCGAGGGTGAGGCCGTCAACGAAGTCCCGAACGCTCCGCTCCCCGCCAAACACGGCGAGCTGCATGCCGAACGTGACCAGCTCCAGGTGGATCGGGATTCCCATGAGGTCCATGTCCTGGATCGCAGAAGCGAAGGCCACTTCCCAAGGCTCGGCGGCGCTGCGGGCCTTGACCCAGGCGAGCTTTTCTTCGTCGGTCGCCGCCGCGCGGTCGATGGACGGGATCTCGGTGCTCATCAGTTCGCCGGCCCGAGGACAACCGCGCGCTCACCCGTGTCGCCCGGCTGGTACCTGTCGGCTGCGTCCTGCTCGCTCCACGCTCCTGCGGCCACCCAGTCGGCCACATCCTCGTCAGTCGGGTAAACCTCGCCTGAGTAAGTGCTGTCAGCCTCGCAGATTCCCTCGAAAGCCTCCGCCAGGGGTGAGTGCCCGTTTCCCTCGGCGTCCTTTCGGAGTACCACCTTGCGGTCCCTGGGCTGGGTTGCGAGGTAATCGAGCAGTTCCCCGACCGTGGTCATTCGTTCATCGGCCATCCGTTGCCTCCGTGCGCTTATCAGTTAGGTGGTCTGCTGAGTGAAAAATGCGTTGACCGTTCAGCCGGCCGCCGCCTCCGCCTGGTCCTTCATGCGCTCCGCCACCCCGGCCCACCGGGTGAAGGACTCGCTTGCGTCCTCGCACCGCGTCTGCTCGCGCGCGTTGTCGGCGTAGTCCTCAAGCGCCGTGACGAGAACGTGGAGCACGTCGGCGTCGGACAGGTCGAAGGTGACCGGGTGCGGGGGCCTGGCCGCCTCTTCCGCGGCCGGCCCAAGGGCGGACTGCCATGCGGGCCAGCCGAGGCAGGCCGCCTCCCTCGTGTGCGCCGACGCGCACCGCAGGCAGGCGAGGCTCTTAAAACGCTCGCCCACAGGCAGGTCCACGACCACAAGGCGCGCCGCCGGGGCGCTCCGGCACCTCTCGCACGTCAGCGGGGCGGGTGCGGCCTCAGGCTTCGCGGCCGACATCCGGATGTAGCCGGCGGCCATGTCCTGCGCCCGGTTGAACTGCCGCCAGTCCGAGGGACGGTTGGCGGTCTTCTCCGGCACGTGCGCGATGTCGTTGAGGTGGTCGGCCAGCTTGCCCCAGAAAAGCCAGCTGTCATCGAGGACGCGGTGCTCGGCGCGGATCAGGCCCTCGGCGTGGCTGATCTTGGCGACAGGGTCGAGCATCTCCGGGTCGAACTCGGCGTCAGTCATCTAGTTCCCCGTTCCTGCCGTCGTGGCGGCGCTCTCGTCCTCCTGCTGGCTGGTGACGTGCCACCAGCCGCACCGGTCGCTGTAGTAGGCGCGGCGCGGTACACCGGCCGTCGCCCCCGTTGCACAGCAGCGTGTACTCGCGGTACTCGATCGCGCTCACGGGGCCGCCTGCCCCTGCTCCCGGAACTTCACAGCCAGCCTCCGGCCCTCGGTCGTGATCTCGTACCGGATCAGTGACGAGCCCTCGGGGTACCCCTTGACCGCCAGCTTCTTGAGCGTGAGCCCGTTGGCGGCCTGGTGGGCGGCGGCGACGCTGGTCTCGCGCCCGTTCCGGGTCATCCGGCTGGCCAGCGTGCCGCCGGTCGCGGGCCCGTCAAGGTCCGCCAAAGCAAGCAAGGCGGCATGCTGGCGGTCACTGAGCCGCACGGATGCGGTCACCGGGACACCTGCCCCGGTGAAACCGCGCGGGGCGGCTCGTGGTGCCCGTCAATGGCGCACCAGGCGCGCAGCAGCCCGTGCACTTCCGGATGTCGGCACCGGGCTATGCGGAACACGCTGCCGTCCTCGTCGCAGTGCACCGTCCGCTGCTCGTCGTGATCCGGGTCCTCGTCCGGGTTGCCGTGGCCCAGGCCGAGCACGCACGGGCGGCGGGAGCCGTCCTCGCCGGGGCGCCAGGCACGGCACGGCTCGGCGGGCTCGTCGCGGGTAACCTGCCCCGGCGTCGCGGAACGGTCGAGCCACTCCCGCAGTTCGTCGCGGTTCGCCGGGTCTAGCTCCAGCACCGTGAACGTCCGCAGGTCAGTGAGGGACACGCCCCCGTCGGGCTTGCGGAGCAGCTGCACGTGGGTGCCCTGGCGGGTCTTGACGAAGCCGAGCGACGGGTTATTCGCCATCAGGCGCTCACTCCCCCGGTGCGACGTCGCTCCGCAGCCGCTACGGCGAGCGCCGGCCCCTCGTTGACAAGGATCTTCCGCAGCAGCTCGCACCCTGCCGCGTCCAGCCTCAGCGCCGGGATCACGAGTTCCCCGCCGTCGCGGGTGACCGTCCTCGGCTCCTGCGAGCGCAGGTCCGTGACGGTGCCCGCGGGGTCACCCTCGGCCTCGCCGCAGTCCTCCGCGCAGCCCTCCAGTCCCCCGCAGTCCTCGCACGGGACACCGTGGAGCGCACAGGCGAACGGGATCAGGTCGCCCCCGCTGATCACGCAGTTGCAGGCGGGCAGGCCGAGCGCCTTGCTCAGCACCTCGGCCACCACTTCGCCGCTGTCATCCTCGCCCAACCCGAGCCATGACGCGATCCGGTCCGCGTAAACGTGGACGTCGGAGCTGTAGGCGATGGCCGTCGCGACCAGCTCCCCCAGGTCTCGCAGCGGGTTGTAGTCCTCAGCCATCGCGGTTCTCCTTCCGGGGACGGTCCGGCTTGACGCGGAAGTCGTCAGCGAGCCGGCAGCTCAGCCCGAACGCCGTGTCGCGCTCCGTCCCGTAGCCGTCGCCCCAGCCGACCTGGCCGTAGCCGGCGCCGTAGATCGCCCACTCCTCGGCCATGTCCGGGTACCGGGGGTCGTCGGTGTTGACGACGATCAGGGTGTCGTCAGGGACTCCGGCGAGGGCGGCGCGCAGCTCGCCTGCCGTCCAGTGGCCGCCCGGCCCGGACGGCTGCCGGGACAAGCCCGCCTCGATTTCGGCAAGGATCTGCTCGGCCGCAGCCGCCCGCTTGAGCGACAACTCGGGGCTGTTGCCGCATTCGGCGTCGGATCGCTCGCGGCTCGCGAAGTCGCCCAGCGCGGCGGTCAGGACGATGTAGTAGTCGGGATCTTTCGCCATGAGGTCGAAGGTGACGGGGCGGGGCAGGTCAGCCATCGGCGTGCCCGTCGTCCGGGTCGTACCCGTACTCCGCCTGCTTCGGGCCGTAGCCGAGTTCCCCCGCATGGTCCTCGCAGAGCAGCCGCCCGGACGGCACGGTGACCGTGCCCGGGTAGCCGCACTGCCAGCAGTGCTCGCCGCCGTAGGTGTCGATGACCTCGCCGTCCTTCTCGCACAGCGGCCCGGCGGCGGGCGGCGGCTCGAACGGGTCGAACCCGGGGTCAGTCGCCATTGCTGTTCTCCTTGCCCTTGTCCTGGATGCGCTTCAGTTCCGCCGCCGCCTTGCCTGAGCCGACGTAGACGCGGGCCGCCCGCAGCGTCCGGGGGCCGGACTTGACCACGGTCCTGGTTTCAACGTGGCCGATCTTCCAGATGCCGTCCCGGGTCATCTCGAACGCCCACTTCCCGTCTTCCGTCAGCGCCCAGACGATCTCGTAGGGGCCGCCGGCAATGCGGCCCTTGCGGAAGTCCCCGATGGGAGCGGCGGCGAGCGGCCCCGGGGTCTTCGGCTCCCGGGCGGCGGTCAGGCCGAGGGGAGTGCCCGGGGGTGCGATCGTGAAGGTCATCGGCATGTCAGGCCCCCGCCGTGTGGACCGGGAACCCGGCCTCGGCCATGTTCAGCCGGATGTGCTCGCGAAGGCTGCCGCCGCATATGAGGGTCAGCAGGTCCGGGCGGGTCGCCTTAGCGTGCCGGTCACTGCCGTAGCGCACGAAGGCGTACGAGTCGTTCACGCTCTCGATCACGCCGGTTTCCGCCTCCCCGGGAACGGTTGAGTAGATGACCTTCTCGCCGACGTGGGAACGGGCCTCGTCAAGGGTCATGAGTAGAACTCCTTGATGCGCGCCTGCGCCGCTGGGGTAGGGGCGTCTTCCGTGGCTCCGTTGCGGACCCGCTGGACGTGGGCCGCGTGAACAGCTTCAGCGCGCCCGTGCTCGTCGGCGTCGGCCTCCGCGACGTCGGCCCACCCGCAAGAGCAGTCGATCAGGATCTCCTGGGGACCGCCGTCCAGGCCCAGGTACGACACGCCCTCGCGGACGTGCTCGGCGTCGGCCATCACACGTCCCTCCAGTAGCCGAGGTAGCGGTTCGTGAACTGGTCGGCCGTCTCGCCGGGAGCACGGCAGGGGAAGTGGTCGTCGGGCACCTCGCCGTGGTGGCGGCATTCCCTCGTCGCCTTAGCGGCGTCAGCCCCGGGCGCCTCTTTGGTGACTCGCCGCCAGGTGCCGCCGATCCTCCGGGCTGCCCCCCTGGCCTCAGGCTCAGTGAGCCGGGTCTTGCCCGTGCTGTTGACGTAGATGCCGCCGTCAGGCCAGCGGACCTGGAAGACGGGCTCGTTCACCGGGGTGCTCACGGTCAGCCCTCCTTCGCCGTTACGCGGACAAGCGGCCCGGCGAGGTGGATCACTTCAGCGGGCCACCCTGCGGCCCTCAGCGCCTCGGCGTACCTGCCCGCCATCTCCAGGGCAACCGGCCTGTTGCGCTCCCTGAACGCAACCGAGTCGCCCTCCGGGGGCGGAGGCGTCGCCGGGCGCCAGCCGACGTAGACATCGGCCCCGTCTCCCCGGACATGGAACCCGGCCGTGTAGCGGTGCCGCAGCGACGCCCGCGAAAGGGTCTCCGACCTGTCGAATCCTGCCGCCTTCAGCAGCCGGGAGATTCCCTGTGCCGTCGGGTTCTTCATGCTCACGGTCAGGCTCCCGTCGTCGTCTCGTGCGCCGGGACGGCGACGTTGCGCAGGCCCGTGCGGACCCGGTTCCCGGCCGGGATCGCCCGCGAGTTGCAGGCGGAGCCGTAGCCGTGGGCCGTGACGCGGACCTGGCCGCCTTCGCGGGCGACGGCGCAGAGGAGCACGTAGTTCTCTGACGCGCCTAGGCGCAGCATGTCTCCCGGGCGAAGGTCGGCGGCGGTCGAGCCTGCGGGGGTCTTGACTGCGTTGCTCACGGTCAGGCTCCCGTGACTGCGTCGATGACGACCTGGGTCGTCGTGCGCGGGTCCTTGACGTCCCCGGCCCACTCTTCGAGTGCCGCGCGGGCGGCCGGGCAGCGGGCGGTGATGGCGTCGATCGTGACCGCGCGGGCCAGGCGATCAGCCTCAGTCGGCTCCGGCTCGGCGTCGATCGCGAGGAGCGTCGCGCACAGGACGGGAAGGGGCTGGGCGTCCGCAAGGGCGGCCATCCTCTCGCGGGGCGTCCGGGCTGCGGCCTCGGCGGCCATCGTCGCTTCTGTTGCCTTCATCATGAATGAATTGTACAACAAGGCGCAATGTACAATCAAGCTCGGGCGGCAGCCAGTTCCAGCCATCATCCGGCCGCTCCCTTGCGCGGGCGGCCACGGCGCACCCGCTCCTGCATGAAGGCTGCCGGCCTGGCCAGGTCTTCCGGAGTGACTTGATGCCAGCTATTGGCGACGTAAGCGCGGGCCTCGGCGTTCCACGGCTCAGCGGCGCGGCCCCAGGTCCTGCCTCGCATGAAGCTGCGCATCACCACGGTGTTGCAGAAGTCGCACAGCAGTCCCCGGACGACGTGCAAACCTTGCGTCTCGTAGTGGTCTATGACCAAGGAGCCCCGCTTGGTCTGCTCCTCGGCGATGCCGCAGATTTCGCAGCGGCCGCCCGCGCGGGCGCGAAGTGCGTCGTATTCATCACAGGTCAGCCAGTGGTACCGGAAGTGGTGGCAGGTCTTCCCTTGGGGGTGATGACGCGTCTCGGTCTTGTAGAGAGAAGTCACGTACGAACTGTACAATGGGATCTTATGTACATTAGACAGCGTTGGTACACTGCGGCGGTGACCGACCAACAGGTGCCGATCTCCGAGGCGCGGGCAAACCTCTCGGATGTCGTGGCCTCCGTGCGTCTTCTCCGCCGCTGCGTACTGCTGACCCAGCGGGGCAAGCCTCGTGCCGCGATCATCCCCGCAGAGCTTGGTGAGGCGGTGATCGCAGCAGGCGGCCCGGATGCCGTACTGAAGATGCTCGGCGGCACGCCTCCGCCTGACTAGCTCACCCGTCTCTACCTGATCACCGGGCACATCGTCGGCAGCGCGAACAACTCCCGCCGACCGCCGCATGCCGTGCAGGCGATCCTCGAACGGTACCTCCCGCTCGGCGAGGGCTAGTCCTTCCACCACGGCCCCCGCTCCGCCACCCTCGTCCGCAGCTTCTCCCTCAGCTCCCCGAGCGTCCGCCCGGTGATCTCTTCCTCGCCCCCCAGGCGGATACGGGAAGAGGAGAGCGAGGAAAACAGGTAAGCCCTCCAGCGGCCGGAACCTTCGTCGAGGCAAATGCCGGCATGCTTCCCGCCGGCCAGGATGTCGGCCGCGCCCCGGTCATACGAAGGGAACGCGAGCCGGACAGGCCCGGCGGCGAGGGCGGCCCGCTGCGCGGCGAGCAGGACCGTGACTGCCTCGAACCACTCCCGCCCGCCCTCGCGCGGCACCCTGCCGCCGCTCCGCTCCCACCCGCTGAGCGTCGCGGAGTCGATGCCGATGAGGGCGGCGAGGTCCCGCTGCTTCACGCCCGCCCGCCGGCGGACGTCGCCCGGCTTCACCTCCCTGATCCATGCCCGCCACTCGGCGCGGGCAGACGGGGCCTCAGGCAACGCCGGCCTCCTTCGCGCACCCCGGGTGCGGTGGCTGCGGTGCCATGCAGAAGTGAACGCCCAGCCAGGTAACCCCTCCGGGGCAGAGCGACCCGAGGGCGAGGCCCGTGGCGAGCGCGTCCCACGCCTCGTGGCGGGTGAAGTCGCGGGCCTTCACGCCGTCCCGCGCCTGCTCTTTCGTGAGCCCGGTCACGGAGGGCGCCTTCAGGTCCGGGCGCACGGGGCTCTTGGGCGGAGGGCCGAGCAAGATCCTGTCCCCGCCGTGAGCCAGGACGTCCCCGCAGCGCCGCGCCTCAAGGGTGCACTGGACGCGCGACCAGCCGGCCACCTCGCGGGCGCGGCCCTCAATCTCCGGCCGCAGGACTTCGAGTGCATCCGCCAGCATGCGCTGTTCCGCGCTCATGCCACAGCCCTCCCCTTCCGCTCGCGCTCGTGCGCCAGGTACGCGGCCCGGCAGCCGTCCGGGTCATCGCAGTCATCGCCTTTGCGCTTGTGCCGCTCATGGGCGGCCGGGGTCCCGCACGGGGCGAGCCGGGCCTCGTTGGCCGCGCTCGGCGCGTACCGGGACTGCCTGCGCCGCCCTCGCGGCGGGGCCTCGGGCGCGTACCACAGCGCCTCGAACGCGTCCCGCGCCTGCGAGACGTACATCGACAGCGAGCCGCGGGGAATGCCGAGCGCCTCCGCCGCCGACCGCGTGTCCGGGGCTGCCGCCAGCGCCTCGAGGAACCCCGCGTGCCGGGCGCCGAGAGCAGCCATCACCTGCCCGAGGGCTATCCGCTCGGTGACCCGCTCGGCGAAGCCCTCGCCGTCCCGCTCGAACCAGTACGCGGCGAACCTCGGCGCCGACCCGATCCCCGCCGTCAGGTCCCGGTCGGCGACCCCGTAGGTGTGGCAGAAGTCCTTGAGCATCCCCCGGGACACCGCGCCCTTGCCCGCCGCCTGGAGGTCGTGCCGCGACGGCGGGGACTGCGCCGCGAGCAGCTCGTCGACGATGCCGTCCCATGCCGCCTCGTACCGGACGGCGAAGTCGGACACGAGCCACCTGTTCGACAGCGCGGCCGACCGGGCGAGAGCGTGGATCTCGGGCAGCGTCCAGCCGTGCAGGGCCCCGTCGCGCGGCTCCGCCGCGGGCTCGGCCGGCTCCGGCATAGGCGGCGCGTAGTACGTCAGCTGCCTGCTGCGGCGGCTCACGGCTTGCCCCCTTTCCCGTCGTCGCCCAGCAGGGCCCGCACCTCGTCCGCCCGGAACCGGAAGTGCAGGCCAGGCCCCGGCGCGGGCACGAGCTTTCCCGCCTTGACGTACCGCCGCACGGTGCCCTGGCAGACGTGAAACAGGGCGGCTACCTGCGCGGAGGTCAGCAGCGCCGCCGCTTCCGCCTCCACTTCCGCGCGGAGTGCCGTGACGGCCGCCTCCGGGTAACGGCGCGTCCCCCCTGGCGTCCGGAAGGGGGTGATCCTCTTCTCCGCCTCAAGGCGGAGAAGGACGGCCGGCGTGACCCCGAGCGCGGCGGCGGCCTCAGCGGGCGCGAGGGGCCTGCCCTCCTCCGGCCGGACGGCATCCGGCGTCGCGTCGTTCACGGTCCCGCCTTCGTGCGCTCAAGCCACTCGGCGCCGAAGGGCGCCTCGGCAAGACCCGGCGCGGGCTCCGCAGGCACGCCAGCCGCCGCGATCCGCATGGCGATGGTCTCCAGCAGTCCGAACGAGTCGCCGTCCTCGGGCGCGTTCGCGGCCATGACGCCGATCTCGTCGAGCAGCTCAAGCGCCTTGTCCAGTCGAGCGCCGCGCTGGCTGCTCTCGCGGCTGGTTTCCTGGAGGGCGAGCTTCGTGGCGGCGAGCTGCTCGGTCAGCTCGGGCACGGGCTGCGGCTGCTGCGCGGCGACCCCGGCGGCAGCGTTCGGCATCCCGTGGTCAAGGCCGAGTTGGTCGCTGGCCTCAACCCACCTGCGGCGTACCTCGGCGTCGAACTCCTCCCAGATCCCTTGCCAGTGGAACGGCACGCGGCCGTCCGCCTGCCCTGGCGTCCCGGCGGTCACA
>Ga0209006_10004288_pt1 | contig 12944 bp, 8 predicted proteins | sample JacPin_JW_Ref_O2_FD_188567 | JGI IMG/M metagenome (GOLD analysis project Ga0209006, IMG submission 188567) | Forest soil microbial communities from Algoma, Ontario, Canada - Jack Pine, Ontario site 1_JW_Ref_O2 (SPAdes) (version 2) | ecosystem: Environmental > Terrestrial > Soil > Boreal...
CCGTCGCCAACATCGAGACCATTGAGAGAACAAGGATCAATGCGCGCATGTTGTGTCCTCACGTGCGGTAACTTGCGGGCGGGATAATTGACGCAGAACTCGGACGCTATCTGTGAGCTGGATCACTGCAGGCGCGGCGCTGATCGGGTCAGGCCGCGGACCCCGCGGCATTTCATTTCAAGACGTGTTATTTCAGCATCTGGCTGACGTCGATCGCTTCGTCGGCGGGCCCACTATTGAACGCAGTTTCCCAAATCGCGATCTTGCCGCCGCGCATGGTCCAGACTTCCACGCCAAATCCCTTCATGCGCCGTCCTGTCGCGGCGTCTTCCCATTCTCCGTCCCAGACGTTTGTCATGATGTCGTTCATGAGCGTCCGAAATTGTTTCTTCAGGCGATATCCCTTCTGCCTCGCGCTCCGCGCTATGAAGAATGCCCGAAGTGCCTCACGCCCCCTGAATTCGGGAACGATGCCGAACCGGACGACACAGTCGTCGGTAAATCCATCAACCAGCGCATCGACGTTCCACGGCATGAACAGCGACTCGACGTAAGCCACAAAAGATCGGCACTCCTCGACGGTGCGAGGGTTGCGATCGCTTTCTTTCGCCATGGCTACTGGTGTCACCTGATCCTCCCAAAACCCGCCGCCTCGCGGCCGTCTCCAGGCCAGAACATAGCGGCGAAGTCGCCGACCGGGAAGAGGTTGAGAGGCTGTCAGGTTCCGCCGCTGGCGCGGCATAAATCGCGCCGGCAAAGTTTCATACCGCATTTTTTTGCGATGCGGTTTGCGTTCACGGTTCGGACTCTTACCGGCCGAGTCCCGAACGGGATATTGTCACTCGATTCGCGAACGGCGTGGTCGGGCGCCGGGCGTAAAGCCGTGCGGTTTGGGGCAAACCATGTCGGGCGTAGTCGTGGCGATGCGTCGGACCCTGCTGTCGTGCACATCACTGGCACGTAACGGCCTGATTGCCCTTGGCGCGGCGACGGGACTGTCGACCGGGCCGGCCCAAGCCGGCGAATTACTAGCCGGCGACCTGAGCAGCCTCGCGCAGGCGGTCTCGACCTACCTCGATCTCAACCGCCAGGAGATTGCGGTACTGGCCACCGCGTTGGCGCTGCTCGGCTTTTCGGTGCTGGCGGCGATCTTGTTGATGCGCACGCGGCTGCGTGCGGCAACCAGCGAGACGCGGCTGCGCGCCGAGATCGGCGATCTGCAGGTCCAGGCCGACCGCCTGCGCGCACTCTTGTTTGCGGAACCGCAGGTTTTGATCTCCTGGACCGCGGGCGCCAATCGCCCGCTGATCTCTGGCGATATCTCGCTTCTGATCTCCCCGGAATCCCAGCAGCAGTCGCCGCAGCGCATCCTTGCATTCGGAACCTGGCTGCCGCCGGAACCGGCATTGCAGATGGATCATGCGGTCGATGCGTTGCGCGAGGCGGGCGAGGGCTTTCTGCTCAATCTCACCACCTCGAACGGGCAGGCGCTGGAGGCCATGGGCCGCGCCATCGGCGGCCAGGCCGTGGTGAGGATTCGCGAACTCGGCGGGTTGCGCCGGGAACTGGCCGAGACCAATTTGCGCCACAAGGCGCTGCTCGAGGAAACCGAAACGCTGCGAGGTTTCGCCGCCGCCGCGCCCTGGCCGATCTGGGCCAAGGGTGCCAACGGCCGTCTCAGCTATGCCAACGCCGCCTATGCCAAAGCGACGGAGGCCGCGAGCGTCGCCGATGCGATCGACCGCAACCTTGAACTGCTCGACAGCGGCGACCGCAGCGACATGCACCGTGCTTTGGACAATCAGGCGGCATTCTCGGCGCGGCTGCCGATCGTGATCGGCGGCGAGCGGCGCATCTATGACGTGCACGCGATCAATGTCGGCGGCGCCAGGGCCGGCGTTGCCGTCGACGCCAGCGAAGCCACCGCGCTCCGCGCGGCGGTGCTGCAGATGGCGGAGGCGCATCGTCGTACCCTCGATCAGCTCTCGTCAGGGGTTGCGGTGTTCGACGGCCAGCGACGGCTCGCCTTCTACAACGATTCCTATCGCCGGCTGTGGGATCTGGATCGCGCCTTCCTCGACGGCAATCCGGAGGATTCGAGTGTACTCGACCGGCTGCGCGCCGCGCGCAAGCTTCCCGAGCAGCCGGATTTCCGGGCCTGGAAGGCCAGGCTGCACGAGGCCTATCGCGCGGTCGAGACCCAGAAGGATACCTGGTACCTGCCCGACGGCCGCGCGGTCAGCGTCGTCACCACGCCGAACCCGGAAGGCGGCGTCACCTATCTGTTCGACGACGTCACCGAAAGCCTGCAGCTGGCGCGGCGCTTCGACGGCCTGATCCGGGTGCAGCGTGAGACGCTCGACAATCTCGCCGAAGCCGTCGCCGTGTTCGGCAGCAATGGCCGCGCCCAATTGTTCAATCCGGCTTTCGCGAAAATGTGGAAACTGTCGCCGGAGGCGCTGCGGGAAGCGCCGCATATCGAGACCGTGGAAGCCTGGTGCAAGCCGCTGTTCGACGACGAAACCACCTGGCGCACGATCCGCGAAGCCATCACCGCGATCGAGAACCGGGTCGAGGTGCCGCTGAAACTGGAACGCAAGGACGGCAGCGTGCTCGACGCCATGACCATGCCGCTGCCCGACGGCGCCACGATGCTGACCTTCCAGGACATCACCGACACCGAAAATGTCGAGCGGGCGCTGCGTGAACGCAACGAGGCGCTGGAGACCGCCGACCAGATGAAGGTCGATTTCGTCCACCATGTCTCCTATGAGCTGCGTTCGCCGCTGACCACCATCATCGGCTTCGCGCATTTCCTGAGCGATCCCTCCACCGGGCCGCTGACGCCCAAACAGGCCGAATATCTCGACTACGTCACCAAATCGACCAATGCGCTGCTCGCGCTCACCAACAACATCCTCGATCTCGCCACCATCGACGCCGGCGCCATGAAACTCGAACTCGGTCCGGTTAATATCGAAAAGGCGATCGAGGCCGCGGCCGAGGGCATTCAGGACCGGCTCGCCACCGACCGCATCGAACTTAAAATCGACATCGATCCCGATATCGGCGAATTCACCGGCGATAAAAATCGTGTGGTGCAGGTGCTGTATAACCTGTTGGCCAACGCCGTCGGATTCTCACCGCATGATGCGGTGGTCACCGTCAGCGTCAAGCGAACCGGGCACAGCGTGATTTTTGCCGTCACCGATTCCGGCCCGGGCATTCCGCCCGACCTCAAGGACAAGGTGTTCGACTGGTTCGAGAGTCACACCAACGGGTCGCGGCATCGCGGCGCCGGCCTAGGCCTGTCGCTGGTGAAATCCTTTGTCGAACTGCATGGGGGCAAGGTGGAGGTCAAATCGATCGTCGGCAAAGGCACGACCGTCACCTGCGCGTTTCCGGTCGATCAGACCGCGCATCGCAACGCCGCGGAATGACCGGTCCCACGACATTCTCGCTGGCGCTATCGAACGAGACGGCGACCGCGCATTTGATGGCCGATCTTGCCTTGCTGATCGGCCCCGGCGACGTCATCACCCTTTCGGGCGACCTCGGCGCCGGCAAAACCGCGGCGGCTCGGGCGCTGATCCGCTATCTTGCCGGCGACGATGCGCTGGAGGTGCCGAGCCCTACCTTCACGCTGGCGCAGAGTTACGAGCTGGCGCCATATTCGGTGGTTCATGCCGACCTCTATCGCATCGACGATCCCACTGAAATGGAAGAGATCGGCCTGTCGCCGTTGCCCGAGGGCAATTTGGCACTGATCGAATGGCCCGAGCGCGCCGCGGGCGCGCTTCCAAGGGATCGGATCGATATCGCGCTGAGCCATCGGCCGGTATTCGGATCAAGCGCCCGCGCCGCCGAAATCACCGGCTACGGAAAAGCTGCCGCGCAAGTCGCAAGGCTGAAGGCGCTGCGGCAGTTCCTGGCCGATGCAGGCTACATCGACGCCAAACGCCAACGGATGCCGGGTGACGCCTCGACGCGCTCCTATGCGCGGCTTGTTCGCGACGATGGCGTGGTCATCCTGATGAATTTCCCGCGACGGCCCGACGGGGCGCCCATCTATGGCGGCAAATCCTATAGCGCCGCCGTGCATCTGGCTGAAGACGTCAAGCCGTTTGTCGCCATCGCCGGGGGGTTGCGCGAGCGCGGCTTTTCGGCGCCGGCGATCCATCACGCCGATCTCGATGCGGGGTTTTTGATCACCGAGGATTTCGGAACTGCCGGTTTCATCGAGGGCGATCCGCCGCGGCCGATTCCCGAACGCTACCAGGCCGCGACCGACATGCTGGCGGCGCTGCATCGGCAGATATTGCCGGAAATTCTGCCGTTGGCGCCGCAGATCACCTACCCCATTCCCGCCTTCGACACCGACGCGCTGCTGGTGGAGGCCGGATTGATGCTTGAATGGTATCTGCCGGATCGCGGCGTTGAGCTGTCGGACAGTTTGCGCGCCGAATTCGCCACGATGTGGCGCGATTTGCTGGAAAAGCCCCAGGCTGCGCCCAGAACCTGGGTGATGCGGGATTTTCATTCCCCCAATCTGCTCTGGCTCGACCAACGGCCTGAGACCGCAAAAGTGGGTATCATCGACTTCCAGGACGCGGTGCTGGGCCCGGCCGCCTACGATCTGGTGTCGCTGCTGCAGGATGCGCGGATCGACGTAGAAGAGCAGCTCGAACTGGTGCTGTTGACGCGCTACATCAAGGCCAGGCGCGCCTCCGAGGAAAGCTTCGATCCCGCGGGTTTTGCCGAGATCTATGCCATCATGTCGGCGCAGCGCAACACGCGGCTGCTCGGCACCTTTGCGCGGCTCAACCGTCGCGACGGCAAGCCGCAATATCTGCGCCATCAGCCCCGGATCTGGACCTATCTCAGCCGATCGCTGGCGCATCCCGGGCTCTCGCATTTGCGGCAATGGTATTCCGCTAACGTCCCCCCTCCGGTTCCCTGATTTACCGGTTGTTAGCCACCTGCGCCCTAATCTGGGGGGTGGAGCCGCGACCTCCGGGAACACCGGCGGTGGCTGCGGGCGGGAGCGAAACGATGGTGACCGAGCGGCGCAAGGGAGAGCGTGTCACATTCGAACGCGGCATAGCCGCGCAAATGATGGGCATCGACGGCACCTGGCGCCGCGAATGCATGATGGAAGATATTTCCGAGACCGGCGCGAAACTCAGGGTCGAGGGCGCCGTCGAGGGGCTGCACCTGAAGGAATTCTTCCTGCTGCTGTCATCGACCGGACTGGCCTATCGCCGCTGCGAGCTGACCTGGGTCAACGGCGATCAGATCGGGGTCACTTTCCTCAAACCCGGCGAAAAAAAGAAGAAGTCGGCCAGGGGCGGCGTGGAGCAACCCGCCTGACCCGGACATTCGCACAACCGTCACGCCGGGCGGTTATGGCATCAAGCATCGGTGCGGCGCGCGAATCGCCGTGATATGATTTGAGAAATCCCCCGCCACACAACGGTTCGAGATAATTCCGAAATGTCCGTCAAGCCCAGCAAAGCCATGGTCCTCGCCGCCGGTCTCGGTGTGCGGATGCGGCCTCTGACCGACCGGATGCCGAAGCCGCTGGTGCAGGTGGCCGGTCGGGCCCTGCTCGACCACGTGCTCGACAAGCTCGGCAATGCCGGCGTCAGCGAAGCCGTCGTCAATGTGCATTATCTGCCCGACCAGATCATCGATCATGTCGCCACGCGCGCGCGGCCCCGCGTCATCATCTCAGATGAACGCGATGAGGTGCTCGGCACCGGCGGCGCCGTCGTCAAGGCGCTGCCCTTGCTCGGCCCCGCCCCGTTTTTCCATGTCAACGCCGACACGATGTGGATCGACGGCGTGCGTCCCAATCTGGCGCGGCTGGCCGAGGCCTTCGACCCCGCACGGATGGATATCCTGCTGCTGATGGCGCCGACCACCAGCAGCATCGGCTATGGCGGACGCGGCGACTATGCGATGTTGCCGGACGGCGCGCTGCGCAAGCGCAGGGAACATCAGGTCGTGCCGTTCGTCTATGCGGGTGCGGCGATCATGTCGCCATCGCTGTTTGCCAATGCGCCGTCGGGCCAATTTTCGTTGACCAGGATGTTCGACGCCGCCAACGAGCAGGAGCGGCTGTTCGGCCTGCGGCTCGAGGGTGTGTGGATGCATGTCGGAACCCCCGACGCGATTCACGCCGCCGAAGAGGCCTTTCTCGACAGCGTGGCGTAGGTCTTGACGCAACATCCGTCGTGCGATTCTTGCTTCGCGTCGTATGACTAACAAGATAGACGGCGCTTGAGGACCCACAGGCCATGATCGTTCTCGGTCGCCATCGTGCGCTCACGCGCGACGCCTGGAGCGAATCGGCGGCCCGGGCGGCGATCGAAGAAATTGCGGCCGATGCAGTCGCCCAGTTCGATCCCGACAGGTTCTGGCCGGGTCATCCCAGCGACGATGGGGTGGGGGATGGCAACACCAGTGTCTACGTCGGCGCGGCCGGTGTCATCTGGGCGGTCGACTATTTGCATCGCATCGGTGCTGCCCGCGTCGCTGAAGACTTTCGCCCCGTGCTACAGACGCTTCTGGAGCGGACGACCGATGCTTTCAAAAGTAATTCGCCAACCGATTACGCGAAGCATGGCTCGCTGCTCTTCGGCGACATGGGCGCAGCGCTTGTCGCCATGCGGCTTGCGCCCACGCCGGCCCTGGCCGATCTGATCTATACGCGCGCGGAAGCAAATATTGGGCTGCCGATCCGCGAGCTTATGTGGGGCATGCCCGGCTCGATGGTGGCCGCAATCCATATGGCCGAGATGACACATGAGCCGCGATGGCGCGGCCTGTTCGAAATGCAGGCCGGCAGGCTGTTAGCCGAGCTGGAGGATACGCCGCAAGGTCCACTGTGGACACAAGATCTGTATGGCGCCAGCGACCGCTGGCTCGGGCCCGTTCACGGTTTCGCCGGCAACGTCATCCCGCTATTGCGCGGATGGGATTGGTTGACGCCGGCGCAGCAGGAGCAGGTGGCCGAGTTTGTGCCGATGACCCTCGCCGCGAACGCGTGGCGGTCTGAGGTTGGGACTACGTGGGGTGCGAGAAGCAAGCGCGAAAGGCCGCCAATGATGTGCCAGCACTGTCACGGTGCGCCCGGCATGGTGACGACATTTGCGGATGCGCCCTTTGCTACCCCCGAATTTGATGCACTTCTCGTCGATGCCGGTCGCTTCGCCTGGGCTGCCGGACCACTTACCAAGGGCTCGAATCTCTGCCACGGCACGGGCGGAAATGGCTACGCATTCCTGAAACTCTACCGCCGCACCGACGATCCGATCTGGCTCGATCGCGCACGGCAATTCGCCATGACGGCCATCGTCCAGTATCGCGGCGCTCACGTCGCCGTTGGCCGCGGACGGTATACGCTTTGGACTGGCGACGTCGGGCTTGCAATCTATCTCTGGGATTGCATCACAGGGCAGCCTCGTTTCCCGACCATCGACGTGTTCTGATCCGAACACAAGTCATTGTCGTAGACAGGGAGTTCAGCGCGAATGGGTGGAGCGCGCGGACTCGCTGGCAGCAGCCTGCTTGCGTGACTGATAGAATTTCAGAACGCTTTGCGAGGTCTGCGGGTTGAGACGGGCAAATTGCGTCTTTAGCTCATCCAGATCGCCCGCGGAGATCCGCCCCTCCGGCGCGCCGAGAAACAATAGCGCCATTGCCGTATCCCAGGAGAAATTGAGCGCGTTCGCCAATACCAGCGTCATCTCGCCCTTCTTGTCCGTTATCGCGCGTTCCACGACGTCGACGGGCAACGAACACAACAACGACAGACCAATCGTCGTTTCGTCAAACTGCTGGCGCTGGGCATACTCGAAAATCTGCTTCTCCTTCAGATTGTCGTATCGATGCAGGGACGAAATCACCTTCTTTGCGGCAAAGTAATTCTTTGACGCCGGCCCGAACTTCGAATGCAGGGAACCGGTGACATCCGCCACCGAGGTCTGGATCTGGCCGGTCAGTTGCGGCTGCTCGCTTTCGAGTTTGCGTTTGACCTCGGCCGAGGCCTTCGCGATCAATTGCTGGAAAATATGCCTCGGGATATCGGTGCGGGAACCGACGATCTCGGCGAGAATGGTGTCGTTCTCGGAGCGTTTCAGCAGTTGCAGAAAGCCATATTCCGAAAATTTCGCTCCACGATTGGCCGCGACTGAATTGACGACCTCCCGGTCGCCTCGCGTGACCAGTACGTCCGTGACCGCCTCGCAAAGGTTGCTTCGCTTCGATATCGCCAGCAAATGTTGCTGGCTCTTGGTGCTGGCATTTGCAACCAGCGCCCGGACATCGAGGCGCTCCGAATGGGTAAGAACGGGGCCCGCCACCGCGACCGAGTCGTGGGAGGCCAGCTCATTGATGACATTGACCGGAGCATTGTTGCTTCGCGCCAGCCGTTCGGCGAGCCGGGCCCGTGCCGCAACCTCTATCTCGTCGGCAAGGCGCCCGATGACCGCTCCGAAAACCCAGATCTGATCCTCGGTATATCGACCCTCGATCAGCAGGTCCGTTGCATGCCACAAGGCTCGCGAGCGCGTCTCGGGCGATCCTCGCGAGACGGCATCTTCGAGCTCATGCAGGAAAGCCGAAGGATTGGCTGTATCTGGTGACTGAGAAGACACTAGGTCGATCTGCCCACGAAAAAGCAAGAAGTGAACGAATTTACTCCGCGGAGGTATCCGCGACGTTAACTTCCCCTCTTCGGGCCGCACCTTGAGGTAGACAGGAATGGGGATTTGCGCCCATGACCAATCGGCAATCGCCACCTATATTGCGGCCCGATCCTCGAATCAGGAAAGCCCATGCGCGTTTTCAGCGTTCCGGTCTCGGTGCCGTTTTTGCGCGCCGTCATCGCGGCATTGGTCGATGGCCGGCTGGTGGAGGGCTTTGAGGCCCGCGCGCGTCCGGAAGCGCTGGCGCAGGCGACGCTTTATCTGCCCACCCGGCGCTCGGGGCGGATGGCGCGCGAGATATTTCTCGATGAATTGAAGCGCGACGCCGCCATCCTGCCGCGCATCATCGCGCTCGGCGACATCGACGAAGACGAACTCGCCTTTAGCGAGGAGACCGAACCGTTCAGCGGCGCGGTTCCGCTGGAGATTCCGCCGCGGCTCGGCGAGCTCGAGCGCCGGCTGACGCTGGCAAGACTGGTCGCGGCATGGGCAAAGGGCCCGGTCCTGGCGCCGCTCGTGGTCGGCGGTCCGGCATCGACGCTCGCCCTGGCGGGCGACCTCGCGCGCCTGATGGACGACATGGTGACGAGAGGCGTCGGCTGGGATGCGCTCGACGGATTGGTGCCGGATCAACTCGACGAATATTGGCAGCATTCGCTGCAATTCCTGCGGATCGCGCGGCAGGCCTGGCCGGCCCATCTGGCGGAAATCCGGAAGATCGAACCGGCGGCGCGGCGCGACAGATTGATCGAGGCGGAAGCGAGGCGCCTCACCGCCCATCACGATGGCCCCGTGATCGCGGCGGGTTCTACCGGCTCGATGCCGGCGACCGCGAAATTCCTCCGTGCCGTTGCCGCGCTGCCGCAAGGCGCGGTGGTGCTGCCCGGGCTCGACACCAATCTGGACGACGATGCATGGCAGCTGATCGGCGGGGCCAGGGATGCCCAGGGCAAATTCACCACGCCGCCGGCATCGAACCATCCGCAATTCGCGATGCATGCGCTGCTGCAGCGCTTCGGCATCAAGCGCAGCGATGTCGAAATTCTGGCGCAGCCCGCATTGCATGGCCGCGACGTGCTGGCCTCGGAAGCGATGCGGCCATCGAACGCGACCGCGCAATGGCATAAGCGGCTGGCCGAGCCCGGGATCGCGGCCAGGATTTCAGCAGGCATGACCGGCCTTGCCGTGATCGAGGCCGAGAATCCGGAGATGGAGGCACTCGCCATCGCGGTGGCGATGCGCGAGGCGCGCCATCTCGGTAAATCCGCGGCTTTGGTGACGCCGGATCGCGCGCTGGCGCGTCGGGTGACGGCGGCGCTCGGGCGCTGGAATCTGGAATTCGACGATTCCGGCGGCGACGGGCTGATGGAAACCCAGGCGGGGATTTTCGCGCGCCTGGCCGCGGAAACCGTGGCGAAGGGGCTCGAGCCGCCGACATTGCTGGCGTTGCTGAAGCATCCGCTGTGCCGGCTCGCCAACGCCGATGGCGCAACCTCCGGCGCCGTCGCCACGCTCGAACTGGCGCTGTTGCGCGGGACGCGGCCGCAGGCCGGAAGCGATGGTCTGGCGCGGGATTTTGCCCGCTTCCGGGAAGAACTGGCAAAGCTCAAGCGCCGGGAAACATCCTCACTGCATCGGGCCGAGCCGCGGACCGGGCTTACTGATGTTGCGCTCGACCGCGCGCAGGCCCTGATCGGGCAGTTGAAAAAAGCGCTGGCGCCGCTCGAAAGCCTCGGCGGCACGAAGCCGTATGATTTTGCCGAGTTTGCCGATCGGCACCGCGAGGTGTTGATGGTGCTGTCGCGCGATCCGCATGGTGTCTCGCTGGCTCTCGAGAGACAGGAGGGTACCGCGCTAGCCGCCGCCTTCGACGAATTGCTCGGCGCGCGGACGCGAAGCGGATTGATTGTCGAACTCGGTGACTATCCGGAAGTTTTCCAGACCGCCTTTGCCGACCGCATGGTGCGGCGGCCGGAACGACCGGGCGCGCAGCTGCACATTTACGGCCAGTTGGAAGCGCGCCTGACGCAATCCGACCGCATCATCCTCGGTGGGCTGGTCGAGGGTGTCTGGCCGCCGGCCCCGCGTATCGATCCATGGCTGAGCCGGCCGATGCGTCACGAACTGGGCCTCGATCTGCCGGAACGGCGCATCGGCCTCTCCGCGCACGACTTCGCGCAATTGCTCGGCAATGATGAAGTGATCCTCAGCCACGCAGCCAAGGTCGGTGGCGCGCCGGCGGTCGCATCGCGCTTCCTGCACCGGCTTGAAGCCGTAGCCGGCGAGGAAAACTGGGAGACGGCGAAAGCGGCCGGCAACAAATATGTTCGCTACGCGGCCGCAATCGACCAGCCCGCAGAAGTCAAGCCGATCGAGCAGCCGCAACCCAGGCCGCCGCGCGAGACACGTCCGACAAGGCTTTCGGTCACCGCGATCGAGGACTGGCTGCGCGATCCCTACACGATCTATGCACGCCACATTCTGAAGCTCGCCGCGCTCGACCCGGTCGACATGCCGCTATCAGCTGCCGATCGAGGCTCGGCGATTCACGAATCGCTCGGCGAATTCACCAGGGAATATGCTCATGCACTGCCGGACGACACCGTCGGCGTATTGCGCCGGATCGGCGAAAAGCATTTCGCGCCGCTGATGGAGCGACCGGAAGCGCGGGCCCTGTGGTGGCCGCGGTTTCAGCGCATCGCGGCCTGGTTTGCGGATTGGGAACGCGGCCGGCGCGGCAATATCGATGCCATCGCCGCCGAAGTAAGCGGCGACATCGAGATCGTCCTCGATAACAACAGGAAATTCGTGCTGTCGGCACGTGCCGACCGCATTGAGCGACGCAGCGATGGCGGTTACGCCATCCTCGACTACAAGACCGGTCAACCGCCGACCGCAAAACAGGTGCGCATGGGATTGTCGCCGCAGCTCACGCTGGAGGCGGCGATCCTTCGGGGCGGAGGCTTCGACACTATCGATGCGGGCGCCTCCGTTGCCGAACTCGCTTATGTCAGGCTCAGCGGCAACAATCCGCCCGGCGAGCACCAGACGCTCGAATTGAAGATCAAGCAAAACGATACGCCGCAACTGCCCGATGACGCGGCGGACTATGCACGGGCGCAGATCGAAGCGCTGATCCGCCGGTTCGACAACCCGGAGGAACCGTATCGGTCGCTTGTCCTGTCGATGTGGACCGCCCGTTACGGCGACTATGACAACCTCGCCCGGGTCAAGGAATGGTCCGCGGCCGGCGGCATTGCGCTGGAGGAATGGTGATGGTTCCGCGCACCATTCCCGCTCCCGTTCGTGACGCCCAGGCCCGCGCATCCAATCCAGCGGTATCCGCTTTCGTGTCGGCCAATGCCGGCTCGGGCAAGACCCATGTGCTGGTGCAGCGGGTGATCCGACTGCTGCTCGCAGGCGTGCCACCGGAGAAAATCCTCTGCATCACCTTCACCAAGGCCGCCGCTGCCAACATGGCCGAGCGGGTGTTCTCTACGCTCGGGCACTGGGTTACGCTGTCCGACGCCGCGCTCGACGCCGCCATGATCGATGCGGGGATTGCGCAAGCCGATGAAAAACTCAGGCTGCGCGCCCGCGAACTGTTCGCCTGCGCGCTGGAAACCCCGGGCGGTCTGAAGGTGCAGACGATCCACGCTTTGTGCACCCGGCTGCTGCAGCAATTCCCCTTCGAAGCCAATGTGCCGGCCCGCTTCACCGTGCTCGACGACCGCGACCAGACCGAGATGATGGAACGCGCCAGCCTTGCCGTGATGCTCGACGCTTCGCGCGCGCCCGATAGCCCGATCGGCCGCGCATTGCAGGCGGCCATGGCGAATGCAGCCGACATCACTTTCAAGGAGGTCGTGCGTGAGGCGTGTCTCAGCCGCGATCATTTCATGGCCTGGACCGATGCGCTCGGCGGCGCCGAGATTGCGGCCGCGCAGGTTTCTGCCTTGCTGGGAATCAGGAGCAATGACGGTATCGAAGATGTCGAACGCGAGATCGTCGATGGACCCCACCTGCCGCGGTCGCGTTGGGAAGAGATCGCGCGTGCCCTCGATAACGGGGCCAAGACCGAGCGCGACAATGCGGATCGGCTACGTGCGGCGCTGCCGGCCGCCGGCGCGGCCCAGGTCGACGAATATCTCGGCATGTTCCTGACCGAAACCGACCGTACTCCCCGCAAGTCGGTGCTTACGAAGAGTTTCATCCGTGACAATCCGGCGATCG
>Ga0209006_10004289_pt1 | contig 12942 bp, 15 predicted proteins | sample JacPin_JW_Ref_O2_FD_188567 | JGI IMG/M metagenome (GOLD analysis project Ga0209006, IMG submission 188567) | Forest soil microbial communities from Algoma, Ontario, Canada - Jack Pine, Ontario site 1_JW_Ref_O2 (SPAdes) (version 2) | ecosystem: Environmental > Terrestrial > Soil > Boreal...
GCTGTTAACGGAATGGTCGAAGGTTCGATCCCTTCCTCCCCAGCCAAATCCATAATCACGAAGGTGAGACGACGTGACTGACATTGAATTTAAGCAGTGCCTCTTAGATGACTTCATCGTGGTGGCGCTGATCGATGTTACCGCAAAAGAATCGCGGATCCTCCGCCCGGACTGGACGCGCACGCTGCGCGGCGAAGTCACGGCGGTAGGCCCCGGCAAGATGCTGCCCTTCGGTGGCCGCGCTCCGATGGAGTGCAAGGTCGGCGATATTGTGACGTTCGCAGCGACCGCGGGGATGGACACCGATTACGGCGTCGGCCGCAAGATCCGCATGATGCATGATGAGGATGTCGACACCGTCGAGGTGCCGGAATGATCCTCACCCCAGATCTGGAAAACGTAGCGAAGGGAATCCGCGTCCTGCGCGACCGCGTGCTCGTGAAGCCGCTGAGCTACGTGCACCCCATCCTTGCGACGCCCGGGATCGAGATCCAGAAGGGCGTCGTGATCGCCGTCGGCTACGGCCGACGCCAGCGACGCAAGGTGGAGTTCAAGCAGCAGGTTGCGGACAGCGCGCCGATCCTCGGACCAGACGGCAAGACCGTGATGAAGTTCGGGACCAGCAAGCTCGCGACACGTCGGCTCTTCTTCGAAGATGGCGCTGAGACTGGCCGCATCATCCCGATGCAGGTGAAGCCCGGTGACGTGGTCGAGTTCAGCTTCCGCAACATCGAGATCATCGATTTCGACCGAGTCGGATTTCCCGGCATCGGTCCGCTCGCGTTTGTGTGGCAGAAGGCTATCTACTCTATCGACCCAGATGAGTCGCTGAACGAGTGCCTGCTGTGGCAGGAGAGCGCGGGCTATGATCGCAACGGAAACTGGATGAGTGGAGCTGAGGACTGGCATCGAGCATGACGAAGAAGGCCCCTCGCGGCGGGAAACGCAGCGGGAAAACAGAATTTGCGCTCGGCGTATGCGCCGCCGTCAAGGACGGCATGCCAGACATGTACAACGCCGTGCCCAAGCGCGCTGTTTCGCAGGACGAAGCCAAGTCCCATGGCTGGCCGCACTTCTTCGACGGCGTCACGCAGTGCCCGCAGGGCCACGTGGCCGCTCGATACATGTCCAACACGTACCGATGCGTCGATTGCGCGCGCATCGCGGACGGAAAGCTGCCGATTTACGGCACGAAGAGCAACGAAGACCTCATCGGCGAGGCCGTAGCGGCGCCGGAGTACACCGACCCGGCCCTGCGCACCGATTTTCGATGGACCGAAGAGACATTCCGCCAGTTTTGCGTCGCCTACGTCAACACAGGGTCGGTCGAAGCCGCTCTGAAGCTCGTGAAGGCGCTGCCGTACGACCTGATCACCGAATTACGCAACAACCCGGAGCGCGCGGCGCTGTTTGACGCGACCCGCACCGATGTTGACCAAGTGTTTTTGTGGAAAGCGGAAGGAAGTGCCGCTACCGGCTCCGACCGAGCCATGTTGGCTCGTGCTGGCGCCTCATTTCCCGAACGATTCGGCTCCCGCAACCAAGCTGGTCTCGGTGCGGAGCCCTACGTGAACCCGGATAAAGCCTGTGCAGAACTTGCCAAACTCCTTTCAGCAGCTCAAGAGTCGCTTACTCAACAGGACGCACTTGGAGCAGCTCGGCCAACTCGTAAGCAGCTGGAAAACACTAACACCCGCGCAGCAGCTGCAGCAGGTGGCGATGTGGAAGCGACTGTTCTACTGGGACCGCCACTCGACAATAGCGACTTGGTTTAAGACCCCTGAAATTCGGGCTCAGTACCCGAAGCAGATGGCGCACTTCCGCGACGGCGCGCACTACGATGAGCGCGGCCTCTTCGGAGGCAACCGTACCGGCAAGACGCACTGTGGCGCGTACGAAGACGCGCTACACCTGACGGGGCTGTACCCAGATTGGTGGGAAGGTCGACGATTCGACCATCCGATTGACTTCTGGGTAGCAACGGATACCGCGAAGAACACACGAGACATCCTACAGGAGAAATTCTGTGGGAAGCCGGGCGTACCGGAACTGTTGGGGACGGGCATGATCCCCGTCGACAGTTTTGTTCGAGACCCAACGACGAAGCATGGTGTAGCGGACGCGTACGAATCCTGTTTCGTCCACCACTTCACCAACGGCATTGCAGACGGGACGTCAACACTTCAGTTCAAGTCCTACGATCAAGGACGTCACGCCTTCCAAGGTACGGCGCAGGATCTGATCCATCTGGACGAAGAACCGAAGATCGAAATCTACACGGAGTGTGCACTCCGTCTGATGTCGACGGTCCCGGGAACGAAAAACGGATCCCTAGTCCTGACCGAAACACCACTGTTGGGTGTGTCAGAACTGATGATCATGTTCATGCCAGAGCTGGCCCCGGCCCCCGGGAACCCATTACAGGACTTCGACGCCGGAGAGGATTACGAAGTTGATGAATGACGAAATCAACAACGACGTCAGCCGTATCTCTCGCGCCCTCGACATGGACGACGTCCCGCACCTGACGGAGCGGGAGAAGAACAAGATCCTGAAGGGCACGCCCTCGTGGCAGCTTCAGGCGCGCAAGAGCGGCATCCCCGGCCACGGCGTCGGCGCGATCTATCCGATCCCGCTGGCGAACATGCTCATTGAGCCGTTCGAGCTTCCCGGCCACTGGCCGCGCTCGGTCGGTATGGACCCGGGCTGGAACTGCACGGCGGCGTGCTGGTTCGCGTGGGATGTCGACAAGGGCGGCGCCGTGATGTACGACGAGTACTACATCGGCCAGCAGCACCCCGCGGTGCATGCCGCCGCGATCCGTGCGAAGGGCGCGTGGATCCCGATTGTGATCGATCCCGCCGCGCAGAAGGCGCGCGGCCACGACGGCCAGCGCTTACTCGAAGTCTACCAAGATCTCGGGCTGAACGTAACAGAGGCCGACAACACTGTCGTGTCCGGCATCGTGAAGGTGTGGGACATGCTCTCGACCAGTCAGCTGCGCATTTTCCGCACCTGCGTGAACTGGCAGAAGGAAGTCGCGCTGTATCGCCGCGATGAGAAGGGCGAGATTATCAAAAAGAATGACCACCTTATGGATGCCACACGCTACAACGTGATGAGCGGCCGTATGGCGGCGAAGGTACCTCCGGCCGGTGCTGGCGGGCTCCCGTGGTTCGCATGGGATCCAGCGATGGCAACACCCGGAGGCGTATGGAGCGGCTAGTGTCGGTGGCAGCCATCGACCAAGACGCCAAATACCAAGGGCAGTGCCTGTTCGTAGATACGGACGGCCGGCTCATGGTTTTCGGACGCCCATCGAAGCGCGCGAATCTTCCCAACGCGCTGCGGGGCAGAGAGGAAGAGATGAAACGCTTTTTGACAGCACGCGCACTGCGCGACAACGGAGGGTGAGACCTATGAGTATCCAACTCAAGCTGCGTCACGAGGAAGGCCTGCGCCTTCGTCAGCAGACAGCTCAGTCGACGGAACGAGGCCCCACGGGCAACGTGATCCGCGCGACTGACTGGAAGTTCAGCAAGTATCAGGACTCCAATGGTCACGTGACCGAGGACATCCAACAGGATCTCGACCCGCGCCGCGTAGGCTCTGACGGGAAGAAGATTCCCATCGGCGTGTACACCGTGCACGTCACGCACAATCAGCACAACCTCGTGGTTGAGCGCAAGGGGAAGATCGCGGCGTTCAATTTCCAGAACCCTGCCATCCGCAACCAGATGCGCGTCACCTATCAGGAGCTGAAGCCCAAGCTCGATAAGGACGGGAAGCCAGTGACGACGAAGGTCAAGCAGAAGAACGGCCCCGAAGTCGAGAAGCCGGTCAACGTGTGGGAAAACAGCGGCCAGCCGCAGTACATCCCGCCCAACACATGGGGCGGCGTGTTCATTGGTGACAACCAGCGCGCGATTCTGGAAGAGATGCCGACGTGATCTTCATCGCAGGGCTCGTGGTTGGATTCGTTGCCGGCGTCTTCGCCGTCGGCGCGCTGGTGCTCATCGGCGTGTCGGCTAGCGTAGCCGCGGGTCTGAACTGGTAACATGTCGAGCAATAGCGGCGACAATTGGGACCTGATTGGAGATATCCCCGGCGAGCGGGGCAAGCTTCCGAACAGTCCCGGGTTCGAGATTGAGGACGACGGCGCCCTCATGTCCCGCATCCGCAACTTCTACGATGAAGGTGTGGGCGCGTGGGAAGAGAACCGCCGCATGCACTCGGAAGACCTGAACTTCATCTACAACGCTGAAGCGCAGGGACAGTGGGATCCGGTCGTCCTCCAGAACCGCCGCGGCAAGCCGTGCTACACGTTCAACCGCGTACTGCAGCCTGTGAACATGGTCGTCGCCGACATGCGGCAGACGGCCCCGGCCGGGAAGGTTCGACCGGCGTCCGACGGCGCGAGCGAACCGGTCGCTGACATTTTCGGCGGCCTGTGCCGCTCGATTGAGCAGTGCTCTCGCGCCGATGGGATCTACAAGGAGCAGTTCAAGTTCGCCGTTGCTGGCGGATTTGGCGCTTGGCGCATCATGCCGACGTACATGGAAGACGACGGCGATGGCGCGTTCGATCAGGTGCTTCGCCTGATCAACATCACGAACCCGCAGACGGTTGTGTGGGACCCGCAGTGCGCTGACGCGTGCGGCGGCGACGCCAACCGCTGCATCGTGGCCGAGCGCGTGGCCGAGGAGATCTACGAGCAGCTGTACCGCGATGGCGACGGGCAGTCGTTCACCGTATCCCGCGACAGCTATGGCTGGTTCACGGACAAGGAAGTTCGCGTCGCGGAATACTTCGAGCGCATCCCGCGCGCCAAGAAGATCGCCAAGATGACAGACGGTTCGGTCGTAGACTACGACGCGGACCTGAAGGCACAGGAAGCGCACTTCGAAGAGCACAGTATCACGCACGCCAGCCACGGCGTGACGCGCGTCGCGGTCGACAAGCACGGCCGCAAGATGATTCGCGACACGGTCATCTGGCAGGTGATGTGGGTCAAGGTCGACGGCAGCAACGTGCTCGAAGGCCCTTACTACTACGACTGGAAGCGCATCCCGGTCATCCGCTGCCCCGGCCGTTACATCAACATCGAAGGCCGCAAGAAGTTCCAGTCGCTGATCCGTCACTCCAAGGACGCGCAGCGCAGCTACAATTCGCGCGCCTCGGACATGATCGAGCGCAGCGCGCTGCTCCCGAAGGCCCCGTACCTCGTCACTGAGACGATGATCAAGGGCTACGAGGACCAGTGGAATCAGGCGAACGTCCAGTCCCGTCCGTACCTGCCTTACAACCCAGACCCCAAGGCGCCCGAAGCGATGCCGAGCCGCGTGGCCCCGCTCGATCTGCCGCAGGGCGCCATGGCGCTCGCGCAGATGTCGATTCAGGACATTCAGGCCACCATCGGCTACTTCGACCCCGCGCTCGGTAACGCGGAGGACATGAACCGCGTCAGCGGCAAGGCGCTTGTACAGCACACGAAGCGCAGCGACCTCGGAAGCTTCGAATTCATCGACGGCTTCCAGCAGGCGCTTCAGCTGACTTGGGAAATGATGATCGACATGATCCCGACCGTGTACGACTCGGAGCGCGTCGAGCGCATCATCGGCCACGACGGCGTCGAGCGACTGGTGACCGTCAACCAGACACAGGACGAGACCGAAGACCTCATCAACGATCTCGCCAAGGGTTCGTATGACGTTGAAGTCACCATCGGCCCGTCGTTCCAGACCGCGCGTCAGGAAGCGCTCGACACGCTGATCAGCTTCGCCGAAGCGATGCCTCAGAACGCGCCACTCATCGCCGACCTGATCGCCAAGAACGTCGACACGCCGGACGCGCAGGAAATGGCGCGCCGTCTACGAATCCCGCTGATCCAGCAGGGGCTCGTGAAGCCAACGGACAAGGAGAAGCAGGACGATCCGAACATCGGCCAGCCGACTCCCCAGCAGCAGCAGCAGCAGAAGATGCAGAAGGACGAGGCCGACCTCCTTGCCGCGAAGTCCGCGAAGATGCAGGCCGACGCCCAGATCGCCGGCTCCCGCGCCCAGATCAGCGACGTCGAGCAGCAGAAGCAGAAGTTCGAGACCGTCGGCAAGCATCTCGGCAACCTGAAGATCATGCAGGATCTGCACAGCGGCCAGCAGGACATGCAGGCCGCCGCGCAGGAGCACCAGACGCAGCAGCAGTCCGACATGATGGATCTTGCCGCCAAGCGTGTTGGTCACGAGCAGGATCTGCAGCACGCCTCGCAGGCGCACACTCAGGGCCTGACGCACGAGCACCAGCAGCACACCGCCGGCCTCCTGAAGGAGCGCGCCGGGGTGGAAGCCGAGGACCGCCGCGAGCAGGAGCGTCACGAGCGCGAGGAGCGCCGCGCGCACGAGAAGCACCAGCGCGAGATGGCGCGCGACGCAGAGAAGCATACTCAGAAGATGACGCATCAGCGTCAACTCGATGAGCAGAAGGTAGCTGCCGCGAAGGCGACGGCCGCTGCCAAGCCCAAGAAGGCCAAGAAGGCCGCGTAATTGGACGAGGTGAGACTCTCCACGCCCCGCGGAAGCGTATTCCGTGTAGGAGATACATATGGCTGATTCATTTTCCCGCGACTCCCTCGAACAGTACGAGAAGGGCCCGCAGACCAAGGTTTCCGACAAGGTGAATCCGTTCCGCGGAGCCACCCCAGCACAGGCCGCTAACGCCGCTGCAGTCGCAGCCGTAGCCGCCGGCAATGTTGATGCCACTCCGGGTGGCGCGCCAGTTCAGGCTAGCGCAAACACGGACCCGCTCGTTGATGACTCCCCGGTCGTCGACGAAGACGGGACACTCGGCGACCCGACCGACTCGGGTGAGGGGACTTCGGAGGACGTACAAGCATCAGAGGAATCGTCCGACTCTGCCGTCGATCCCGGCGATGAAACAGATCCTAACGTCGACCTGACTGGAGAAGAGGAGCCAGTCAAGCCGAAGAAGGGCTCTGCCGCGGAACGCATTGTGGAAGTACTGGACCTCGCAGAGGGGTACAAGGAGTACGGCAAGATGCGTGATACCGAGAACCAAGAGCTTCGCGAACGACTCGCGGCGCTTGAGGGGAAGGGTACACAGACTCCTGCCGCGGCGGCACCTCAGCCGCCAGTCGAAGACGAGCCGATGCCAGACATGGCTGACGCGGACGTCGCCTTCGATAACGACAAGTACCGAGCGAAGATGGCGAAGTGGGTAAAGACCCAGACCGCAGCAGCAGCTGACGCAGCTGTGCGCCGGGCATCCGGCGCTGACGCGGCCACCAAGGTTCTTCAGGCCGTCGAGACGAAGGTCGAGACGTACGCGAAGGACCACGCTGACTTCGACGCAGTTGTGCGCAAGAACAAGGTTCTCGCGCAGAACCCTCTAGGCCCGGATGCCGGCGCCATTATCGCTGAGTCTGATCACACAGCTGAACTGCTGTACCGCTTCGGGAAGGACCCGGGTCTTGCGATTCGCACGGCTCGTATGTCTCCCCGCCAGCAGGTCATGCAGGTCACTAACATGATCCGTGACATCGAAGACGAGAAGAAGGCAAACGGCGGCAAGAAGCCAGTTCCACCGACCGGCGCGAAGCCCGGTCAAAAGAAGTCCATCACTCAGGCCCCACCTCCTCCCCGCGCTACACAGGGCGGCGGACGGGTGCAGACACGCGAAGTCACCGACCCCTCGATGGGGATGGAAGAATTCGCGCGCCAGCACCGGGCGGGGAAGCAAGCAGCCCGTGACGCATCCCGTAAGGGACGCGGGCTAAACTAACAACTCGGAAGGGGTTTTAATTGGCTAACTCACTCATTACGGCCCAGTGGGTCGCTCGTAAGGCGCTGGTACTACTCCACGCCAAGAGCAACTTCACCGGTCGTACCAACCGCGACTACCAGAGCCTTCTGCCGGGACCGATCAACGGTGTCATCCTTGGTCAGCAGCTCTCGATCCGTCTGCCGTTCCAGTACCAGCTTCGTACCGGTCCGCAGATGAACGCCCAGAACAGCGTGCAGCGCTTCGCCACACTGCTGGTCAACCAGCAGCTTGGCGTCGACATCAACTTCACTTCGGTGGAGCGTGCGATGCTGCTGAACAACTTCGAAGAGCAGGTTCTTGAGCCTGCCATGGCCCGTCTCGCCGCCGGTGTGGAAAACTTCACAGCCGGTCAGGTGAACAACGTGCCGAAGTTCACTGGATCCGTCAACACCACAGCGACCTACGACCAGCTGCTGCAGAACGAGCAGTACCTGACGGAAGCGCTGGCCCCGGAAGACAGCCGTCGTACCTTCACAGCGACTCCTCAGACGAGCCGCTACTTCGTGAAGGACAACAAGGGTCTCTTCCAGCCTGAGAGCACGATCTCCGATCAGTGGCTCGAAGGTGTGATCTCCGACAAGGCCGCCGGCTACGTCTGCTTCCGTAACACGAAGCTTCCGACGCACGTCATCGGCACCTTCAGCGCGACAACTAACCCTGCCGTCAACGGCGCGGGCCAGTCGAACGCTGGAGCTGGCAACGCCTTCGTTGCCACGTTCTCGCTCGCGACGAACGGCTGGAACGCGGGTCTTGACACCCTCAACGCCGGCGACATCATCACCATCACTGGTGTGAACGAAGTCGACCCTGAGACCAAGGCCTCCCTCGGACGTCCGAAGCAGTTTGTCGTGACCGCTACGACAACCAGCGCGGGCGGCACAATGACCATCCCGATGGCTCCCGGCATCATCACCGGCGGTTCGTACCAGAACGTGGACAGCGTTCCGGGTGCCACCGCGGCGATTCAGGTGTTCGGAATCAGCGGTGCCGCATCGGCCAGCCCTCTGGCCAGCATCAGCGGTGCTCTGATCAAGCAGTCGCTCGGCTGGTACCGCGATGCTATCGTGTTCGCGAATCCTCCGATGCTCGACCTCAGCCCACTCGTCAAGATGACGGCTGCCGAGAGCTTCGAGGGTTACAACATGCGCTTCGCGCAGCAGTGGGATCCGTCTAACGACGTGCTCCCGGCTCGTCTCGACTCGATTGTAGGTGCGGTTCTCAGCTACCCTGAGCTGGCCGTGCGTAACGTCGAAGTTGCGTCGGCTTCCTAATCTGACACCATAGGAGAATACATATGGCTAACGTACAGATTGGATACGGCCACGGCGACGTTGTCGGCGTTCCTTTTGACTTCTACGCTGGGGCGACTCTGGTCACCGCAAGCACGATCACGATGCAGACTGGCATCCTCGTCCTGCGCGCGACTGGCGCCATCTCCGTTACCGTCAACCTTCCCCTGAACCCAGTGGACGGCGCGGTAGCTGAGATTTCCAACACGGGTGGTGGAACGCTGACGCTGACCGCGGTCAACGCCAACACCGGCGACTCGATTGACGCGACAACGACCCTCGGCGTCCCAACCGGCCTCACGGTCGGCGCGGCCACCGCAGGTTCGGCTACTGCGACGGTTCGCTACCGCTACACCCTGAACGGCTTCCAGCCGGCCTCGGGTGCCGCTGTGGCTCCTCGCACGTGGCAGCGCGTGCAGTAAGAAGAACAGCGCGGGCTGCCCTCACCCAGATCCGCGCAAAACTCAGAACGCCGTTGAGACAAAGTCGGCGTGACTTCTGGAAACCGTTCAGAGTAACGGACCCCTAATTTTAAGAGGACTTCTACGTGTCGACACAGACCAATCAGCAGATCATCACTGAATCATACCAGCTGCTTGGCGTCGTACGCGAAGGCCGCGCCCCTACGCCGACACAAAGTGCGAACGGGCTGACGATTCTCAATGACAACATCGCGACCCAGCAGCGTGACGGCTGGGGCAGCATCGGCTGGTGGCCGCAGACGGTCGCCATGCTGAACAACCCCGCGCCGTGCTATGACGCCGACGTGGCGGATCTTAAGTACCTGCTTGCCTCGTGGATTGCGGTTCGCTACGGCATCACGATCAACGACGACCCGAACGATGACATCTCGGCTCCGATCACCCTCGGCGGCCAAATTCGTTCCGCGCAGCGCCGCATGAACAAGCGCTACCTGAAGCGCGTCGAGTGTGATCTCGGCGAGCTTTCCCGCCCACAGGGCGGCCCATGGGGCGGTCCGAACTACCTCTAACCCATGGCGCCCAAGACAGTCCCCCTTCCGCTCGCGACGTATCAGCTTCCCGACCTCCGAGCAGGAAGCAAGCGGCTGATTGGCTGCTACCCCGAGCTAGCGCAGCAGACGCAGCCGGATGACACCTTCAGCAATAACCCGGCATCGCTGCGTCGATGGCCGGGTATTTCCACATTCACGCCCGCCGGGTTCACGAACCCGATTCGCGGCATGTGGGAGATGGCCGGCGTCGTATACGCCGTGCTCGGCTTCGATCTGTACACCGTGAGCGCCTCGGGCGTCTTCACCATCGTGCCGGGCTCGAACAGCGGCCTCATCGGCAATGGATTCGTGCGCATGACCGACAATCAGGCGTGCCTCGTTATCCTCGTGCCGGGCACCGACACCTGCTACACCTACTGCCCGAACGGCGGTGGATTCCAGCAGCTGACCTCGGCGTTCTTCCTGAATCTCGGCGGCGCCATCGACTGCTGGTACTGCGACACGTTCATTGTGTTCCTCGCGAACAACAATGGCGGCAATGGCAGCTACACCTTCTTCAACGACGACGGCAAGCAGGTGTCTGGCAACAACCAGATCACCTTCACGACCGCCGCGAGTTTCAGCCGACAGTTCGGCACCGACCCGTTCTACGGCATGTGCGTCGACCACCGACAGCCGCTGTTCTTCGGCTCGCGCTCGACTGAAGGCTTCGTGAACACCGGCAACGCGACGGGCTCGCCGTTCAGCGCCGCGCCCGACACGATCATGCCATACGGCGTGCACCCGAAGTGCGCGTTCACTATTGCGAATCAGGACAACACCTTTATCTGGGTGGCGAACGATCTCACCGTGCGACGCCGCGAAGGCCAGACGCCGGTGCGTATCTCGACCGCCGCCATCGAAGCGATCCTGCTGAACGCGAACAAGCAGGGCAACCTCGTCGGCTCGTACGCACTCGCTAGCCCCGCCGGGTCGCCTACGTGGGCCGGGCATCCGTTCTACATCCTGACGCTGCCGGCCGCGGGCGTGACCATCGGGTACGACTGCGTGACCCAGCAGTGGTTCTCGATTGTGTCGGTAGTTGGCGGGCAGGAGATTCAGTTCCGAGGCCTCTCTTATCTGAACGCGTTCGGCAAGCAGCTGATCGGCGATTCGCAGAGTGGCCAGATTGGTTACCTTGATGATCAGGTACAGACCGAGTTTGGAAACGCGAACGCACCGGTTGTTTGCGCGCTGACAACCCAGCCGCTCTACGACGGCAACAACCGCATCATTGTGCGTCGCCTCGAAGCTGTGATCACCGCTGGCGCCGGTCCAACTCCCGGCGTGGCCCCGAAGGTGGATCTGATGCTGTCGACGAACTGGGGTCAGACGTATGACGCCTCAGGTGACGACACGCAGACACTCGGTCTTCCGGGCGATACCGACAATCGCGCGATCTGGTGGAACCTCGGCCAGTACTACTCGCTGGTCTTCATGGTACGCATCACCGATGCGTCCACGACGTTCACTGTCGCGCTCGAAGCGGACCTCGAACCCGGGAAGTGGTAAGTGTCCGCCCTGATTTCCAAGCCGGGGCTCACGAACGCGAGCACCGGCACCGTGCCGATGACATGGTCGCCGTCGTGGTTCAAGGGATTCGTAAGTAACCTGCTGCAGGGTGGCGACGTCCGCAACGCGACGAGCCCTACGGGCACGATCAAGATTGGCGGTAATGTATCGACGCCGTACGGCACGATTGATCTGAACACCGCCGCGAACTTCACGTTCACCGGTGATATCACCATCAATCCGGCTTTCGGCACGCCGCTTACGGTAGAGGTTGGTGGCACCAAGCTCTTCGTCGTGAACGGCACGACCGCGCCAGTGCTACAGGGCTACGGTCCGACAGCGGGCGGGCTCGTCGACATGACGTTCGATTTCGGCTCGTTTACCGGAACGTTCACTGGTTTCACGACCGTCATTACCGGAACGTGCTTCTGGATCCGCGCCGGGCGCTTCGTACTGCTGACCCTGTTCAATGCAACAGGCACCAGCAACGCCACCACGTTCAACATGACCGGGCTGCCGGCGGTGATTCAGCCGGCGACGTTGGCGCAAGAATGTGCGATCAATAACTTTGAAGACAATACGGCCGGCTGTGTAGGACTAGCACAGATCACCCCCGTCAGCGGGACAGTTTCATTTTTTAAGAATCAGGGGTCCGCGTGGACCAACGTTGGTACGAAGGGCATCCTAACGGGCCCGACTACCATCGCGTATCAACTAACCTAAGGTGAGAAGTATGACTGAACAGCAAGATTCCGGCGCCAAGCTCGCGACAGAAATCGCCGAGCAGATCGCCAAGGTAGCGCCCGGCGCGGAGGTTCGCATCAACCCGAACATCACGCAGGCCGCGATTCCGCCGCACATCGCAGGGAACGTCCTAGAGTTCCTGCGCCGCGTGCAGTCGACCGGCATGGAAGCGATTGCGTGGGTAGAGGCATACACCTACGTGCAGCAGTTCGTGCCACAGCCGGGGGCGCCGGGTGTTCCGTTCACCGGGCTGCCACCAAAGAAGTAGGCGTAATGCCGATGACCATGCCAATTTTTAACCACAACACAGCTGCTCCAGTAGCTGCCGCAGGAGTGAGCTGCATGATTGGATTTGACCTGCACGCTGTGCTCGGCTACGCCGGGCAGATCGTAGGTATTCTTTCGGGTCTGATCTCGATCCTGTGGGTGGGCTACCAGATGTACCGCGCGGCGCGGCGCCAGTGACCGACTACTCGTTCCTAGATCCGTCCATCGACACGCGGCTTGCCGCGGATATCGACGCGGCTGAAGGGGACAAGCTGGTGTGCT
>Ga0209006_10004290_pt1 | contig 12942 bp, 9 predicted proteins | sample JacPin_JW_Ref_O2_FD_188567 | JGI IMG/M metagenome (GOLD analysis project Ga0209006, IMG submission 188567) | Forest soil microbial communities from Algoma, Ontario, Canada - Jack Pine, Ontario site 1_JW_Ref_O2 (SPAdes) (version 2) | ecosystem: Environmental > Terrestrial > Soil > Boreal...
GGGCTACTCGAACCAGAACACCAACGTCCTGCTTTTCCTCGCCGCCTTCGAAAAAGTTCTGCTCGACCAGGGCCTGCGCGTCCCCGCCGGTGGCGGCGTCGCCGCTGCCGTCGAAAGCTACCGCCACGCCGGACAAACCGCGATGGCCGGCGCCAGAAAATAATCGCGCGCCAAAATGTTTCGCGCGTGCAGTTAGATTTGTAGGTCGTGGCTTTAGCCGCGACATTAGGGGCCAGAAGGAAAGGGGCTAGCCCTGAAGGTCTGGCACCAAGTCCGACGCCGCATCACGAAAATAGTCGCACAGCGGTTTTGAAGTTTAGGGGGTCGGAGCTTCAGCTCCGACAATAACGCTGCCCTAAAAAAGGGGCTTTAGCCCCTGAGGACAATCTTGAAGTAAGATTGCTCCCGAAACTGAATCTCAAGGAGCGGAATGGCTAAGACCGAAGTCGCCTGGATTCCCAACGTAGGCGCGATGAGCGATTTCATCGGCGCTTTCGACGTCCCGTCGAAAGTCACCGACTACGTCTACCGCTGCCGTTTCTCCCACTGCTGGAACGGCACCGCCACCCGTCACAGTGACACCATGGATTGCAAGTTCTTCGTCGACGGTAAAGGCATGATCCTCGGCCTGGCGCATCCTGGCTTCGTCGATTTCCGCACCCGCGTCGGCCGCAACCTCACCGACCGCGAAGCCAGCTACATTGCTGCCGAATATTTGCGCGAACGTCTCGAACAGGAAGACGAACACGCGCTCTACGACGTCTCCACCGCCGACGTCACCCGCCTCATCGAAAAAATCGGCATCCGCTAAAACCTCTATGGCCGAGCCCGCCTCCCTCATTGGTCAAATCATTTCGCATTACCGCATCGTCGAAAAATTAGGTGGCGGCGGCATGGGCGTGGTCTACAAGGCCGAAGACACGCGCCTCAAGCGTTTCGTCGCCCTGAAGTTCCTGCCGGACGAAGTTGCCCGCGACCCGCTCGCTCTCGGCCGCTTCCAGCGCGAAGCTCAAGCCGCGTCCGCTCTGAATCATCCCAGCATCTGCACCATCTACGATATCGGCGAGGATCACGGCAAAGCCTTCATCGCCATGGAATTCCTCGACGGCGCCACGCTCAAACATTCCATCAACGGCCGCCCCATGGAACTCGACCGCCTGCTCGACCTCGGCATCGAGATCGCCGACGCGCTCGACGCCGCCCATTCGCAAGGCATCATTCACCGCGACATCAAGCCCGCCAACCTGTTCGTCACTCGCCGCGGCCACGCCAAGATTCTCGATTTCGGCCTGGCCAAGCTCGTCCCCACCCGCGCCGGGGCGGTAGGCGTTGGCGAGAGTATGGGCACCATGGCCAATGCCACTATGGACTCCGCCGAGATGTTCACCAGCCCCGGCACCGCCGTCGGTACCGTGGCGTACATGTCACCCGAACAAGTCCGCGGCAAGGAACTCGATGCCCGTAGCGATCTTTTTTCGTTCGGCACCGTGCTGTACGAAATGTCCACCGGCGTGCTGCCGTTTAAGGGCGAAACCACCGGCGTCATTTTTGAGGCGGTGCTCAATCGCGTGCCGCCGCCGGCTGCGCGTCTCAACCCCGAAATCCCACCGAAGCTCGATGAGATTTTGCAGAAGGCGCTCGAAAAAGATCGCGAGATGCGCTATCAGGTCGCCGCGGAAATTCGGGCGGACCTGAAACGCCTGCGCCGCGAGACGGATTCATCCGGGAGAATTTCTTCACGCAGCGCTATGCAGGATTCGGGGAGCACCGCAATTCCGGCGGCGGGATCGTCCGGGGCGCAGGCGGTGCCGGGCTCCTCCACGTCGGTTCCGGCCAGCTCGCAGCCCGGTTCGACTTCGGCCGCGCTGCAAGTTGCCGGACAGCACAAAATTGGAACGGCGCTCATCGCGCTGATCGTTCTAGCCTTACTCGCCGCCGCCGCGTTCGGCGTCTACACCCTTCTCGGCCGCAAGCACGCCGAACCTTTTTCCAGGTTTACCGCGACCACGGTGACCGAAACCGGCCGGGCTTCGATCGCGGCGATTTCGCCAGACGGAAATTACATCCTGAATGTCCAGCGCGACGGTGGATTGCAAAGCCTGTGGCTCCGCAATGTCCCAACGAACAGCAATACCCAGATTGTTCCGCCTTCGGACGACATTTATCGTGCTCTGAAATTTTCACCGGACGGCAACTTCATTTATTTTGTGCACACCGAGCCGGAAGAAAAAGCGGTAAGCAGCCTGTTCCGCACGCCGGTGCTGGGCGGAAAACCCGAGCGCGTTGTTCACGACGTTGCCAGCAACATTAGCTTTTCTCCGGACCGTTCGCAGATTGTGTTTGTGCGCCACGAGCGGGAAACCGGCGAGGCCCAGCTGATCGTCGCGAATGTTGACGGTTCGGGGGAAAGGGTCCTGCACAAACAGATCCAGCATCTGCTCAATCCGGCGTGGGCGCCCGGCGGCAGATGGATCGTGGCGGCAGAATGGCAGCCCGACAATTCGTCGACCGCGGCGCTGATGCTGTTCGATCCGGCCAGCGGCGAGAAAAAAACACTCATGAAATCCGACCAGTTGCTGTCGGGGGCGCTATGGATGCCCGACGAAGCCGGGATGCTCGTGATCGGCTCCGGGCGCGAGTCGAATTTCAACAAAAGTCAGATTGGGTTCGTTACCTACCCGCAAGGTGTTTATCGCCCGATCACGACCGACACGAGTTCCTATCCGTTTATCAGCTTATCCGGAGATGGGAAGTCGATCGCTACTGTCCAGGCCCAATATTTTGGCTCGCTGCTAACCGCGCCGTACGACTCCAAAAAAATCGTCCCGCCCGTGGTAATTAGCAGCCGCCCGCCCACCACCGGTTTCGCTTGGACCCCGGACAATAAGCTCTTGCTCGAACAAGAAAACGGAATTTTCAGCATGGACGCAGACGGCAGCAATCGCGCCGCGTTGCTGCACGACAATTTCCCCTCCTTCACCCCGATTTCCTGCGACCACGGCAAGTACGTGATGTTTTCCTCGGTCTTCCGCGACAGCCACGCCTCCGTAAACATCTGGCGGATGGACGCGAAGGGCGGAAACCTGAAGCAGATTACCACCGGCCAGAATGACACTCCGGCCATGTGTTCTCCGGACGGAAAGTGGCTGGTTTATGCTTCGCTGGATAACGGAAAATTTTTGGCCAAGAAAATTTCGGTGGACGGCGGCACCCCAACGCAGGTTTCCGAATCTTTGCTGACCTGCGGCTGCGTGAACATTTCGCCCGACGGCAAGAATATTGCCTTTCAGACCCAGGCCACCACCGGCGGAGCAGTGATCATCCAGATTCTGGATTTCGAAACACTCAAGCCGGTGAAGGAGATTCCGCGCGACCCTCGCGCCACGGGCGAAATTCGCTACACCTCCGACGGAAAATACATCGGCTACCCCGTTCGCGAAAAAGGTCTGTACGCCTTGTGGGTCTCGCCCGTCGACGGCACCCCCGGCCACCTGGTCACGGATTTCGCCACCGATCGCATCGACGATTTTCACTGGTCCGCGGACGACAAAACGCTGGCGGTGCTGCGCGTGCACAACGACAGCGACGTGGTACTCCTACGCGAGACCGCTGCTTCGCACTAGATCTCTTATCGCGCTAGAAACTTTTACGGAGTAGAGGCTTTTGGTTTGCTGCCGGAATTTTTCGAAAACGACCGGACGTAGTTGACCAGGTTCCACAGTTCATCGGGCTTCAGTCGATCGCCCTCGCCCGTCATCTCGCCTTTCCCGTTCTTGATGATGTAAAACAATTCGCCGTCGGTCTTGTCCTTCAGCGCGGCGGGATCGGTGTAGTCCAACAACTTTACTTTCATGTCCGCCGCCAGGTCGCCTTTGCCGTCGCCGTCTTTTCCGTGGCACATGGCGCAATCGTATCCATAAATTTTCTTGCCGGCAGCCAGTGACGCCGCCGTGGGCTTTACCGGGTTCGGAACCTTCGCTGCTTCGGGCGGCATTTTGGATTCGGCGGCGGGCGCGGCGGGCTTTTGATCCTGCGCCGAGACGGAAAGACCAGAAGTCGCGACAAGCACGGCGAGACAGAGGACGATTCGCATGGAACCTCCCAGGAACAAGAACCTATTCTGTAGTTTCGAGGGATTCTACTCCCAGTGCAGGAATGCGGGGAAGAAAACTTTAGGGGATTTGCGTCAGCGAAACGGATTTTCTTTTAGCGGGCCGAGCGCTTCAGGCGTCCGAGAGCGACTCGTTGAACTCGTTTTTGTCCGGGAGTTCACCCACCTCGAGAATCTCGCCGCAGTCGAGACATTCGAGGTACTGCGCGTCGTCGTCCTTGGCGATGACCTGGGTGCGCTGGTGCCGGCACTTTGTTTGGGGGGTTGACATGGGCGCTCCAGGGCGCAAAGTAAATGATAGCACTCGAGCAGCCCGGCGCGACGAAGCGTGGTTGACAAACTTCCCGAGAAACACTATCAGTCTGTGGAACAAGCACCAAAGGCGAGAAACTTGAGTACCGAGATAAGTTCGCAGCGGCGTTTGGGCACCATGTTGTTCTACGGGATCGTAGCGATCCTGGCTTATCTGGTTTTTCTAGTATTTCAGCCGTTCCTGCCGGCGCTGGCCTGGGCGGTAGTGATTGTGGTGGTGTCCTACCCCTGGTACGAACGCGTGCGGCGGCGTTTCAATCCCACAGTCGCGGCCCTCATCTGCACGCTGGGCGTCACGTTAATTTTGATCGTGCCCACTATTTTGGTAATGGGTGCTTTTGTGCGCCAGGGCGTGCAAGCGGTGCAGAACGTGCAGGCGCAGGTGGCGACGGGCCACTTTGAATGGGTCAACCGGTTGTGGATGGAACTCGAATCGAAATTTCCGGATGCGAATCAAGCGAACCTTGCCACCATCCTCAGTCGCTACACCGATCAAGGCGCGACATTCGTCGCCACCAAACTGGGAACCGTGCTGCGCAATACCGCGTCGTTTCTTTTTCACCTGAGCGTGACCATGCTGGCGATGTTTTATCTTTATCGCGATGGAGAAGTGTTCATGGAACGAGTGCGGGCGCTCCTGCCTTTCGAGGCCCAGCACCGCGACCGGATGATCAAGGAATCGCACGACCTGATTTTTGCCAGCGTGGTCTCGAGCGCGGTCGCGGCGGCGGCGCACGGCATTCTAGGCGGGCTGGCATTTGGGGTGGCGGGAATCACGGCGCCGATTTTCTGGGGCGTGATGATGGGATTTTTTTCGCTGATTCCGCTGGTCGGGTCGGCGCTGATTTGGCTGCCGGCATCGATCAGCTTGATTTCGGAAGGCCACGTCGGCGCAGGGATTGCGTTGGCTCTTTTTTGCAGCGTGGTGGTAGGGCTGGTGGATAACGTGGTGCGGCCGTGGGTCATCAGCGGGCGCGCCGAAATGGGCGGCCTGGTGGTATTCATCAGCGTGTTGGGCGGGATTGCCGTTTTCGGATTGCTAGGGGTGATCGTCGGACCGATTATTGTGGCCACCGGTGCGAGCCTGCTGGATTTGTACGTGCCGGAAGCGCGGGCTGGAAACAATTCGGGCGAAGCCGCTGCGGATCAAAACCGCGTCGTGCTAGAGTAGCGCGCTTCGGAAGCTGCGGATGAGCAAAAACTCCAAACCAAAAAAGATCGAAGTGAAACGCAGCGGCCCGCTGCACGCGGGATTGCCGCCGGAGAAACTGCGCTGGCGCTGCGATCCATCGCGAATTCCGTTTGAAACCACGGCCGAGGTTTCGCCCTCGACGGGCGATCCGGGGCAGGAGCGTGCTTTGCGCGCTTTGCGCATGGGCGTGGAGATGACTGCGCCGGGCTACAACCTTTTCGTCTGCGGACTTTCCGGAACCAGCCGCGGCGGAATGATTGTGCGGATGATCGAGGGCATGCGTCCGGAAAGCGAACTGGCCCCGGATCGCGCGTACGTGAACAATTTTAAGAATGCGGACCGTCCGCGATTGCTTACTCTGCCGCGCGGCCAGGCAAATGCGTTTAAGAAGGAAGTGGAATCGGGAATTGATTTTCTGCGGCGCCGGATTCCGCAGGTTTTCGAAGGCGAACCGTTTCAGCGGCAGAAAACACGAATCGTGGAGCGGTTCACCCAGCGCGAGAAAGAATTGATGGACGATTTCACGCGGCGGATTGCGCGCGAGCAGTTCGCGCTGGGCCGGATGCAAGTCGGCGCGGTGGCTCTTCCGGAAATTTTTCCGTTGATTGAAGGGCAGATGGTGCCGATCGAAGAAATTCCCAAGCTGGTGCAGGAAGGGAAACTCGAAAGCAGCACGGCCGAGGAACTCGAAAGGAAATACGACCAGTTCCGGCAGGAATTTACGGTGGTTTACCGCAAGACACTTTCACTCTCGCGCGAATTGGCCAGCGAAATGAGTTACCTGGAGCAGGAAGCGGCTTCGGTGCTGGTGGATGGCGTGATTGAAGAGCTGAAGGAAAAATATCCGAGCACGTCGATTGCGGAATATCTGGAAGAAGTGCGGCACAACATCCTGGACAATCTGGAGCCGTTCAAGGAACGCGAGGGCGAAGAAGACCAGCCGCCCTCGGAAGGTGGCGGCGGCCCGCGAGTGGAACGCGTGGAACGCGATCCGTTCCGGGTCTATGCCGTGAATGTGATTCTGGCGCACGGCGAGAAAGAAAAGTGTCCGGTCGTGTTCGAGACCATTCCGACCTACGCGAATTTGTTCGGCACGATCCATCGCAGCTACGACACGCGCGGCGGCTGGAATTCGGACTTCATGGATTTGCGCGGCGGTTCGCTGCTGCGCGCCGACGGCGGGTTTCTGGTGATGTACGCGCTGGATACGCTGACCGAGTCGGGAGTGTGGCGAACGCTGAAACGGACGCTGAATCACGGGAAGCTGGAGATTCAGCCGGTGGATGCGTTTTTTCCGTTCAGCACGGCGACCATGAAGCCGGAACCGATCGATGTGCACGTGAAAATCATCCTGATCGGCGACCGCGACATGTACGAGCTGCTTTACGATTTCGAGGAAGATTTTAAAAAGATTTTCAAAGTGCGCGTCGAATTCGACGAGGAAATGAAGTGGAGCGACGCGGTGATCGGCGAATACGCCGGGCGCCTGCGTAAAATCTGCGACGATGAAAGACTATGCGCGTTTGACCGCGGCGCGTTTGCGGCCATCCTGGAGCATGGCGTGCGGCTGGCGGGACGGCGCGGAAAAATCACCACGCGATTCTTCGATCTGGCGGATCTGGCCCGCGAATCTTCGTACATTGCGCGGAACGACAAACGCGAGGTGGTCACCGCGAAAGACATACGCGAATCGCTCGATTCGAAGATCGAGCGCAACAATCTGATGGAAACGAAGATCCGCGAAATGATCGAGCAGAATTTGCTGTTCATCGATACCACCGGTTCGCGGATTGGCCAGGTGAACGGGTTGAGCGTGATGGAGATTGGCGGGTATGCGTTTGGCAAACCGGTGCGGATCACGGCGGCGACGTCTCCCGGGAAAATCGGGATCATTAATATTGAGCGGGAAGCGAATCTGAGCGGGCGCTTCCACGATAAAGGCGTACACATCATCGCGGGATATATGCGGCGGACTTTCGCGCAGGATAAGCCTTTGGCGCTTTCGGCGAGTTTGTGTTTCGAGCAATCGTATTCGGGAGTGGATGGCGACAGCGCGAGTTCGACCGAAATTTATGCGTTGTTGTCCGCGCTTTCGGGAATTCCGATTCGCCAGGAATTGGCGGTGACCGGCTCGGTGAACCAGCAGGGAGATATTCAGCCGATTGGCGGAGTGAACCAGAAAATCGAAGGATTTTATGATGTTTGCAAGTTGAAGGGATTGACCGGGAAGCAGGGCGTGCTGATTCCGGCGGAGAACGTGGACGATTTGATGTTGCACGATGAGGTGGTGGAGGCGGTCGCGCAGGGGCGTTTTCATTTGTATCCGGTGGCGACGGTGGAACAGGGGATTGAGATTCTTACCGGTACCCATGCGGGGAAGCGATTGCCGAGCGGTAAACACGAACCCGATACAGTGTTTTCTAAGGTCGACAAGCGATTGCACGAAATGGCTATGACCATTCGCGATTTCGAGCACTAGAGCCGCGGTCGATGCGATGGGCGTGAGAGGGTTGCTTGGACTGGACGAAGGCTCGCGCAGAAAACGCGCGAAAAGAAATGGGACGTAAGGCAAGCCGTGAGCCCGAGGCTAGCGACGAGAGACTCGTTTGGGGCTGCGCTTATTTCCGCAGAGAGCCGGGTGACAGATTTAGACGAGTTTGCGCATTTTTATGGTGATGGTTTGCGATTGGCCGTGACGGTCGATCAGTAGTTTATATTCGTGACCTACCTGGCGAAATAAATCACGAATCGCCGATAGGGTGAGATCCGCGGCGGGTTCTTCGTCGATTCCGGCGATGACGTCGCCTTCTTTCAATCCTGCATCCGCTCCCGGCGTGCCTTGGCGCACTTGCACGATTTCGAAAGTCTTCAGGTTGGCGCCTTGGGCCAGGATGGACAGGCCGCTCATATCTTCTTGTGCGGTGTGATTGATCTGCAGGTTGGGATCGAGATACACGCGTTGATGGGACAGGTCAAAGACCACCGAGAAACGCCGCAAGAAATCGCCGCCGATGGCGCCGGCGATTTTCGCGTTCGCTCCGGATTTCGAATTCGATTGGGAGAATAGCGCGACCGGTTCCAGGACGTTGAACGCGCCGATTTGAAATTCCTTGATGCGGCCGACCTGGATTTTGGAGCCTTCATCCAATTCAGGGTAGGAAGCGCTGATTGCTTTGAAGTGGGCGGCGGAGATTTTCTTGGAATCCAAAAAAGATTGATAGAAGACGATGGCGGAATCGAGCGCGGTGTTGATTTCGAAATCAGCGTCGAAGCTCTTGCGGCCGGAGATGTCGCCTTTGGCGCGAATCAGCGGCGCGCCGCCGGTTCCGGTAGCGGGGAAAGCCTTGCCCTGCCCGGCATAGGTGTAGGTGGCCGGGTCGAAAACCTGCACAGTCTGGCGAATGTAGTCGACGACGATCACGGAATGATCGAAGAAATCCCGGCCGAGAACGCCATGGGCTGGCTGGCCGGTGGTTTCGGCGAAATTTTTCTGGGCGATGACTGGAAGGGCGCCGATGCGCAGTTGCAATCCGGGCATGGTTAATTCGGCGTGAATCACGGTGCCGGTGGGGCTTACGGGCAGGCCCAGTTCTCTGGCGCGGGCCGGTTCGATCGAGGTGAACTGGGCGGAGGAGTCCAATTCGAACATGGAGGTGTTGCCGCCATTAATTCGCACCGGAATAAAAATCAGATTGTGGGCGAACACGGCGGGGATCTGCGCGGCATAAGTAAATTGCGCTTCGGCACCGGACTGCGGACTTGGTGCTGGAGGAGCTTGGGCGCGCGCGGGCGAGGCGAGCAAAGACGATCCAGCGATCATGGCGAGCAACGAGAAAATAAGTAGGGCGTGCCGATTCATGCGGGCTCCTGCCTGAAATTCGAACTGCTGCGAGCGCCTTAGATTATACGACCTACGGGGTTGGTGCCAGATATCCCTGACGGACAAAAATCTGGCGGGAAATATTTTTTCCGGCGGGGGGATAAGGCGCGCCCGCGTCGTCCAGAATTTGGACGTTGAGCGGGTGAAATTGGCCGTCGTGCGCGGGGGCGATGCCCAGGACGTACTGGTGACGCAGGGTCGCAGCGATTTCGCGGTAGGTGGGGACGAAATCGGCGGCGGATTCGGGGAAAAACGCGCGGCCGCCGGTAATTTCGGCGAGCGAGCGCAGGTTTTTGTCGGCTTCGGCGAATACGCCGGGTTTGTCCTCGGCGAGGGATTTGTTTTTGGTTTTGTTCTTTTTCACTGGCGTACGCAGCGCGGCGCCGAGGGCGACGGGGAAAATCACGACGTCGGTCCCGCGCAGCTTTTGCTCCAAGGCTTGCCAGCGCGAAGCGGGAGAGGAATCGAGACCGGTGGTCAAAAGTACCAAGGCTTTTTTTCCGACGGCCGGGGCCAGGGAATCGAGAACGGCGGAGATGGAATCGAAGAGATTCAATTCGCCGAAGCCGAGCGTGTATTGAATTTGGGCGAGCGCAGAGGTCAGGGAGGCTCGGTCGCGGGTGAAGGGAAGGATTGTGGTCGGCAGCTGGTTGTAGGCCACCAGCGCGATTTCGTCGTCGGGCGGCAGGCCGGCGGCGAGCGCGTCGAGCGCGGCGATGTGATCGTTTTGAATCAGGTAAACGGCCGGGCCGGTTTCGATCATGACCAGAATTTGCGCCGGCGCGTCGGTGGGCGCGAAATAAAGGATGGGCTGCTCCGCGCCGGCGTCGAGGACCCTGAAATTTTTCTGCTGCAAGCCGCCGACGAGTTCGCCACGCTCGTCGAGGACCGCAGCGTCGAGCTTCACGATTTCAGTGGTGACCTGCAGTGGATGTTCAGGGGCAGAAGCAGGCGATTGCTGTCCCCAAGTCGCGGTGTGAGGTGCGTCCAGACTGGCGCAGGCGAAAAATAGGACCGCCACCACGAAAAAGTTGGTCAAGGCTGACTTCACGGGAGAGCTCCGAGGCTCGCATCAAAAAAAATGCGTGGCGGCCTGCCAAAAATCAGGACGCCACGCGATCACTACGAACCATTGCTCCGAGCGAAACTAATTGCCCGGCGCCGGGCTGGCGGGCGGAGCCGCACCGGCCGACTTGGGAGTGCTCAAGTATCCCTTGGCCTGATCCTTGGAGAGATCGAACACGACGATCTCGTAAGGAGCGCGCGCGCCCTTCACGTAAAACTGAATGGGCTCGCCAACGGTCTTGTCCTTCTTTTCAATGGTCTTGTCGTCGGCGACGACGTTGACGGTGTAGCGATAGTGTTTGGTGTCGACTTTCTTCAGCTGCACTTGAATCGGACCGACGTGCTGCGGACCGGCGTTGGATTTAGTGAGATCGAATTCGAAGATGTCGCGCTCGCCGCGGCGTTTGAGTTCTTCGACTTCGTCATGGTTGCGCGCGATCAAGCCGCTCTGCACGCCGAGGTCGCCGACGGTGCTCTGCAATTTTGTCTTGGTGACTTCGAGGTCGGCTTTGGTAGCGTCGGCTTCGCTCTTGGTCCCGCTCAATTCGGTGGTGACTTCGCCAATCTTGGTGGAAGTGTCGGCTTGCACGCCGGCGATTTCAGAACGAAGCTTCGCGTCGCTCTTCTGCTGATCTTTCTTGATGGTTTGCGCCAGGCTGCGGGCTTGCGCCAGTTCGTCCTGCGTCAGGCCTAACTTTTGCGAGGTGACGTCGAGCTGGCCTTTCAGATCGGCAATGCGCGAATTCGTTTTGTCCAATTCAGTGGCCAGCGCTTGGGTCTTGCGCTCGGCGTCATCCATACCCTTGCGGGCGGCCTGGCGGTCAGCGTATCCGGCGTAGAGCAAATAGGCGACCAGCGCGAAGGCGACTACAAAAAGCAAAGTGACCCAGCGCGGCAGCGACGAAGCTGCGGTCTCAACATAAGTAGTCGTCGATTCGCCGGGCGTGTTCGGGGTCGAACTCATCGATACCTCCTAGGACGGGCTGATGGCCGCGTCATCAGTCCGAAATTATGGCTGAGGCACGGCGGGAAGTCTACGATTGATGAGGGAGATGTTCCCAATTGGAGCACAGGCTTGCCGATGAGTGCCGTTTTCGCTATCCTGCGCAGACTGAAGGTCAAGGAACTTGGAGCCCGATGATTTGTCCGCAATGCCGTAGCGTGGATTGCTTCCGATCGCATCGCGATGGGGCTTTAGATTTTGTAAATACAATGAGTGGGCTGCGGCCGTGGCGCTGCCACGCCTGCGACAAACGATTCTACGCTTGGCGTGTCGCTACCCGGTATCAAGCCTATGCGCACTGCCCGCGCTGTGGCAATTTTGACCTGGAACATATTTCGCGCGAGCGAGTGGAAGACGGCACGATGATTACGTTGAAGCGCTGGCTGGGATTTCCGGCTTACCGTTGCGACCCGTGTCGTCATCGTTTTTTCAGCATTCGGCGGTACCGGCGGATATTGCCGGTCCTGCTGGAGTCCCCTACGTCAGGAAAGGCCGTTGCTGGCTAGTTTTGGGCGCGCAGCCTGAATTGTTACAACCCTTCGAGAAACCCCCGCTCCACGAATAAGTCCTTAGGAATCAACCAACAACGTAGTAACACACAATTAACATTGCAGTCACGGGCGGTTCAAGCGGTGCGAATAAGGTGCCAACTTCGCCACGCGTGTCGGCTCGTTCATGGCGAGTCAGCCGCGGAAAACCGCAAGGAAATTACTGAATTTGAATCCGTTTATATGGACGGAAGTCCGGTGGTCGAACTGGAATTCTGGGCCGCCGTAGAGCCGTCCCGCAAGACGAGATTTTGTTTGGCGAAGTTCGCTGGGGCTTCGGTTCCATCTCAAAGCAATCGGTGGTTAATTCAAGGAGGAAGGAATGCGAGGATTAGCAGCATCTTTGCTGGCCTTTGGGCTGGTCGTGACTCCGGTCATGGCCCGCACAAGTGGGCCGGGAGATAACGACAAAGACACGGCGAAAACGGCTGGCACGGACAAAGCCGACAAAACAGGCGACACGAAGCCGACGAGCGCAACATCGACTACAACCTCGACCACCGCTGCTCCGGCGACGCCGGGCACCACGGCGGTCGAAAGCGAATTGCAGCAGGTTCGCGAACTGCTGGCAGCGCAGGCCCGCGAGATTCAGATGCAGAACGATCTGATGAAAGCGCAGCAGCAGAAAATGGAAATGATGGAAGAAGAGTTGAAGGCCGCCAGCACTCCGGTCGATACGTCTTCCGCTGCCGCTCCTCCGAGCCGGGCGTTTGGAAACGGGATCATCGGCACCGCGGACGGTCAGGCGCCTGGTCCGGACAATCCGGTGGCGATCCGGTTCAAGGGAATCACGATCACCCCGGGCGGGTTCCCGGCGGCTGAAACCGTGTT
>Ga0209006_10004291_pt1 | contig 12939 bp, 13 predicted proteins | sample JacPin_JW_Ref_O2_FD_188567 | JGI IMG/M metagenome (GOLD analysis project Ga0209006, IMG submission 188567) | Forest soil microbial communities from Algoma, Ontario, Canada - Jack Pine, Ontario site 1_JW_Ref_O2 (SPAdes) (version 2) | ecosystem: Environmental > Terrestrial > Soil > Boreal...
AAGCGGTGCTGACGCATGGCGGCTTCGGCTACGCCAAGGAATATCACGTCGAGCGGCTGTTGCGCGAAGTCATGCTCACCCGCATCGCGCCAATCACCGAGCAGCTCATTCTCTCGTTCGTCGCCGAGAAGGCGCTCGACATGCCGAAGTCTTATTGAACAAATCTTGTTGAACAAGTCGTATTGAGCAAAATCTGATGGAACGCATGACCGGCCGATCGAGGGCCGTCGAGCCTGGTGTCCGCGATTGTCGCTCGGTCTTCAATTATCTTTAAACCTATGGTGGTGTAAAATTATCCAATCAATTTTCAGGATTTCTTAACCATCGCAAGTTGTGCCCGATCATGACCGACGCACCTGTCGTCACTGCGCTCGATAACAAGCCGAGAAAATCGGCTAATCCGCTGTGTTTCATCGTCGATGAGGATTTTGTCTTCCGCCAAGACCTGGCGAAGGAGTTGCGGCGAGAGGACGTCGACACCGTCGAGTTTTCGAACAGCTCCCGGTTCACAGACATGATCGACGATCAAAATCCGGACATCGTTCTCGTCAACCTGAATAGCGCCGCGCCGCACGAATGCGTACGGACGTTGTTGGCCCTCAAGGAATGCCGCTATTCCGGCGCCGTCCAGCTCTTCGGGCATTGCGAGTCGAAGATGCTTGAGAGCTTCAAGACAATCGGCGTCGATGGTTCGCTGGCAATGCTGCCGCCGCTGCGAAAGCCGATCAAAGTCGCGACCATTCACAACATCATTCGCGAGCGCAAGCTTGGCGCCGCGCCGGCCGTCCCAGGCGGCGTCTCGCTCAAGGATGCGCTGGCAAAGAAAATGGTCAACTTTTTCTACCAGCCGAAGTTCGATTTGAAGACCACGCTCGTGGTCGGTGCCGAAGTCGTCGCGCGCGTTGCGCATCCCCAGCTTGGCCTGCTCACGCCGGATCAATTCTTGAAAGGCGCCGACCCGGAAGCTCTTCTCAGCCTGTCGCGCTTGGCGCTGGTCAGCGCGCTCAAGGCAAGCACGCACTTTCACGAATTGGGCGTCGGGTTGCCGCTTGCCATCAATATCAGCGTCGACAATTTACTGGAGCTTCCGATTTGCGACCTGGTTTTGATGCATCGTCCCGAACACGCCGACTGGGCCGGCTTGGTCCTGGAAGTGCCGGAGCGACAGATCGTCAACAAAATTGAGCTCCTGAAGGCACGGGCGCCGAAGCTGAAGCAATCCAACGTTTCGATAGCAATCGACAATTTCGGGCGCGGCTCTTCCAGTTTGAATGTGTTGAATCAGATCTCGTTCGGCGAAATCAAAATTGACCGCTCGCTGGTCGAGGGCTGCGCCACCAACGAAGGCAATGTCAGGATTTGCAAGACCGTCATTCAGATGGCGCACAATTTCGGTTGCCGCGCGGTGGCGGTCGGCATTTCGACGGAGGCGGATTTCCAGACGCTGTCGCAGCTTGATTGCGATGCGGGGCAGGGATTTATGCTCGGCAAGCCGATGAGCGCGGCACAGATCAATGCCTTGATCGCGACATTGAAGGCCCCAGCCGCATAGGGCATCAATAACCAGCTGCAAGGCCGCGCATGGCGCCTGCTCGCCTGCGAAAAAAAATCACGTCGAGCGCCTGCCCCGCGACGTCACTTTCACCGGCATCGCCCCGGTCACCGGCATTCGCCCCAATCACCGGACGGAAATTCAAGCCGCACGCCCCATTCACCGGCACGGCGTCCATCTTCGACGAAGCTACCGTCATATCGCCGGGACGGCGAGGCTTTGACGCTTGGCGGATCGTCCGGCTATTTCGGATAAGACGGAGTATCAGCTTGTAAGTCTTCGGTTTCGGCGAGCGCCGTGTTGCTTTTCGATAAGCGCGTTTGCAAAGCTTGCTTAAGCTGTATCAGGGCGGAATTGAGCAGCGTCATGTCATCCGTCGAGAGGTCGCAGAGAAACTCCGTAATCCATTCGGAATGAGCCTTGGCCATGGTCCGGAAAGCCGAACGGCCGGCGTGCGTCATGCGAATGATCTGCGCCCGGCGATCGGTGTGCGACTGCGACCGCGTGATGTAACCGTCCTCAACGAGCTTTTCGACGATTGACGTGATATTCGCCGCCGAGACCATGAGGCGTCTCGACACCTCGCCCAGCGACAGACCGTCATCTGCGCGATCGAGCTGAGCCAACAGGTCGAAACGCGGCAAGGTGAAAGCGAAGCGCTCGCGCAGGCGGCTGCGGATCTCGTTTTCGATCAGCGTCGTCGAAGCGAACAGCCGCAACCAAATACGGAGCTCCCGCTTGTGGTCTTCGTCCGTCATTGACTGCCCTCGCGACGGCCATGGTTGGATTGCGAGTCCGTCATTTGCCCCCGTCACCGGATCCGACAGCAGGCGGATCCCAAATCCGGCTGCTGTCCCGAGCGTGCGGCGGGACACCCACTATGATTGCGTTCCTACCTCCATCTACTCCAAATGGCAAAATTACTTAAGCCCTAAAGCATACATGGGCGGCCAATAATCTCCGCGGAACGGCCGATGGGATGGAATACCCCCCTACGGAAAGACAGCGCAAGCCGAAGTCGCTGAGTGCCGGCACGTGGCAACCCCGCGCGCATGATGCTTTATACATAAAGTATCTTATGATATCCGGTGAATGCGACCATGCGCGTTGGGGCATCCTGGTGCCTTGGCCCGCAAATTTCTGACCGAACCGAAGGGGCAATACATTCATGGCAAGCGTAACGATCAACAACCATCCGATGACCTATGTCGAGAGCGGCCAATCAAATCCGCGCACGCTGGTGCTGCTTTCCGGATGGGCTCAAGACGATCGTCTCTTTAAAAATCTGGCCCCGATTTTGGCGAAGGATTTTCACGTCGTTTGCCCGAACTATCGCGGCCACGATGCCGAGCAAACGCTGCACGGCGATTTCACCGCGGCCGATCTGGTCGACGACGTCGAGGCGTTTATCAAGGCCAAGGCGTTGCCGGATGTTCATTTCGTTTCGACCTCGCACGGCTGCTGGGTGAACATCGACCTGTGCGAACGCATGAAGATCAACCGAACCGTCGTCATCGACTGGTTGATGCAGCCGCACGACGGCTTCTTCCAGCAACTCAAGGATGGACAGGACCCCGACCGCTACAAGATCGGCCGCCAGAGTTTCTTCGACGAGTGGGTCGAGGCCACCGACAATGCCGATGTGATCAATCATATCCGCAACGAGATGGCCTGGTTCAAAGGCGAGATGTGGATGCGGGCTTGCCGCGAAATCGAGAAGGCCTATCGCCAGTGGAATAGCCCGCTCGACCGGATGAAGGCCGTTCCGTTCCCTCTTCAGGTCGCGCACATCTATTCGCAGCCGTTATCCGAGGATTATCGGAAGTTTCAGCTCGACTTCTCGGCCAAGAATCCGTGGTTTCAACCGGTGCACATCAAGGGCCGCACCCATTTCCCGACGCTTGAAAGCCCAGGCCCGGTCGCGGATGCCATTCGCGGCTTCTACGCCGCGTCATAAGCGGTCCTGCGACCACCATGGCACGCACGTTGAAGGCGATCATCGCCGGCGCCGGCTTTGGCGGCCTCACGGCCGCGGCCGCGCTAGCGCAGCGCGGCTGGGAGGTGGTGGTCTACGAGCGTCAGCCTGAAGTGCGGGCGGCGGGCTCCGGCATCTATGTCTGGGAAAACGGACTTCGGGTGCTGGACGCCATCGGCGCCGCGATTGCGCACGGAGACTTGTTCCGCGGCCGCGCCATCGAGCAACGCAACCACCTCAATCAAATCATCGACGACGGTACTTTGCCGCCGGACGTGCGGCTGGTGACGATTCCGCGGAAGGAGTTGCTCAGCGCGATCCGCGATGCCGCCGAAAAGTCGGGCGTTGTCATTAAAACCGCAGCCGAAGTGATCGGCGCGACTTCACATGGCGAACTTCAATTCGCAGCAGGACGCAGCGAGACCGCCGATCTTGCAATCGGCGCGGACGGTGTCTGGTCCGTGGTCCGCCAGGCGCTCGGCCTCGAACTCTTTCATGAACTGACCTTCGAAGGAGCGCTGCGCGCGATCGTTCCGGGTACGCAGGCGGAACTGGGCGCGGGCGGCGCGGACAAATATATCGAGTGCTGGCATGGCGACCGCAGGTTCCTCATCACGCCGCTGAGCAATGGTGAGATTTACCTGGCTCTCACCTGCCCGAAATCCGACGAGGCTGGCCGGCGCGATCCCTTCGATCACGCGAGCTGGAGCGAGTCGTTTCCGGCCTGGCGCCATTTGATCGAACGCGTGTCGGCGGTCCTGATCTGGAGCCCCTACAGCACCATCAGCGCCAAAGCCTGGTCGGCGGGACGCACCGCGATTCTCGGCGATGCGGCGCACGCCCAGCCGCCCAATCTCGGACAAGGCGGCGGCATGGCGATGCAAAGCGGCCTGGCGCTGGGCGCCGTCATGGAGGGCGTCACCGACAGCCGCGACATCCCGGAACGACTGGCGGCGTGGGAGCGCGACGCGCGGCCGCTCGCCGACCATTGCCAGAAATGGTCGCGCCTCTACGGCGAAATATCGTTTCTCCCGAACGACGTGCGCGAACGCGTCATCAAACACGCCATGGCCGATCCGTGGGTGCGCGAGCAGATGTCGCGCGCCGCGCGCAGCGTGCCGACCGGCAGCCGTCCGAGCGCGAACTAACCGGTCACGCGCTCAAACGCGGTTTTCCTTGACCGAAAAGCCAGCCATCTTTGCATAGCCCTTGCTGATCGCAATGAGCTCGTCTTGGCTGATAACGTCCTCGAGCTTGTCAAATCCGTTGGGGGCGCGCTCGGAGACGACATCGACGACACGCTCGGGCCCGCCGAGGCGGTTGGAGCGAACCAGCGCCGACGTCACCGGGATTCGTTCCAGCTCGTATTGGCGGATTGCTTCGACCGGCTCGTGCATTTCCAGGAAATGGGCCAGCCGTTTACCGTCGATGATCGATTGGGCGGCGCCGTTCGATCCGACCGGGTACATCGGATGGGCGGCGTCGCCGAGCAATGTCACGCGGTCGGTACCCCATTTCGACAGCGGCTCGCGATCGCACATCGGATATTCGAAGAATTCCGGCGTCGCCTCGATCATCGCCAGGACGTTGAGAGCCGGCAGCTTGAAGTTCTTGGCGTAAGGAAACGCGCGCTCCATCGTGCCGCGGCGCGACCAGCTCTCACGTTCGGGCGGCGCGCTGATCCCCTTTGCGACCTCGCCGCACAGCACCCAATTCGTCAGCATCGTGCCCGGCGTGGCGCCCTGCGCGATCGGGTAATACAACAACTTTTCCTGCATATCTCCAGAGACGATCATGGTGTCGGCGCCGTCGAAAGCCGGCCAATCGACGGTGCCGCGCCACATCATGGTGCCGTTCCAAAGCATGCCGCCGTCATCGGGATGAAGCTGCGCCCGCGCCATTGAATGAATGCCGTCGGCGCCCACCAGGACGTCGCCCGGCACCTCAACCAGGGTTTGGTCGCTGCGGCGGAAACGTGCGATGACCCCGGAGGGCGTTTCCTCGAAGCTTTCAAAGCGATGCCCTTCGCGCACCGCGCCGGGACCCGCCCGGTCGCGAACAGCCGCGAGCATGATGGCGTGCAGCATGCCGCGGTGGATGGAGAATTGCGGCAGATCGTGGCCGGCATAGCGCCCGCGCATTTCGGAAATAATGTGCTGACCGAACTTGTTGACGTAGCGAAGCTCGCGCGTTTTGACGCTGACCGCCGCTATGGCGTCGAGGAGGTCGAACTCCGCGAGCTCGCCGGCGGCGTGCGGCAGGATGTTGATGCCGACGCCGAGCGGTTTCAATTCCTGGGCGACGTCGAACACGATAAAGTCGATGCCGCGCCGCTGCAGAGCCAGCGAAAGCGCAAGGCCGCCGAGTCCGGCTCCAGCAATTAGAACTTTCATGCGTCCTCCTGCACGATCGAGATTTATTATATGCTTAAAGCATTTGGCGAAACAGCCGCAAGATGCTAGCTCTTCGCGTATCCGGCAAGGCGGCAGCAGAGACGATCATGGGGCAAATTCCGGTCCGCTGGACGATCAATACCAAGCGCACGGTGCAACGAGTCACCCTGACCGTGATGGCACACGAGTTCGGTGAGGTGACGCATAGCCAGGATTTGATCGGCCGGCTGGCCGGATGACGCGCACCCAAGCAGATGCCGGGCGGCCGTCGTCTTTCATCGGACTTCATCAAAGTCCTAGATAGGCTTCGCGGATCGAGTCCATCGCCAGCAGCTCGGCGGCAGGGCCCTCGGCATTGATCTGGCCGTTCTCGAGTATGTAACCATAGTCCGCCATTTGCAGCGCGGCGTAGACATTCTGTTCGACGATGCAGATCGTCACGCCTTGTATCCGGATATCGTGCAGCTTCTCGAAAACCTCATCCGCCATTGCGGGCGCAAGGCCCAGGCTGGGCTCGTCGAGTAGGAGCAACGTCGGCTTCGACATCAGGCCGCGGGCCAATACCAGCATTTGCTGCTCGCCGCCTGATAGCGAGCCGGCCCGGACATTGCGCCGCTCTCGCAGCCTGGGGAACATCGCGTACATCTGGTCAGCGCGTGTCTTCCAGTCATGGCGGGCATGGGGCGGAAAAGCGCCGACCCGGAGCGTTTCATCGACCGTGAAGTCGGGGAATACCAGTCGTCCTTCGGGAATGAGGGCAAGTCCTTTCTCGACGCGAATATGGGCCGGCAATCTGGTGACGTCGGCCTGCTCGAACGTGATGGACCCCTGCTCGGGAGAGATAAGTCCGGTGAGCGTCCGCATCAGCGTCGTTTTCCCCGCGCCGTTGCTGCCGATCACCGCGGTAATCGAGCCCTGCGCGACGTGAAGGCTGACGTCCTTGAGGACGCGCACCTCGCCGTAGCCGGCGTAGAGCCTGTGAGCCTCAAGGATGCTCGGCACCGCGCTTCTCTCCGAGATAGGCTTTGATAACGCGAGGATCATTGGCCACTTCGGCTGGAACGCCTTCCATGACTTTCTGTCCATCGTGCAGCACGATGATGCGCTCGCTCAGTTGCATCAGCGCTTTCATGACGTGCTCGATAACGACGATGCTGAGCGAGCGGCTTGCGCGCAATCGCCGCAACAGATCAAGCGCATCGCGTGCCTCGGTCGCATTCAATCCCGCCAGCACCTCGTCCAGGAGGAGCAACCGCGGCTCGGTCGCCAATGCGCGCGCCACTTCCAGGCGCTTGCGGCCCGCCAATGTCAAAGCGGAAGCCAGCATGTCGGAGCGGTCCGCCAGTCCGACTTCTTCGAGGATCTGCATGCACCGTTCGCGCGCGCGGTGCTGCGACATGGTCCGGCCGCGTCCGTACAATGCGCCGACCGCGATGTTTTCAAGGACCGTCATGTTGGCGAACGGGCGCACAATCTGAAAGGTCCTGGCAATGCCGAGGCGATTCACCTGGTGCGGGGCCAGGCCGTCAATCCGGTTATTGTCAAACCATATTTCACCGGCCGATGGCGCGACGTTCCCGGCGATGAGCGAGAAAAGCGTGGTCTTGCCGGCGCCATTGGCGCCCATCAAGCCGACGATTTCTCCGGCCTGCATGTCGAACGAGATATCGTTCAGCGCCCGGACCCCGCCGAAGCGGCGCGACACGCCCTTCACCTGCAACAAGGTCAAGATCGTTTACCGGATTGGAGGGCGCTGATCTGACCGTAGATTCCCCGCGGCAGAAACAGAACGAAGGAGATCAACAGCAGGCCGAGTAGGATCAGATAGAGCTGCGGCACGCGTGCCCACAGTAACTCGGATAATATGACAATGAACGTCGCGCCTAGTATCGGCCCCGGCGCCTGATCGCTGCCACCGACGATCGCGATGGTGACGACCGAGAACGACAGTGCCGGGCTGAAAAGCTCAAGCGGCTCAAAATACGTGGTGCGCATCACCCAGATGGCGCCAACGACGCCGGGAATGAAAGCCGACAGCGCAAAGGCGCCGGTTTTCAGAAACGCCACAGGCACGCCGAGCGTGGCCGCTGCGGTCTCGTCTTCCCTGATCGCGCGCAAGCCGACGCCCCATCGCGAGCGCGACAGCCAGAACGTCAGCAGGCTGGCGATCACCGCGAGCCCGAACAGCAGATAATACAGGATCTCCGGATCGGGGGTTCCGAGGAGCAGCCGGCCGCTTGATTCAGTGGCCGCTTCAATGGCGACCACAATGTATTTGACGAACTCAGACAGGCCGAGCGTGAGGATGACGAAATAGGGACCGCGCACGCGCAGTGCGGGATAACCGATAACGACCGCCAGGATGGTTGCGGCCACGCCGGCCAACAGCAGGACCTGCCATATCGGAGCCTGCTGCCAAAGCACTGCCATGACATAAGCGCCAAGGCCGTAGAAGACGGCTTGCGCGAGTGAAACGTATCCGCTCAGGCCTGAGAACGCGACCCAACTCTGGGTCAGCGCGATCCAGCTCATGAGCTGAAGGAGAACGCCGAGCCAATAGGCGCCGACGAACCAAGGCGCAAACGCAAGGAACACGACGCCGACCACGGCCAGTATGGTCTCGATCAAAGTTTTTTTGCTCATGCAGCCCTGCGTCCAAGGAGGCCTTGCGGACGGATCAACAAGATGACGATAAACAGGCCATACACCAGGATCGAACGATAGGCTGACGACGTCGCCGCCACGCCGTAGATCTCAACGAAGGCCAGAACGGCGGCGCCGAGCAGGCCACCGGCCAAATTGCCGAGCCCGCCCAGAATAATGACGATGAAGGCCGAGATCGTATAGGGAAAGCCGCCGAACGGACTGATGGCCGACGTCATGCCGATCAGCGAACCGGCCAGGCCCGCCATGGCGAAGCCCAGACTGAAGACCAGAAGATTTATCTTCTCGGCATCGATGCCGATCAGCGAAGCGGCGTCGCGTTGCTGAATCAAGGCGCGGATCGCCAGGCCGAGACGGCTGTAGCGGAAAAATATGACGCAGGCCGCGGTCGCTAGCGCACCGATCGCGAGCACCACCAGCCGATTGAGTTCGACCCGGGCGCCGAATACCGGAATAATGGCATCGAGGTAGGAATAACTGCGCGGATCGGCGCTAAAGGCGATCGAGAGGATGTTTTGAACAATGATCGAAATACCAAAAAAAATGAGAAGTGAATTCGATTCCAACCGAGCCGCCAGCTGACGATTGCGCACCACGGCCCGAAAGATCGTCAGATAGCACAACGCCCCGAGGATAGCCGCGATCAACATCGCGGCGATCATCGACACCAGCGGCCCGATGCCGAGCCGCACGAACGCCCAGTAGGAGACATAGCCGGCGAGCATCATGATCTCGCCGTGCGCCACATTGAGAAGGCGCATGGTGCCGTAGATCAAATTGAGGCCGAGCGCGATCAACGCGTAGATCGCCGCCAGGACCAACGCCGCGATCAGAAGTTGGGGCGAGAGCAGGGTATCCATGACGCCCTAGCGGAAGAGAGCAAGAGGCCGCCCAACTTCGAGCGGCCTCTTAACCTCAATTCGCCCAGGGACTTTTGTTTCGGAACGACGCAGTGGCCTCGGCCTTCGGCCAAACAATCTGCGCCTTGCCGTCCTGAAGTTGCAGGAACATGGTCGGCGTCGAGACATTCTGAACGCCATCGAATTTCACCGGACCGTCGATCGTGTCGAACGTGTCGCTGGCGATTTCGTTGCGCAGCTTATCCTTGTCCAGGCCGACCTTGGCGACGGCCTGAGCCAGGATTTCACAGGACATATAAGCGAGCGGCACGTCGAGATAGTCCGGCGATTCGTTGAACTTCTTGGTGTAAGCCTCGTAGAAAGGCAGCGCTTTCGGCCACTTCGCCTGGAACGGCGACCAATGGCCGATGGTCACGATGCCGTTGAGGTTCGGACCGAACATCTTGGCAAAGAATTCATGCGTCGGCCCAATCAGCACGAGCTGAAACGGCGCATCGAGATTCTGCTCGCGCGCCGCCTTCATGTACAGAATGGACTGCGCGGGAAATGACAGGCTGAGAACGACATCCGGCTTGGCCTGCTTGAAGGCGCTCACGACCGACGTCATGTCGCGGATATCGGGTGCGAACTGTTCGCTGGCAACAACTTTGATGTCGGTGCCCTTCAGTGCCGCTTTCACGTAGCTTTCGATTTCCTGCGGGAATGGCGATTGCAGCGTGGCTATGGCAACCGACTTAAAGCCGAGGCTTTGCCACATCTTGACAAGCTCGGGTCCCATTTGGTCGGGCATCGCCGAGGTCGGAAACCAGATGTAGCCCGGCTTGACCTTCTTGAGCTGCGACGACGCGGCCGTGCTGCCCACCATCGGAAACTTGTACCGCTCGAGTAAGCCGACCAGCGCAAAGTGTGCCGGCGTCGCGTACGGCGACAGCAGCAGGTCAACCTTATCGTCGGTGATCAGCTTCTCGTAGATCGTCGCTTCCTTGGTGAAATCCGACTGGTCGTCATAAACGATGAGATTGATCGGCCTCTTGGTGCCGGCGACGTCGAGTCCACCGGCGGCGTTGGTCTGTTCGACCCACAATTGGTAAGCTTTCAATGTGGGGATTGCCGCCGGCGCAAAAGGTCCGGTCTGCGCGATTGCGACGCCGATCTTTACTGGGTCTGCGGCTTGCGCCGCGCATGCCCCGAAGAGCACTGCCCCGATCGCCAGCAGCAGTGCGGTCGTGGTGCGTTTCATTATACCGGTTCCTGTGTTGAGGGACGTCTCCAGCCCGAGGTGAGATTCCTAAAGGTATTAAGCTTTCGAGCCTACGGCCCATATCAGCAATTTACGTGCCATCGCGCAACGCCTGGACACAGATATTCTTATGCTACGCCAGGAGCTCGCAGGGGCGGTTTAGGCCTAAAGTATTCCGGGGACGGTGCCTCGCCCTTGCGTCGTCGGAAAGTTCGCGGACTCCACCCCGGCTTGCACACTCGCCTGCGCCGTTCGGCTTCCGCGGATCTCCGAATTTTAAAAACGAACCAAGACGGCCACTATGGTTTCGCTACCGGCGCGCGCCATTCGGATTTTTCCTTGGTGCCAATCCCATTCAACTGGGCGATGATTTCCGGTGTCAGTTTCAAGTTTGCCGCCTTCAAATTATCACGGAGGTGATCAACCGAAGAGGTGCCGCCGATCACCAGGATGTTGGGCGAGCGTTGCAGCAACCATGCCGACGCAACCTGTCTCGTCGTCGCGCCAACGGACTTTGCCGCTTCATCCAGGATCGGCGAACGCAGCGGCCTGACGCCGCCCAATGGAAAGAACGGCGCGAAAGCGATGCCGCGCCTGCCTAGATCGTCCAGCAAGGCGTCGTCTTTTCTGTACGCCAGATTGTAGTGGTTTTGCACACAAACAATGTCGGCGATGGATTGCGACTCGGCGAACTGGCGAGGCGTGATATTGCTCAGGCCGATATGCCGGATCAGCCCTTGCTCTCTGAGTTTGACGAGGGCCGCGAGAGGTTCTGCGATTGAATCGTCGTTGGTTCCGCGCCCTTCGCCGACACGAAGATAGACGATTTCAAGGGCATCGAGCGCCAAACGCTTCAGATTGTCGTGCACCGCCGCAGTCAATTGCTGCGCCGACACCGCCTTCACCCATGATTTGTCAGGCCCGCGCAATATTCCGACTTTCGTGGCAATCGTCAGGCTCTTCGGATAGGGATGTATCGCCTCGCGAATGATTTCATTGGCGATATGCGGGCCATAAAAATCGCTGGTGTCGATATGGCTGACGCCCAGGCGCACAGCCTCGCGCACAACCCGGATCGCTTCGTCATGATCGCGCGGCGGGCCCCATGCCATCTCCCCGGCAAGCTGAAGAGTGCCATACCCCAAGCGGTTCAGTTTGAGATTAGTGCCGGTGGGCGTGAAAACGCCGCCAAGATTGACGGATTGAGCCATGCGGACCTCCAGAGCCATCGCAATCTAACATCTATAAACTTACGTCCGTAAGGTAACGCCAGTCAAGTTTCGCGCTATACTTTCAAATAGGGCTGCTGGATAAATGGGTTAGGCGGAATATGGGAACCAGAAGAACCCGGAAGGGCGAGACAGCAAGGCCGCGCAATGCGCGCGGCGAAGGCGACCGGCTGCGCGATGAGATCATCGACGCATCCATCAAGGTTCTAGCCGTCCTGGCGCCGGATGAGCCTTTTTCTCTGCGCGCGGTTGCCCGGGAAGCCAAGATCGCCGCCCCATCGATCTACATTCATTTCGCGAACATGAACGCACTGCTTCTCGCGGTCCTGCAAAAGCTTCTCAAGGAGCAGATGGCGATCCGCGCCGATGCCGAGGAAAAGGCCGCCCGGGCTGGTGGCGGCGCGTGGGAGCGGTTGTTGGCTCGGTCGATGGCAGCCGTCGCGTTTGGGCTCAAGCATCCCGGCCATTATAAAGTTCTCTACGAAGGGCGCGTGGTTCCCCGGTTGAATAATCCGCGCCTGGAGGAATTCAGCCGTCCGGCTCAGGTAAGGGCGGTCGAACTCATCCGCGAGATTCCCGTCGCCGAGGGCGCCAGGCGTGTTTGCGACGATCCACACCGGTTGGCCCTTCTCCTGTGGTGCGGCCTGCATGGCGTCATATCGTTGCGCATCAACAAGCCGACCTTGCCATGGCCGGATACAACAGAACTTGTCGAGCAAATGACCCGCGCAATTATCCAGCCTCGCTAAGGGCTTCTCACTCTAGGATGTAGAGCACTTGGCCGGATTCTTTGGGACCTTGTTCCGCGACATGGCCGTTCAGGCCCCTGACGGGAAGTCACGAAAGCATTTGCAGCGATTCGCACCGATCGCGATGCGCGCTTGGCCACTGCAAGCTGGCAGCGGCAGTCAATGGCCGAGCCGCGAACAACCTGACATCGGCGAGATGAAGTGGTGGGCGCACAAGGACTCGAACCTTGGACCCGCTGATTAAGAGTCAGCTGCTCTACCAACTGAGCTATGCGCC
>Ga0209006_10004292_pt1 | contig 12939 bp, 13 predicted proteins | sample JacPin_JW_Ref_O2_FD_188567 | JGI IMG/M metagenome (GOLD analysis project Ga0209006, IMG submission 188567) | Forest soil microbial communities from Algoma, Ontario, Canada - Jack Pine, Ontario site 1_JW_Ref_O2 (SPAdes) (version 2) | ecosystem: Environmental > Terrestrial > Soil > Boreal...
GGAACAAGTCTGTGAGACGAGACGATTTTCGCCAGATGTGCTAATTCCAGCCCCATGCCAGCCGATACCGCCGTCAGCAAACTGCCCAATCCTTCGCCGGGCATCAAATACCGCCGGGTGCTGTTGAAGCTTTCGGGCGAGGCGCTGATGGGCGAACAGGGCCACGGGCTCGACCCGGCGGTCGTCAACCGACTCGCGGGCGAGATCAAGACCGTCCACGGCCTGGGCGTGCAGGTGGCGCTGGTCATCGGCGGCGGCAACATCTTCCGCGGATTGGCGGGCGCCGCCTCGGGCATGGAACGCTCGACCGCCGACTACATGGGGATGCTGGCGACCATCATCAATTCGCTCGCCATGCAAAGCGCGCTCGAACGGGTGGGCGTGCCGACGCGGGTGCAATCCGCCATCGCCATGCAGGCGGTGTGCGAGCCCTATATCCGCCGCCGCGCCGTGCGCCACATGGAAAAGGGCCGCGTCGTCATCTTCGCCGCCGGCACCGGCAACCCGTATTTCACCACCGACACCGCCGCCGCGCTGCGGGCTTCCGAAACCCAATGTCAGGCGCTGATGAAGGCGACCAAGGTCGACGGCGTCTACAGCGCCGATCCGAAGAAGGACAAGACCGCCGCGCGCTTCGACAAGCTCTCCTATCTCGATGTGCTGTCGCGCGACCTGCAGGTGATGGACGCAGCGGCGATCTCGCTCGCGCGCGAGAACAAGATTCCGATCCTGGTGTTTTCGATCCACAATGACGGCGGTTTCGCCGAGGCGGTGAAGGGCCGCGGCCGCTTCACCATCATCACCGAGGAAGGGGCGAGGGCATGAGCGACGATCCGGCGGTGGCGGCGTTGAAGAAGCGCATGGACGGCGCGCTCGAGGCGCTGCGCAAGGAATTCGCCGGCATCCGCACCGGCCGCGCCTCGGCCAACATGCTCGATCCGGTCATGGTCGAGGCCTACGGACAGACCATGCCCTTGAGCCAGATGGGTTCGGTCAGCGTGCCCGAACCGCGCCTGGTCACCGTGCAGGTGTGGGACAAGAGCATGGTCAAGCACGTCGAAAAGGCGATCCGCGAAGCCGGGCTGGGCGTCAATCCGATGAGCGACGGACAGCTGGTGCGCGTGCCGCTGCCCGAGCTGTCCGAGGAGCGCCGCAAGGAGTTGACCAAGGTGGCCGCTAAATACGCCGAGCAGGCGCGCGTCGCCGCGCGCAACGTGCGGCGCGAGGGCATGGAAAGCCTGAAGAAGCAGGAGAAGGACGGCAAGCTGTCGCAGGACCAGCACCGCAAGCTGGAAAAGGACGTGCAGACGCTGACCGATGACACCATCAAGCGCGTCGATGCTATGCTTCAGCAGAAGGACAAGGAGATCCTGTCGGTCTGATGACGATCAACGACGATGCCAATAGCCCGGCGCCTCCGGCGCATGTGGCGATCATCATGGACGGCAACGGCCGCTGGGCCAAGGCGCGGGGTTTGCCGCGCATCGCCGGCCACAAGAACGGCGCCGAGGCGGTGCGGCGCGCGGTCGCGGCGTCGGTCGAGCTCCGCATTAAGTATCTGACATTGTTCGGATTCTCCTCGGAGAACTGGAAGCGGCCGAGCGGCGAGATCGACGATTTGATGGGCCTGCTGCGCCATTACCTGCGCGGCGAGATTGCCGAGCTGCACAAGAACGGCGTGCGGGTGCGGGTGATCGGCGCGTGGGACAAGCTCGCGCCCGATATCGTCACGCTCATCGGCAACGCCGAAAATCTGACGCGCGGCAACGACCGCCTTCACCTTTCGATCGCGCTCAATTATGGCGGTCGCGCCGAGATCGCGCGCGCGGCGCGCGCCATTGCCGAGGCGGCGGCGTCGGGCGCGCTCACGCCCGAACAGGTGGACGAGGCCTGCTTTTCCCGCCACCTCTTCACCTCCGACATTCCCGATCCCGACCTGCTGATCCGCACCAGCGGCGAGCAGCGCATCAGCAATTTCCTGCTGTGGCAAAGCGCCTATGCCGAGTTGGTGTTCACCGAGACGCTGTGGCCCGATTTCGCCCGCGACGACCTCGAACAGGCTCTGCGCGACTATCACGGCCGCGAACGCCGTTACGGCGCTTCCGTTGGCAGCGTCTAGCGCCGACAATCTCAAGATCCGCATCGTCTCCGCGTTGGTGCTGGCGCCGCCGGCGCTGGCGGCGGTGTGGCTGGGCTGGCCGTTTCTATCTATAGTTGTGGTGGCGGCGGCCGCCGGCATGGGCTTGGAATGGGCGCGGCTGTCGGGCGGCGCCTGGCGGCCGCCGGCGGCGCTGATGATGGCGACGCCGATTGCCGCGGCTTCCCTGTCCGGCATCGGCCATATCCGGCTGGCGATCGCAGCGGCGCTGATCGGCGGCCTCGGGGTGTGGCTGCTCGCCCGGCTGCGCGGCTGGAAGGATCCGTTCTGGCCGGGGGCGGGCGCGTTCTATCTCGCCATGGCGGTCGCCTCTTTCCTGTGGCTATCGGCCTTGACCGGTGGGCGGGCGACCGTGTTCTGGCTGCTGGCGCTGGTCTGGGCCAGCGACATCGGTGCCTTCGCCGCTGGTCATGCCATCGGCGGCCCGAAACTGGCGCCGCGGCTTTCGCCCAACAAGACCTGGGCGGGATTTTTCGGCGGCCTGGCCGGAACCGGTCTGGTGGCCGCAGCTACGGCCTGGCTGGCCCAAGCCCCGGTGGCGTTGCTGCTGCCGGTGAGCCTTGCCCTCGGGCTGGCCGCGCAAGCGGGCGACCTCATCGAATCGCTGGCCAAGCGGCATTACGGCGTCAAGGATGCCGGCCAGCTGATCCCCGGCCATGGCGGGCTGCTCGACCGGCTCGATAGTCTGCTGGCCGCCGCCCTCGCTCTGGGGTTGCTGTCCCGGCTCGCCGGCGAGTCGCCGCTGCTATGGCGTTTGGCGGGGGGCTGATTCCTGTCTGTCAAGTCCTTCTGACAGCAGGATAATATGAAGCGCTTTTAACCGCTCGATTCGGCCATTTTTTGCTAATCTAGCGCCCCGCGGCGACTCGGACCGGATCGGAGTTCCTTGAGTATGGGCATTTTTACGGGCGGACTCGGCTATATCGTCCCTTTCCTGATCGTGCTGACGGTGCTCGTCTTCGTGCACGAGCTCGGCCATTACCTGGTGGCGCGGTGGAACGGCGTTCGCATCGAGGTGTTCTCGATCGGCTTCGGCCCCGAGATCTTCGGCTGGACCGACAAGGTTGGCACGCGCTGGAAATTGAGCGCCGTTCCGCTGGGCGGCTACGTCAAAATGTTCGGCGACGCCGATCCCGCCTCGATGGCTTCGCCCGAAAGCCTCGAGCAGATGAGCGCGGCCGACAAGGCGGTCTCCTTCCATCACAAGCGGCTGATGCAGCGCATCGCCGTGGTGGCGGCGGGGCCGGGGGCCAATTTCATCTTCGCCGTGGTGGCGCTTAGCCTGCTGTTCGCCACCGTCGGCGAGCCCTTCACGCCGCCCGAGATCGGCCAGATCGAGCCCGGCAGCGCCGCCGAAGTCGGCGGGCTCAAGGCCGGCGACACCATCATCGGCATCGACGGCCATGAGATTCAGCGCTTCGAGGAAGTCCAGCGCGACGTGCGCCTCAACACCGGCACGCCCATGGACATCCAGGTCCGGCGCGGCGACGGCACGGTGTCGCTTGCGATCACGCCGCGCATCACCACCGTCACCGACCGTTTCGGCAACCAGCATACCTTCGGCCTGTTGGGTATCGAGCGTAACGGCGTCAACTATCTCCGCCGCAACCCGGCCGAGGCGTTGTGGCAGGCGACGGTCGAGACCGCGAACCTCACCACCGGCACGCTGACCGCGGTGTGGCAAATGGCAATCGGCGCGCGCCCGGCCGACGAGATCGGCGGCCCGTTGCGCATCGCCCAGATGTCGGGCGAAGTCGCCCAGGGCGGCGTGGTCGCGATGATATGGTTCATGTCGGTGTTGTCGGTCAATCTCGGCCTCATCAACCTGTTTCCCATCCCCATCCTTGATGGCGGCCATCTGTTGTTCTATTTCGCAGAAGCCGTTCGCGGCCGGCCGTTGGGTCGGCGCGCGCAGGAATATGGATTCCGCCTGGGTCTGGCGCTGGTGCTGACCCTGATGGTTTTCGCCACCTGGAACGACATCGTGCATTTGGGGTGGATCAAGTTCCTGAAGGGCCTGGTTTCCTAAGTCGGGTGGAGGGGTAGAAATTCGGGGACGGGGGGGAGTTTTGCGGAATCTGGTCGGCGTTGCGCGCGCCGTCGCCATCGCGGCATTCCTGCTCGCGGCGGCGTTGGTGCCTGCCTGGGCGCAGGCGCCCGCGCAGACGCAGCTGCAGACCGGCGGCACCATCGAGGAAATCCGCATCGAGGGCACGCAGCGCGTCGAACCCGAGACCGTGCGCTCCTATCTCCAGGTCGCGCCGGGCGATCCATTCAGTTCCGAACGCCTCGACCAGTCGCTGAAAACCCTGTTTGCCACCGGCCTGTTCACCGACGTGACGCTCCGGCGCGAGGGCAACGCGCTCATCGTCCACGTGGTCGAGAATCCGGTGATCAATCGGATCGCCTTCGAGGGCAACAAGAAACTCAAGGACGACACGCTGTTGTCGGAAATCCAGCTCAAGCCGCGCACGGTCTACACCCGCCAGAAGGTGCAGAGCGACGTCGCGCGCATCCTGGATCTCTATCGCCGCAACGGCCGTTTCGCCGCTACGGTCGAACCCAAGATCGTCCAGCTCGAGCAGAACCGGGTCGATTTGGTGTTCGAGATCAACGAGGGCGACTTCACCGGCGTGAAGAGCATCAGTTTCGTCGGCAACCACCGCTTCGATTCCGACCACTTGCGCGAGGTGCTGGAAACCAAGGAATCGCGTTGGTGGCGCTTCCTCAGTTCGGCCGACACCTACGATCCCGACCGCATCAGCTATGACCGCGAATTGCTGCGCAAATTCTATCTCTCCGAGGGCTATGCCGATTTCCGCGTGGTCTCGGCGGTGGCGGAGCTGACGCCGTCGCGCGACGCCTTCATGGTCACCTTCACCGTCGAGGAGGGCGAGCGCTATCATTTCGGCAAGATCGATCTCACCAACCAGCTGCCTGAGGTCGATCCCGCCGGCCTCAAGGCGCTCCTCACCACCCGCGAGGGCGACTGGTACAACGCCGACCAGATCGACAAGTCGATCACCCTCCTGAGCGACGCGCTCGGCAACCGCGGCTTCGCCTTCGTCGACATCCAGCCGCAGGCGCACCGCAACGCCGACACCCACACCATCGACGTGAGCTACGTGGTCAAGGAAGGTCCGCGCGTCTACGTCGAACGCATCGACATCAACGGCAATCTACGCACGCTCGACAGCGTGATCCGGCGGGAAATGCGTCTTGCCGAAGGCGACGCCTTCAACACCACCAAGATGCAGCGCTCGGAGCAGCGCATCAAGAACCTCAACTTCTTCAAGAAGGTCACCGTCACCAACGTCAAAGGCAGCGCGCCCGACAAGACCGTCGTCAACGTGGACGTTGAGGAACAGTCGACCGGCGACTTTACCTTCGGCGTGGGCTTCTCCACCACCGACGGGCCGTTGATCGACGCCGGCGTTCATGAGCGCAACCTGCTCGGCAAGGGCTACGATCTGCGCGTCGACACGGTGGCTTCGTTCCGTTCGCAACAGGGCAACATCAGCTTCACCGATCCCTACTTCGAGGACCGGAACCTGGCGGTGGGCTTCGATCTGTTCGTCATACAGCGCGACAACCAGGACTTTGCCGGCTTCAGCCAGTTCACGGTGGGCGGCGACGTCCGCGCCGGCTATCAGATCAGCGATGCGCTGCGCCAGACCTTGAAATACACCTTACGTGAAGATCGCATTTACGACATCTGCACCGCCGAAAACTCCAACACGACCGCGACATTCTATGGCTCCTTCGGCTGTACCGCGCCCGCTTCGATCTATGTCCAGGAACAGGCGGGTTATCGCCTTACGTCGGCGGTGGGCCAAACCTTGCTCTACGACAAGCGCGACAACCCCAGCGATCCGACCGCCGGCTGGTTTGTGCAGCTTGGCAACGATCTCGCCGGCCTCGGCGGCGATGCGCGCTATATCCGTACCTCGATCTCCGGCGGCGTGTTCCATGCCTGGGCGCCGGATTGGGTGGCAAGCGCCACCGGCGAGACCGGCGACATCATAGGCCTGGGCCAGCCGGTGGCGATCGAAGATCGGTTCTACGTCGGCGGCGACAATCTGCGCGGCTTCGCCACGGGCGGCATCGGCCCGCGCGACGAGAACACGGACGAGGCGCTGGGCGGCAACGTCTACTATGTCGGCTCGCTGACCCAAGGCTTCCCGCTGGGATTGCCGCGCGAGTTCGGGGTGACCGGCCGGGTATGGACCGATTTCGGCAGCCTGTTCGACATCAACGCGGATACCAACGCGGAAAATCCGATCTTCAAATCCAACAGGATTCGTGTTTCAGCGGGTTTCGGCTTGTCGTGGAAATCGCCCTTCGGCCCGATCCGCGTCGACCTTGGCGAGCCGATCTTGCGGGAATCGTTCGACAAGAAGAGCCTGTTCAGGGTCGGTTTCGGGTCTAAATTCTAATGCCGCGCAAGATCAAGCGCCGCGCCTTGTTCGGGCTGCTGTTTGCATTGGCCGCCATGGCATGCGCGGGCCGGGCATTGGCGCAACAGCCGGCGCCGTCGGTCATCGTCATCGCCGACATCAACCAGATATTGCGCGATGCCAAGGCCGCCAAGGACGTGCAAGGTCAGCTCGACAAGGCGATGATGGGCTATTCCAAGGCGGTAACGGCTCAGGAGAACGAGCTGCAGAAAATGCGCGATGACCTCGAGCGTCAACGCGCCACGCTTACCCCTGACGCCTTCAGCACCCAAGCGCGCACCTATCAGCAGCGTTTCGACGCGCTCGACCACAGCGTGCAAGCCAATCGCCAGGCGATGCAACAGAGCTATAATGACGCCATGACCAAGGTGGAGAACACCGCGCTGCAAATCGTCGCCGAGATCGCGGCCGAGCGCAAAGCGAATCTGGTGCTGACCCGCGCCGCCGTGCTGTTCGAGACCGACGGCCTCGACATAACCGCGGAAGTCACCAAGCGCCTCGATGCGAAACTGCCGTCGCTGGCGGTCAATCTGCCCAAGCTCGACGATCCGGCGGTTCAGCCACCAGGCGCCAAGCCTTAAACGCGATGGCCGATCCGCGCTTTTTCACCGTTGCCGGTCCCTTCACCGCGGCCGAATTGGCGCGACGCACCGGTGCGACCCTGACGGGTGACGGTGCGGTCGCACTCCAGGACGTGGCGCCGCTCGATACCGCCGGCGCCGATCAACTCAGCTTCCTCGACAATCGCAAATATCTCGACTCCCTGCGCAAGACGCGCGCCGGCGCCTGCTTCGTCCATCCCGATCTGGCCAAGGAAGCGCCCAAGACGACGGTGCTGCTGGTGACGCCCGAACCCTACCGCGCCTATGCGCTGGCGGCGCAGGCCTTCTATCCCGAGCGGTATCCCGAGCCGGCGATCGACCCGAGCGCGGCGATCGACAAGAGCGCCAGGCTCGGCGCCGGCTGCCGCGTCGAATCCTTTGCGGTCATCGGCGCGCGCGCCGAGCTGGGCGCGCGCTGTCACATCGGCCCCAATGCCGTCGTCGGTGCGGGCTGCGTGCTGGGCGACGATGTGCGCGTCGGCGCGAATGCCAGCCTAAGCCATTGCCTCGTCGGCCATCGCGTCCGGCTTTATCCCGGCGTCCGCATCGGCCAGGACGGCTTCGGCTTCGCCCCCGATCGCAAGGGCTTCATCAAGGTGCCGCAATTGGGCCGGGTGGTGATCGGCGACGACGTCGAGGTTGGCGCCAACAGCACCATCGACCGCGGCGCCGGCCCAGACACCGTCATCGGCCCGGGCACGATGATTGATAATCTCGTTCAGATCGGGCACAACGTTCAGATCGGACGGCAGTGCATTTTGGTGTCGCAAACCGGCATATCGGGCAGTACCCGGCTGGGTGATTTCGTGATGATCGGCGGCCAGGGCGGGCTTATCGGCCATCTCACCATCGGCACGGGCGCTAAGATCGGCGCCCAGGCGGGCGTGATGCGCGACGTCGAGCCAGGCCAGACGGTGGTGGGATCGCCCGCCATGCCGGTACGCGACTTCTTCCGCCAGGTGGCGTCGTTGCAGCGTTTGACCAAGAAGCAGAGCGAGTAGAGCGGGCAGGCGATGGACGCGACCGACCAGAAAACCACCCCGGTGGACATGGATCGCGCCCGGATTATGCAGATGATTCCGCACCGCGATCCGTTCCTGATGATCGACCGGGTGATCGATGCGCGCGCCGGCGAAAGCGCCATCGGCGTCAAAAACGTGACGCCGGATGAATACTATTTCAAAGGCCACTTTCCGCAGCGCCCGGTCATGCCCGGCGTGCTCATCATCGAGGCCATGGCTCAGACCGCGGCGGTGCTGGTGGTGCACACGCTCGGCCCCGACTTCGAAGGCAAGCTGGTGTATTTCATGAGCGTGGACAAGGCGCGCTTCCGCCGGCCGGTGGTTCCCGGGGAAACGCTCCATATCCACGTCACCTGCCAGCGCAACCGCGGCAATGTGTGGAAATTCGACGGCAAGGCCAAGGTCGACGGCAAGCTTTGCGCCGAAGCTACGTTCGCCGCCATGATCCTGGACAGCTGAGTTTTTACATATGCCGCAGATTCATCCGACGGCCATCGTCGAGCCGGGAGCCAGCGTCGCCCCCTCGGTCAAGATCGGTCCCTATTGCGTCGTCGGGCCGAAGGCCGAGCTGGGCGAGAACGTCGAGCTGTTCTCGCATGTCGTCGTCACCGGACGGACGAGCGTGGGCGAAGGCACGCGCATCTTCCCCTTCGCCTCCATCGGCCATCAGCCGCAGGATTTGAAATACAAGGGCGAGGATTCGCGCCTCATCATCGGCCGCGACAACATCATCCGCGAGCAGGTGACCATGAACCCCGGCACCAGCGGCGGCGGCATGGTGACCAGGATCGGCGACGGGTGCCTGTTCATGGTCGGCGCGCATGTGGCGCATGACTGCATCCTCGGCGATCACGTCATCATGGCCAACAACGCGACCCTGGCCGGCCATGTCCGCATCGAAGATTACGCCATGTTCGGCGGCTTGAGCGCGGTGCACCAGTTCGTGCGCATCGGCCGCCATGCCATGGTCGGCGGCGTCACCGGGGTCGAGCGCGACGTTATTCCCTACGGCTCGGTGGTGGGCGATCGGGCGCGGCTTTCGGGCCTCAACATCATCGGATTGCAGCGTCGCGGCTTCGCGCGCGAGGAGATTCAGTCGCTGCGCACGGCGTACCAGATGCTGTTCGGGAACGAGACCGGGACTTTCGCCGAGCGCCTCGAACAGGTGGCGAAGCAATTCCCCGATGTCGGGCCGGTGCGCGACGTGCTCGATTTCGCCCGCGCCGAATCGATCCGCGGCCTGTGCCAGCCCAAGGCCAATGGCGGCGGCTAAGCTCGGCATCGTCGCCGGAGCCGGCGAACTGCCCGCGCGTCTCATAGCCGCCTGCCGCGCCGAGAGCCGACCGTTTTTCGTGCTCGCCCTGAAGGGCGCCGCCGATCCCGAATTAATGGCAAGCGTGCCCCATGCCTGGATCCGCATCGGCCAAGGCGGCGAGGGGCTGCGGCTGTTGCGCGAGAATGGCGTGAGCGAACTGGTCCTGGCCGGGGGCGTGCGCCGGCCTTCGCCCTGGGCGCTGTGGCCGGATTGGCGGGCGGTCAAATTCTTTTTCGGCATCGGCTTGAAGGCGCTGGGCGATGACGGGCTGCTGCGCGCCGTCATCAAGGCGCTCGAAGGCGAGGGCTTTCACGTCGTCGGCGCCGAAAGCATCCTCAAAAGCGCGCTCGCGCCCTTGGGCCGGCTGGGCCGGCTCGGGCCGGACCCGGTGGCCGAAGCCGATATCGCGCTCGGCATCGGGGAGGCGCGCAAGCTGGGTGCGCGCGACCAGGGCCAGGCGGTGGTGGTTCAGCAAGGCGCGGTTCTGGCGGCGGAGGATTCAACCGGCACCGATGCGCTGATCGCCCGCGCCAAGGGTCTGCTGCGTCCCGGCCTGGGCGGCGTGCTGGTCAAAACCGCCAAGCCCGCGCAAGAACGCCGCGCCGATCTGCCCACCATCGGCCCCAACACGGTCGAGCAAGCGGCGGCTGCGGGCCTGCGCGGCATCGCGGTCGAAGCCGGCGCGACGATGCTGATCGACCGCGCCGCCATCGTGTCGGTTGCCGACCGCGCCGGTATTTTCGTGGTGGGAGTGGCGGCTGCGGGCGCGGATCAAGGACGGGGTCCGCTGATTTATCTCATCGCCGGCGAGCCTTCGGGCGATGCGCTCGGCGCCAATCTGATGCGCGCCTTGCGCGCCACGACCGGCGGCCAAGTGCGCTTCGCCGGCATCGGCGGCGAACAGATGACGGCGGAGGGCCTGGCCAGCCTGATGCCGATCGGCGATCTCGCGATCATGGGCGTGGCCGAAGTGCTGCCGCGCGCGCGGCAGATCCTGCGGCTGGTGGATCGGGCGGTGGCCGATATCCGCCGCCTGCATCCAGACGCGGTGGTGACCATCGACAGCTCGGGCTTCAATTGGCGCGTCGCCCAACGCCTGCGCCGCGCTGGCGAGACCTTGCCTTTGATCCATTACGTCGCGCCTATGGTATGGGCTTGGCGTGCCGGGCGGGCGCGGCGCGTGGCGCGCTGGTACGACCACTTGATGGCGCTTTTGCCTTTTGAGCCGCCTTATTTCGAGGCGGTGGGATTGTCCTGCTCTTACGTCGGCCATCCGGTGGTGGAGATGGGCGCGGACCGCGGCGACGGCGCGGGATTCCGCAAGCGCCACGGCATCGCGCCGCAAACCAAGCTGATCGCGGTGCTGCCGGGCAGCCGACGCGGCGAGGTGAAACGGTTGCTGCCGGCTTTCTCGGGCGCGGTGGCGCTGCTGGCCGAACGCTATCCGGGCTTGGCCGTGGTGGTGCCGACCACCGAGAACGTGGCCGATGACGTGGCGGCGGCCGTAGCGCGCTGGCCGGTCAAGGCCATATTGCTGCGCGGACCGGCCGAACGTTTCGACGCCTTCGCCGCCTGCGACGCGGCGCTCGCCGCCTCGGGCACGGTGGCGCTGGAGCTGGCGCTGGCCAAGGCGCCGACCGTGGTGGCCTATCGCGTCAACCCGCTGACTCATCAGATACTGCGGCACATCATCAAGATCGATTACGCCAATCTGCTGAACTTGATCTTGAAGCGCGAAGCGGTGCCCGAGCTGATCCAGGGAAATTGCACGCCCAGGCGGCTGGCGGCGGCGATTTCCCGTCTCATCGACGATCCCGCCGCGCGCGCGGCGCAGTTGGCTTCGTGCCAGGAGGCGCTCAAGGCCATCGGCTACGGCGGGGTTTCGCCGGGCCAACGCGCCGCTGCGGAGGTATTGGCGCGTATCGGTTCGAAGGCTAAAATCGGCTAGATTTTCCAGGAGGCTTTGATGGACGGTCCCGCGCTCGACGCCAAGAACACGCGCCTGTTACATACTATGCTGCGCGTGTTCAACCTCGACAAATCGATCGATTTCTACACCCGGCTCATGGGCATGAAGCTCATCCGCAAGCGCGAGACCGCTGAAGGCCGCTACACCCTCGCCTTCGTCGGTTACGGCGGCGAAGAGGACAGCACCGTCCTCGAATTGACCTACAACTGGGACCAGAAGGAACCCTATGCCATCGGCACCGCCTTCGGTCATCTCGCCGTCTCGGCGCCGGACATCTACAAGGTGTGCGAGCGCCTGGCCAAGGAAGGTGTCAAGATCACCCGCCCGCCCGGGCCGCTCAAATTCGGCACCGTGCATATCGCCTTTGTCGAGGATCCGGACGGCTACAAGATCGAGCTGATCCAGCGTCCATGAGTCTCAGCCGCGGCGCGGTTGCTTGCGCTTGCCGCGCCAGTGGCGGTAATGCAGGAAAGCCTTCACCGTCTTGCCGGCGAGGGTTTCGAGCGTGAATTCGTGGCTGCGCGCCGGCCCGACCAGATGGAGAATACCGAGCGGGCGGTAGGGCGGCTCGGGCTCGACCAGCATGCCGGTCTTGTCGTCGAGCTTGGGCGGCGCGTCGATGCAGATCCAGTTGCACCAATCGGGCAGCAATCCCACCGGCGCCTTGTCGCGGTGGATGACGTAGTTGAGCGCGGTCTGTTCGCGCAGGATGGTGGGCTTGAATTGGAGCCCGTGCGCCAGCGCCGCCTTCCATAAATCCCAATGCGGCGCATCGGCGGCGAGCGCGAAAATGCCGGCATTGGCGATGGGGTATTTGCCGAGTTCGTTGGCGGCGCGCCAGCCCCAGCCCTTGCGGTATTCGCGGAACATGAGCGTGTTGAAGCGCGGCCGCTGCCATTTCTTGAAGCTGAGATAGGAGCGTCCGATGTGCGGGGTGATGGCGAGCTTGCCCGCGCGCGCGGTAGCCAGATAAAGCTCGACCGCTTTCCTGTCCTGCACCCAGGTGTCGCTGTCGATCCACATATAGGTCTTGTAGCCGGGGAAATAGCGCGGCAGGAAAGGCCGCGCCGTGAGCGCACGGAAATGGCCGGGGAATTTGGCGCGCTCGGGGAAGTCGATGTCCCATTCGGGCTCGACGACGTTTACGCCGTCCGCTTCGAGGCTGCGACGCTGCGCCTTCTCGAAGCCGACATCGAGCACGGCGAGCGGCGACTGGATGCCGCAATCGGCCAGCGAGTTCAACAGGTCGCGGACCAGCCCGTAATAATTGGCGTCCGCGCCGGTGACGATGATGTGGTCGGGCTTCTTGTCGGAGCCGGGCATGGGGCTGAACCTACGTGATCAGCCCGCCGGCGGGAAGGGCACCCTGCTGGCCCGAAGACGAGGAATCGCGCCGCCGCTTGCCGCCGGTTAGCG
>Ga0209006_10004293_pt1 | contig 12938 bp, 6 predicted proteins | sample JacPin_JW_Ref_O2_FD_188567 | JGI IMG/M metagenome (GOLD analysis project Ga0209006, IMG submission 188567) | Forest soil microbial communities from Algoma, Ontario, Canada - Jack Pine, Ontario site 1_JW_Ref_O2 (SPAdes) (version 2) | ecosystem: Environmental > Terrestrial > Soil > Boreal...
GATTGGGAATGGATCGAGGGGCTGGCGGAGGGAGAGGGATTCGAACCCCCGTTACCCTTTCGGGTAAAGCGGTTTTCAAGACCGCCTGTTTCAACCGCTCACACATCCCTCCGCGGGCGTGTTGTCAACAGTTTAACAGCACCAAAAAATTAACCGCAGCGGTTACTGTGCTGCCTGGTGCTTCTTGAAGAGATGCCTGGAGATGTCTGGCCAGAATTCGACGAATTCCGCACCGATGACGCCTTCTGCGGTCACCGTGAGTGCCCCGTCTACTGTCTGCCCCAAGCCCCTATCCGCAGCAGGATAGTAAGCATTAGAAATGCCCCCGGAGATGAAGTTGCCGAGCACATTCGCGTAGTTTGGTCCCCATGTGCCATTGTCGCGCTTACACCAAACAGTGGTGACTGCGGAATAAAGAAAGCGATGGGTAAAGGTGCCAGAGCCAAGACGAAAGTAGCGCGGATCTTCCTTAAAGAGGATGGGGAGGATCGCGTTGCCCCAGAGGTTTCCGTCCGCGGTATCGAGATAAGACGCGCCAAATCGTTTGAAGTAGCCCTCTGCTCCCTGGCCGAATCCTGGATTGCTGTTGCGTGCCTGGCTAAGACCGGCAACAAACCCATCGGCGACAAAAACGAATGGATCGACAGAGCTCTTGTACATCAGGTGAAACTTCTGTCCCGGTGAGAGACTGGGCACACCAGCGGAACTCTCGACGGTGTTGAAGTTCGGCACCACGCCTAAAATGCGCTGGCGCTCCTCCTGCTTCAAAACGTCCGCCGAAGTCACACCTGTCTTCACCTTCGCTGGGGGAAAGAGGGGGCCGTTGCTGCTGGATGTATTGTCCTGTTGTGCTGGCGCGTTCTCCGGTTGGGGATCCGGAACTTGCGCCCGTCCTTCGGCCGGCAGCATTAAGGTTATGACAAAAGCGGCTGCTCGAACAAGACGCAGGGCTGATGGAAGGCCAGCGTTACTTGAGGTCCCCTTACAGCGTGGCCGATGACTGGTGCCCGAGGTACCCTTTTGTAGCTGCCGCCAGAGATAGTGCCATAATTCGAAACCAAGGACAAAGGGAAAGGAGGGGCTAAGGTAAGAGGCTCTTACAATTCTACAGAGTTCACACGCAGTTACGATAAAACCGTCGAACTTACGAATCCCCGCCGAACGAGTAGCAAAAGTTGCCATGGTTCTCCACTGTCGCAAACGAAACAGACGAATGTCGCAGAACCTGGTCTGCCACGTTAGAAGGGTTAGACGGGGTGCCGCCCAAACTTACCCACCGAAATAGACGGAAAGGCGCACGAATGGTTGCACAGGCGGGGTATAAGTGTTCTGGGAGTAGCAGCTATCTTTAGATTGAAATTTATCCTTCGGCTAACTTATGAACTCGAATGGTTACCGCGGAACTCAGCTTAGGTCCCAGTATTGCAGAGCTTCCGCCTCGGGATCGCATTCGCCGCCTGAAGGGGATGTTTGAGTGCCCGGAAAAGGAACCGCAGGTCCCTCCACTACGCTTACGCTCCGGTCGGGATGACAATTCTGTTGTGCCCGCAAGAACTTCAGTGAAAAAAAGCACCACCCGTGTCAGTCGAAGTCGCAAAGAGGCTGATCTTTACGGTCGAGGAATCCCGGGTATGATTGTTCACGATAAGCGGTTAGGGCAGAGCTACGCCAGCGGGCCCGGAAATTGATCCTGCAAGACTTTAAAGGTAGGTACGGTGCACAAACAGACTGAGACAAGGCGAAATTTCATGAAAGCCGCGGGGGTTGTGTTTACCGGCGCGGCTGCGACGGTGACGGAGCGCGGCGATGCGGCGGAGACGGGTGCGGCGCGTGGGCCAAACTTTGACGTGAGATCGTTCGGCGCCAAGGGTGATGGCAAAGCTTTGGAGACACCGGCCATCAATCGAACTATCGATGCTGCGGCACGAGCCGGCGGAGGAACGGTTGTTTTTCCGGCGGGGACCTACCTTTGCTACTCCATTCATCTTAAAAGCCATGTGTCGCTGTTTCTGGTGGATGGTTCCACCATCGTGGGCGCCGATACCCCGGCGGATGGAGCCAATGCCTACGATCCAGCAGAGCCGAACGAGCCGTGGGACAAGTATCAGGACTATGGTCACAGCCATTGGCACAATAGCTTGATCTGGGGCGAGAACCTGCAGCACGTGTCCATTTACGGACCGGGGATTATCTGGGGTAAGGGCTTGAGCCGGGGCGAAAACTGGGGCCCGGTCGCGGAGAACCCCGGCGTCGCCAATAAGGCAATTGCGCTCAAGAATTGCCAGAACGTTCTTCTACGGGACTTTTCCATTTTGCATGGCGGTCATTTTGGCATCCTGGCGACTGGGGTGGATAACCTCACCATCGACAACCTCACGATCGATACCCAACGTGACGGCATTGATGTTGATTGCTGTGTGAATGTAAGGATCACAAAATGCAGCGTAAATTCGCCCTGGGACGATGGCATCTGCCTTAAGAGTTCTTTTGCCCTGGGATATGCGCGAGCGACGGAGAGGGTGACGATCAGCGACTGCTACGTTACCGGAATCTATGAAGAGGGGAGCATGCTGGACGCCAGCTACAGGCGCTTCCCGGAAAGCGCCCAGGTGGATCGCAACGGCCGTATCAAGTTTGGGACAGAGTCGAACGGCGGGTTCAAGAATATTGCGATTTCCAACTGCGTCTTTGACGGGTGCTTCGGTTTAGCGATTATCTCGGTGGATGGCGCAGTGATCGAGGATGTCACGATATCCAACATCGCAATGCGGGGAATTATCGGCGCGCCGGTTTTTGTACGGCTGGGATCAAGGATGCGTGGGCCCGCAGGAGTCCCGGCGGGATTGATCCGCCGGCTGAATATCAGCAATATCGTTTGCTCGGAAACCGATGGGCAGGCGTGCTCGTTGATTGTCGGGGTTCCTGGCCACCCGATCGAAGATGTCAGGATTCACAACCTGGCCGTAGCGCATCCGGGAGGGGCCACGGCGAAGGATGCAGCAATCCGTTTGCCGGAAAAGGAGAAGGATTACCCGGAACCGACGATGTTTGGAAAGACTCCTGCTCATGGCTTCTATATTCGCCACGCTACGGGTGTGGAGATGAGCGACATCAAGATCAAGATGGAAAAGCCAGATGCGCGGCCGGGGTTTTATCTGGAAGATGTGCATGATGCGAGCTTCGTGCAGATGAAGCTGCCGCCGGATTCAGCGAAACCGGTTTTTGTGCTGAAGGACGTGAGCGAAGTCTCGGTGTGGAGGAGCCGGCCGGTAGAGGACGTTGCGATTGACCGGACGGACTACAGAGAGCTGTAGGGTGAGGGTCCCCGTTGAGGGACGCGATAAGCTCGGGGAATCGGACGGACACCTAAGGCGCTTTGAGAGCTTCGAGCGCCGCCTTCCGGCCCTTCTCTATCGTGGTGGGTGCGGCTGCGGCTTCGAGGCGGTCGATGTCGAAGTATTTGTAAAGGTCGAGGCAGTAGAGATCCGGAGCGGTGCGGAAGAGGAGTGGGCCGTTCAGGAGCTCGCCCAAGCTCTCGAGAACGTCGTTACTCACGACTGTACTGAATAGGCCCGGCTCCAGCGAAGCGGCGACAAGGCCTACCATCTGAGAGCGAATACCTTCCGTTTCCAGGCGAATTGTCTGCTGTCCGGTAGTGTTCTGTAGCCATTTCGACGTGGCGAGAAGTTGCGCGACCTCCAGCCCCAGCGGCCGATCACCGTCCGTGACCAACATCATCGGCCACACGGACGAGTTGGACTCTTTAGGCATGGTAGCGCCGTTCAGGATGGTATCGAGGGCCAATACCTGTTCTCCGCGGTTGAGGCGGGCGGTGACCATTGTCTCGGATGCCTTGTATCCCTTGTCATTGAGCACCACCGTGACCGGCGCGCCGGGCTGCGACGAAATAGCAGCGAGCCAGATACCAGTAGCGCTCAGGCCATTGTCGAAATCGAATCGATAAGACAGCGTGTGCACCCCGAGGTCCTTGGTATTGGCCATTCTCCACGCATTCTCTACGGCCACCGGTTTATAGCGGACCACGGACTTGAGCTGCTCCCTCTGCCCTTTCAGCCACGAAGCGCGTTCGGACCTAGCCTCAGGGATCGCCGGCCGCACAATCTGGCTGCCCAGTTGTTTGGCCAGGGCAGCGACGGTTAGGTTATTGGCGGGCAGACCAACCGCCAGTTCCTGGGCGGTTCTGATTTCCGCATCGCTCACGATCTCTTCCGGAGTCACGGGTAAATGGAAGTGTTCGGTAAAGAACTTGTAGGCCTGCTCTCGATTGTCGAGCTGATAATTGTGCGTGCCAGGATCACGGTTTTCATGCCAGCCGAGTGCCGATTCTGCGCCGTAAAGCTTGAAAAACGGTTTGATCTGCTCGTAGATGTACGGCTTGACCAGGTCGGCCCGAAAGCAACAGTCGTCTTCGGCGTTGTGAATCAGCAGCGTCGGGCGCGGCGCACGCAACGCGACGAGGAAGGGATAATCCTCGTCTACCGTAAAGTCGCTTGGGCTCTCCTCCACCTCGTTGGTATCCTCCGGGCGGATGAGGTTGGACTGCTGCGACCCGAACCCTGCCACCTCCACCGCCACGGCGACGCGTTCGTCGAGAGAGCTGAGAAAAAGAGTTTGCCAGCCACCTCCGGAGAGGCCTGTCACCCCTAATCGGGCGGGGTCGGCCTGGGGTAAGGCGGCAAGCAAGTCCAAACCCCGCCGCATGGAAAGATAAAAGAAGCCCACAGCGCTGGTTCCAACCAGGTCAAGCTGGGCGGTATAGTCGTGGGCGTTCCCGGGTTGAGCCATCTCGCCAAAGCCGATCCAGCTCAGGCTGAGCGCGAGTATGCCGCGCCTGGCAAAATTGATACAACGCTTTTGCTCGTACTCCACCGCATTGCCGTCGGGTTCGTGGCCAATCACATTGAGGATGGCCGGAACCTTACCTTGCATGACCTCCGGCTCATACAAGATGGCGGTAGAAGTAAAACCGGGGACGATCTCATAGCGGAGCTTGCGCAGGCGGTAGCCCTTTCCCGTTTCGATCACTGCTATCTGCTCGAAGTGAGGCGGAGCTTGCACCCAACTCTGAGGCCAACCGTGGTAAATGATGTCTTCGAGGATGTGCTTGCGCAGTTTCTGGCCGGAAGCGTTCCACTGCTCGGGACGCGCCGGCGCATGCGGCGTGACTATTCGCTTCATCAGGTAGGACTGCAGCTGAAAATAGGTGACCTCCGGCGTCTGCACAGTAGCCTGGAGGGCACTTGCTACCGGTGTTTGGTCCTGGGCGAAGCCCGCAAGGGCAGAGATGAGTAAAGCACCGCCGCACAGGCAAGACCGCACAACCATTCGGCTCATTGAGAAAGGCTCCTTATTAAAACGCTGAAGTTACGTAGCGACCGAGGCACTCTCGTTTACCAGAAAGATAAGAACCAGGCCGGCTAAGACGCGAGCAGGAACCATGGCCGGCGATGCCGGCTCGTTGTTCCCGGGGCGTGAGCGAACTGATGAGGGAACTGTTCCCCGGCGGCAAATCACCGCTCATTCCAAAATACTCTCACCTTGCTAACCCCTTTGTCGGACTAAAAGCTATACAGAACACTAAAAACACACTGCGAATAGTAAATGAACAAAAAAGTCCTTGACGTAGCGAAAGCGTGTAGGCATCATTCCCAAATAATCGCTTAGAAATGTCTGGGTCACATTTTGGAGGTTCTCGTATGTCGCAGAAACTCACGGGCCCTGGTCATCACCGCTTCTTCTTTCAATCCCTCCACCTCCCTTTCCAATTTGCTTCGCACTTACGGACGGCTGCTCTGTTGGTAATTGGCGGCGCTCTCGCAAGCGGCGGCGCATGGGCCCAGGCTGTGTATGGCAGCATCGCCGGCACAGTGTTTGACGGCTCGGGAGCGCCCATCCCCAATGCCAGTGTGACCGTGACCAATGTGGAGAGAAACACGACCACCTCGGTCACCACCAACGAATCGGGTAACTACGCGCAAACCCATCTGATCATCGGCCACTATACCGTGCGCGTGGAAGCCCCCGGGTTCAATGTGGAGGTTCAGCAGGGTGTGGAGTTAGCGATCGATACCGTGAGCACGGTGGATTTTCACCTGAAACCCGGCCAGGTTCAGGAGACTGTCCAGGTGACGGGCGAAGCGCCTTTGCTCAAGACGGAGCGCACCGACGTAGCCACCACGCTGAGTGAGAAGCAGGTGCAGGACCTGCCCACCTTCGGCCGCAACTTTTCCGAATTGCTGCTCCAAACCCCGGGAGCGGTTCAATTCAATTGGAACGACACCTCGACAGAAAACCCCCAGGGAGGCATCGCGGTCAATGTGAACGGCCAGATGTTTGTCGGCGTAGGCGGACAGATTGACGGCACCGACAATCGCGACATGATGTACGGCAACATGATCATCGTGCCTAACCTGGACTCGGTGGTCGAAGCCAAGATAACCAGCTCCAACTACGACGCGGAATTTGGCTCGGCAAGCGCAGCGGTGGTTACCACTTCGACCAAATCCGGCACCAACCAGTTTCACGGAAGCGCCTTTATGTACCGCCGCAACGACCTTTTCCAGGCAAGGGATCCGTTTACCCAGTCGACTCCCGACCCGGTCACCGGACTGTTGCTGCCGCACAGCCTCTGGGATCAATTTGGTGGATCGATCGGGGGGCCGATCAAGAAGAACAAGGTCTTCTTCTTCGGAGACTACCAGGGCACACGAGCGAAAGATGGTGGATCCGCTACCAGCGTGGTTCCAACCGCGGCCGAGCGGACGGGAGACTTCAGTGCGTGGCTGCAGGGCCCTAATCCGCAGGTCATCTACAACCCCTACGACGCCCACGGGAATATCATTGACCCCTCGCTACGCCAGCCGTTCCCCGGCAATATAATCCCGCAACAATACCTCTCCAAGCCGGCGATGAACCTGCTGAAGTACGTTCCGCTGCCTAACATTCCCAATGCCGCGCCCGGGATCAATAACTACGCCGGTGGCGGACACGACGTATTCCACGGGGACGCGACGAACATCCGCATCGATTACTTCGCCACCAATAAGTTGACCATGTTCGAGCGCTATACCTTTACCCAATTCCTCAAGTCAGCCCCGGGGCTCTTTGGAGCGCTGGCGGGCGGCCCTCAGCTAAACGGAATCGGTTACACGGGATCGGGTTCCACGCGTCCGCAAAGCAATGCCCTTGGTTTCAACTATTCGGTGAAGCCATCGATTCTTACCGACTTTCGCTTCGGCTGGTACCGTCAGCGCATCTTTGTCAGCCCCCTGGTCGATGGCTCCTTTGCCAGCGATGCGGGTGCGCCCGGGCTCAATATGCCCACGGATCCGACAACTCTGAACATGCCGGACTTCAACGTGGGCGTACCAGGCGGCGGACAAGGCGGATTTCAGTTCGGCTCGTCACTCTATAACAACTGCAATTGCCCTCTGACGGAGAAGATGCAGCAGTTCCAGTTCATTAATAACTGGTCTTTTACCAAGGGCAACCACACCTTCAAGGTGGGCGGCGATATACGGCGCCTGCAGAACCTGCGCGTACCGAGCGACCAACACCGTGCCGGCCAGCTTACCTTTACCGGGGATATCACCCTGGGGCCCACCTCAGGGGGGCTTCCGGTGGCCTCTTATCTGCTGGGAGAAACGAATTCCTTCAGCCGCTATGTTTCGAGTTCCTTGCACGCCGGCGAACGGCAGACCAGAACGTTCACTTATGCCCAGGACACCTGGCGCGTCTCACCGCGGATTGCGATCAACTACGGTTTGCGATGGGAAATCTACAATCCCCAAACGGTGACCAGTGCGCGCAACGGAGGATGGCTGCAGCTGGATACGGGAGAGATCAAGGTTGCCGGGGTGAACGGAGTTCCTCTGAACGGCGGGGTTCGCAATTCGTACACCAACCTGGCACCGCGGTTGGGGATTGCCTATCAGGTCAGCCCCAAAACGGTGGTGCGGGCGGGCTACGGGCGTACGTTCGATGTGGGCACGTTTGGCTCCATTTTCGGCCATAGCGTCACGCAAAATCTGCCCGTCCTGGGAGTACAGAGCCTCAACCCATCGAATTCATGGCAGAGCGTGTTCAACCTGGCGACAGGGCCGCCGGCGCTGGATCCGGCTACGGTTCTGGATAGCCAACCGACCGGCCCGGACGGGAATCACCTGTATCCGAATGGCGTACGGGCCTGGGTGTACCCGCAGAAGATGCGTCTACCAACCGTGGACGCGTGGAATGCGACCATCCAGCATCAGCTCACGCGCACCGTTTCGGTTGAAACCGGCTACGTCGGCAACAAGGGTACCCACGTGACGATCGATGGCAGTCCATATAACGATGAGAATGCGCCCACGATCGTCGGCTTCGTGGATGGGCTGTCCACCGACCAACGCAGGCCATATTTTGGCAAGTTCGGCTGGAACTCACCTCTCTACTATTTCGGCAACGATACGGATAACCATTACAACTCGCTGCAGAGCAAGGTTGAAAAGCGGTTCAGTGGGGGACTGGAGGTTCTGGCTAACTACACTTATTCCCATGCCAAGAGCCACGATCAGCCCTACTTCGATATCAATCGCAACCTTTGGTATGGGCGCCCGGATTGGCAGAGGAACAATGTGCTCGTGGTATCGGACATCTACGAACTCCCGTTCGGAACCGGCAAGCGGTTTCTGGGCAACAGCTCGCGCCTCGTTGACCTCGCGGTCGGAGGATGGCGCATCACCAGCAACACGGTGTGGATGAGCGGGCAAAACTTCAATACCAGTTACAACGAGTGCGGCTCCGACAACGACGTAGGCAGTTGCCATCCTGATCGAATTGGAAGTACGGGAGTCTCCAATCGGTCGCGTGCGAACTGGTACCAGATTGCATCGCCGCTGCTCAATAATGGCGACACAAGCGGGCCCTGGCGCAGGCCGCAAATTGGCACCTTTGGCAACGATGTCCGCAACTCTCTGCCTGGTCCCCGATGGAAGCAGACAGACGCCTCGGCCATCAAGGCATTCAGTGTGATTCCGGAGCGGCTGAACGCCCAATTCCGGCTCGATGCCTTCAACCTGTTCAACCATGTGAACGCCGGCAATCCTGGAGGTTGCGTCGATTGCAGCAACGCAGGTGTGATCCAAAGCCAGGCACCCAACGGAGCAATGCGCAATCTGGAATTTGGAGTAAGGTTCGAATTCTAAACCGAAGCAACAGGACGGGCGGCCCATGTTCGCACCAGCGTACATGGGCCGAAAAGCATTGCGGCCCACGCTGCCCAAGGGTAGAAAGGAGTGATGTCGGACAGCCATCATAGGAGATTCGTTTGGACCCGAAGAGTTGTTCTGCTTCCGGCTGCAGGCCTGTCAGTTCTGATGTTGGTTGCCTCCGTCCTGGGCCAAGCGGCATCTTCCGAAGGATCGTCCAGCACAGTATTGGACCGGGCAGACAAGCTGATACGGCAGGGAAAGACATCCGAAGCGATTGCCTTGCTGGACCCGTTAGCGCAAAAGCAACCGACTATCGCCAGTGTAGAAACTCTGCTGGGGAGAGCCTACTTCACGGGCAAGCAGTATCAGCAAGCCATTCTTCATCTGCAACGGGCAGCAGAACAGAGGCCGGAGGACTGGGAATCCATCCAGCTACTGGCATTGAGTTATTACGCCCAGGGAAAGTGCCAGGAGACATTGCCTTTGCTGGAGAAAGTAAGCCCTCACCTGCCCCAGGGCCAGGCCGATGCTCCTTATATTCTCGGTGTTTGTTACGCCCGCACGCAGCAGTGGGACCCTGCGCGTAAGGCGTTTGCCGGGATGTTCGGTGTTGCCGCGGAGAGCCCGATGGCTCATTTGATGCTGGCCAAGATGCTGGTGCGGCTGCAACTGGAAGATAAGGCCACGCCTGAGATAGAAGCAGCGCTGGCACAGGATCCCCGCTTACCGATGGCTCATTTCCTACAGGGGGAAATCTGGCTTTACAAAATGGACGCACAGCAAGCGCTAGCGGAATTTCAGAAGGAGCTGGCAATCAATCCCAGTGTGTGGCTGGTTTATTGGCGGCTGGGAGACACCTATATGCGGCTCAAGCAATATGACGAAGCCGAGAAAGCTTTGAAGCAAGCCCTGTGGCTGAATGAATCGTTTACCGGCTCTTACATCATGCTGGGTGAAATCGAGTTGCAGAAGGGGGATCCGGAGCTTGCGCGTGGTTTCCTGGAACGCGCGGTCAAGCTGGATCCGCAAAACTACTACGCGCATTACGCCCTCGGGCGTTCCTATCAGAAGCTAGGGCGCACGGATGATGCCAATCGCGAGTTCACCTTGCAGCGTTCTCTTCGCACGGACAAGCAAACGGCGGAGGAGGAAACGATGGAGCAGAAAACGCACTAGCCTTTCACGGAACCCATGATCCCCAGCAAGATATCCAGACGTGACCATCTCAAAGCAATGCTCGCCACAGCGCTCCTTGCTGGAACCGAAGGGGCGCATGGGTTGACCATGTCTTCGGATACTCCGCCGTCTCCTCTACCAGGACATGACCGCAGAATTCAGTGGTGGAGAGAAGCAAAATACGGCATGTTCGTCCACTGGGGGCTTTACAGCCTTTTATGCCGCGACGCCTGGGCTATGGGTGATGAGGATATCCCCTTAACCGAATACGTCGAGTTGGCGAAGCGGTTCCAACCGCGGCCGAATGCTGCGCGCGAGTGGGCCAGGCTGGCGCGAACCAGCGGGATGAAGTACATGGTGATGACGGCCAAGCACCATGAGGGCTTTTGTCTCTTCGACTCTCAACTGACTGACTATTGCGCGCCCAAACAGGGCCCAGGCCGTGACCTGGTGAAAGAGTATGTCCAAGCCGCGCGCGCCGAAGGGATGAGGGTAGGTTTGTACTATTCGCTCATGGACTGGCACCATCCCGACTGGCGTCATGTGAAGGAGGATGAGGGGGCGCGAAAGCGATTCATTCAGTACACCCACGGCCAGATTCGCGAGTTGATGTCGAACTACGGCAAGATCGACATTCTCTGGTATGACATGGCCGTGCCTCTGGATGCCAATGGGTGGGAATCGGAGAAGATGAACAAGATGGTTCTGGAACTGCAGCCCGAAATTATCGTCAACAACCGGAACCTTCTGGCCGGAGATTTTTCCACGCCCGAGCAAAACACGCAGGCGGCTAAGGGTGACTGGGAGTCCTGCATGACCATGAACGACAGTTGGGGCTACGTAGCCGGGGACAACAACTGGAAATCGCCACATCACCTGGTACAGAACCTGATAGAGTGTGCGCGGGATGGCGGGAACTATCTTTTGAATATCGGGCCGAGAGCCGATGGTTCTGTACCGGAACCCAGCGTTCGTATCCTGGGCGAAGCGGGGCAATGGCTGGCACGGAATGGAGCCGCAATTTACTCCACCGACAAGTGCCTTTTTCTCCACGGAGATATTTGTGGCTTCACCCGCAAGCAGAACCGCTTATTCACTCATGTGTATTTCTGGCCAGGCGAGACTGTAACCGTGGGTGGGATGAAAACCGAAGTACGATCGGCAAAGTTATTGGCTACCAATCAGGATGTCTCGTTCCATCAAAAGGGCCGTCAACTGATTTTCACCGGACTACCGGCGCAGGCGCCTGACGCACCGGTGACCGTGATCGTGGCAGAGTGCGCATCCGTGCCGGTGCAGGATGCACTTTCGTCGGTCGTGGATGTGACTTAGGCCGAGGAGGGATTCGACTTTGTTCACCGCAGGCCCCTCCACTACGCTACGCTCCGGTCGGGATGGCAATTCTGTTGCTGAGGTTTTCTGGGCACTCACATACCTGAACCGCTGCGGGCCGTTTACCATAAGTATAGATGCCAGCGATCCGCACCGTCAGCCGCAGGTCCTTCGAACGCACCCTCGCCAGCGCCAAGCGCACTATGGTGCTGAGCGAGATCGTCAGCCTGGCGATCGATAGCTTTCGCACCAACAAAGTGCGCGTCGTGCTTACCTCCCTGGGCATGGTGATCGGATCGGCTTCCCTGATCCTGGTGGTCACCGTAGGGCTGACGGGAAAACAATACATCCTGCACCTGATCCAGGCCATTGGCAGCAACCTGGTGGAAGTGGAGTACTCGGGCGGCGGCCCGGGATCGGCCGCCCAACACGACTTCCGCAATGATTACCTGACGCGCGAGGATGAGACGGCAGTCATTGAACAGGTGCCGTCCGTCGCTTTCTCCTCACCGATGCTGCAGATGCAACCGCGCATCAGCTTTGGCAATGGGGTGACAAAGGACATTCTTGTGCTTGGCGTCTCGCCGCAGTACAGGCAGGTACGGAATCTGATCCTGGTCAATGGGCGTTTCTTCGACGAGGAAGACGATGCCAGCCACGCCAAAGTTGCGGTGGTGACGGCCGCCTTCGCACGGCAGAGATTTGGAACGGCCGCAGCGGTGAACCAAACTTTTCAGATCAGCGGCATTCCCTTCACCGTGGTCGGTATCTTTAGAGAGGCGGTAGACACGCTGGGACAAACCGAAGTTGCGGATCAAACGATTCTTATTCCCTACTCCGTGGCACGCTACTTCACGGGCACCAATGACATCAAGAAGATTTTCTTTTCCATTCGGGATAGCGGTGATGTGGAACTGGCGACGAAACAGATCCTGAAGGTCATTCAGTCACGGCACCAGCGCAACTCGGTGTACGACGCACAGACCCTGACGGAGCTGCTGAGCACGGCGGCCTCCATCGCCAACGCACTCACCCTGGTGTTGCTGCTGGTCTCGTCGGTGACGCTGGCTGTCGGCGGCATCGGCATCATGAACATCATGCTGGCGAACGTGCGTTCGCGGATCCGGGAGATCGGTATTCGCAAAGCCATGGGCGCGACCTACCGGGAAATCAAGCTGCAGTTTCTGATTGAGGCAGTCTTCATTTCGTTGAGCGGAG
>Ga0209006_10004294_pt1 | contig 12935 bp, 9 predicted proteins | sample JacPin_JW_Ref_O2_FD_188567 | JGI IMG/M metagenome (GOLD analysis project Ga0209006, IMG submission 188567) | Forest soil microbial communities from Algoma, Ontario, Canada - Jack Pine, Ontario site 1_JW_Ref_O2 (SPAdes) (version 2) | ecosystem: Environmental > Terrestrial > Soil > Boreal...
TGCGAGCCTCGACACATCCCATCCGTATTCCCTCGCCGAACTGATCGATATCGGAGAGCACAACAACCCAACAGCACGAATCGCCTGGGAGCGCGCCAAACAAAAGGCGGAGTCACTCGGAATCGCCAAGAGTGAGTATTTTCCCGTGCTTGCCGGGGTCGCCGCCTTTGGAGATTCGCGGTCGGTCAACCCTTTTCCCGCCGCGCTTGTCCCGAAGGGATACACCATGGTTGAGGTTCCCTTCGTACAACCAGAAGTGACGCTCGACTACCTGCTATTTGATTTCGGGAAGCGCGCGGCAAAGGTGGACGCCGCAACCGCGCAAAAACTTGCGGCGGGCGCGAACTTTATCCAAACCAATCAGGATGTGGCATTTCAGGTCGCGACTGCCTACTACAATCTCGTGACCGCCCAGGAACGGTTGCAAGCAGCTCAGGAAACTCTGAAGACAGCACAGACAACTCAGGACGCGGCGGAAGTCCAACTTGCAAACGGGCGTTCCACTATGCCGGATGTGCTCAATGCGCGCGCAGAAACCGCGCAAGCGGTGTTTGATCTGGAATCGGCCGAAGGCGACGAAATGGTGGCGCGCCTTATTCTATCTGAAGCAATCGGCGTGGAACCGACACCGCACATTGTCATCGATGCTCAGGAAAAGGACCCGCTTCCGCAAAGCCTGACCCTTACGATCGAAGACCTGATCGACCGCGCGATCGCGTCGCGGCCGGATTTGGCCGCGCAGGCTGCAGCGATACGAGCTGCCGGCGACGAGATAAGGTCGGCTCGAGCGGACTACCTCCCGCGGATCGGAGTATCCGCTTCCGCGGCACAGACGTCGATTTGGCCAACCTCAGACTCCGGCAGGCTCGGCAACGCGAGCCAACCGACTTGGTCGGCGGCGCTTGGCATACAGTGGCGTATTTTCGACGGAGGCGCGCGGAAGCATGCTCTGCGGCAGGCGGAATCGAAGCAGCGTGAGGAACAGGACAAGCTGACGGAACTGCGCGACCGCGCAACACGCGATGTTTGGTCAGCCTACATTGGATTTCGCACGGCGGTTCAGAAGGAACACGCCGCGGTGGCGCTGCTGACCTCGGCCACGACTTCGTATGACGCCTCGCTTGAGGCATACAAGTACGGTGTGAGAACTCTGGTCGATGTGGTGACTGCGCAGCGTCAGTTGGCGCAAGCGCGTTTGTCGAGCGTAGCGGCACGATCCGGGCTGTTTCTCGGAGCGGTCGATCTAGAATTCGTAACCGGGAACTTGCTGCGAAATCAGCCGCCCGCTACGGCGACGGCTCCGCATGAGGGAGAAAAGTGAAGTTACGGAAACTATCGCTGATACTGGTTAGTCTTCTCTGTGCCGGGTGCAGCACGGCACCTTCGATTAATGTACTAGGCAGTTTTTTTCCAGCGTGGATGGTGTGCATCATCGCGGCCGTTGTCCTGGCGTTCGGGGTTCGGTTTCTGTTGCTGAAGTTTCAGCTCGAGAGCGAAGTAGGGAACCTCGGGCTTTTTTATCCGTGCGTTGTCATTTTTTTGGCCTGCGCATTGTGGCTACTTTTCTTTCGGTAGGTGGAGCATGGAAGCAACCACAGAAACAGCTTCGAGGAAACGCATTGGACGATTCATCAGGCTGGTGGTTTTGTCAGGAGCGGCGCTTACTTTGCTCGTTTCCATACTGGCCACGGACCTTCATCCCCGCACGGATGACGCCAGCGTCCGGGCCAACTTCATTGAAATCACGGCTGAAGTGAGCGGGAAGCTGTCGTCTCTTCCGGTGAAAGACAATGCATTCGTTAAAAAAGGCGTCGTCCTGTTTGAGATCGATCCGCGACCCTATCAATACGCGTTGCAGCAGGCCCTGTCGGACCAGCAGGCGCTGGAGCAGCAGATTGTGGATGCGAAGCGAAAAATTGCGTCCCAGAAGAGCGCTGTTGAAGCTGCGACAGCTGCAGAGGTCAACTCGAAAACGGAAATCAAGACTGCCGGGAGCGGAGTCGACGTCGCCAGCGCCAGCGTCAATCGCGCCAAAGCGAACCTGGCGGCGGCTGAAGCGCAGCTTACCTACGCGATCAACAATCTGCACCGCGTGGAACCGTTGCTCGAAAAAAAATACGTCACGGTCGATCAAGTGGACCAAGCCAGCACTGCGGTACGCACGGCGCAAGGTAACCACGACCAGGCGGAGGCCGCACTTCGGGAAGCAGAAGCTCAGCACAATCAATCGGTTTTGCACCGCGTGGAAGCGGATTCCGCAGCCTTGGAATCGACAGCCCGTCTCGGTCAGGCGATCCACAACGTAGACACTCTCGACACACTCATGTCGCAGCGCCCGGGGCGGGCTTCAAAGGTGGATCTGGCGCGTCTTGACCTTGAACGGTGTAAAGTTGTCGCCCCTTTTGACGCCTATGTCACAAATATGAATATTTCCGTGGGGGCGTATGCCCGGCCTGGCGCGGCATTGTTCACACTTATCGACACGACGACCTGGTATGTAGTTGCGAACTATCGTGAGTCCAAGCTGAAGAACATTCACCTTGGTTCCTCGGTCGATGTTTTTCTCATGGGACATCCCGACCGGAAATTCCACGGTATTGTAGAAAGCGTGGGATACGGAGTGTTTCCAGAAGATGGCTCAGTACAGGCTGGTCTCCCGCAAATCGAGCGAACGCTCAACTGGGTTCATCTCTCGTCGCGATTCCCCGTTCGTATCCGAGTGAGCGATCCAGACCCCACGCTATTCCGTCTGGGAGCCACCGCCGTTACGGTTGTAAGGTAGAGATTCGGTGCCGACGTCTCTCCCCGCAACAACGCAATGGTTTAAGTGGCTCGTTGATGACGTGCGTCCGACTCCCGGCCGGTTCGAAAGCTCGTTGCGCATTGTCCTGACGGTCACTGTCGCGTTGATTCTGATGCTCGCGCTTCAAATGCCGTTTGTTTCGTTGGGGTTGTACATCATCTTTGTGCTGGCGCGACAGTCGCCAGCGGTGTCGTTGCGCGCGGCTCTGCTAACCGTTATCGTCGCAAGCCTTTCGGTGGTGCTGGAGCTTGCTGTTGTTATCGCGACAGACAACGACCCCGTGGCACGTTTACTCAGCGTCGCGGCAATCACTTTTGTTGCGGGCGTTTTGACCCAGGCCAGTTCTTTTGCGCCGCTAGCACCGACGCTGGGTTTTCTGTACTGCACGGTCATCGCTCTCTGGGAGACCCAAAGGTCGGCCGACTCCATTGTGAAGAATTCCTTGTACCTTATCGGCGTGGTGGCCCTGGTGCTCGGCTGTGGTGTCTTGATCGAATATCTTCTGGCGACTCGCAACGCGGTCGATCAATTACTAGAAGAACGCAAGACGCGCTATCGAGCTCTCGAAACAATGTTTCGCGCCTATGCGCGTGGCGCTTCAAGACAGGAATTGTTCGCAGCATACTTGCCGGTGGCTCGTCTGGCACTCGCAGGCCAGCGCGGGATGCAGGAACTCTACAACGCTATAGTTCAGCGGAATCTCGATCCCAAGACTCTCCCCATTGGAACTCGTGTGCGCGTTACCCTGCAGGCGGAGCTTGTTGATGTGTGTGCAGCGTTCGCGACGGCCAACCCTTCAAGCGACGACTCGGAACTGCGGGAGCGTTGCGCGTGGATCGCAGACCGCTGCCGTGAACTCGAGATCGACTCCGGTACGCAGGCTCCTTACCAACCGAAGTCGACTATCTCATCGCTACGGCGCGTCGAGGAAGCGTTGGGAACTCTGATGGCCATGCCGATCAACTCCGGCGACGCCGACGACAAGAAGCTCATTGTCCTGCCCACTGCCAAGGTTCCTTTTTTTCTTCCCGGTGCTCTCGGCGCGAGAACGACGTTACTTTTTGGCTTGAAGATCAGCTTCTGCGCGACGCTTTGTTACGTCGCCTATCACGCTCTTGACTATCCCGGAATTTCGACGGCAGTGACCACTGTTCTGGTCGCAGGTCTGACTACAACGGGTGCGATGAAGCAAAAGCTGGCACATCGAGTGGCCGGATCAATCGTGGGAGGGCCGATTCTGGGGCTCGGCGCGGTGGTATTTCTTCTCCCGCTGATGGATTCGATAACGCCACTCTGCGTCTTGGTCGCAGCTGTGGCGTTCATTGCCGCGTGGGTTGCGGCTGGACGCAGATTTGGGTATGTCGGATTGCAGATCGCATTCTCGTTCTTCACGGTGGCGCTTGCGACTTCGAAGGCGCCTTCGGAACTGGCTCCCGCGCGGGACCGCCTCATCGGTATTGGCTTGGCGCTGGTCATCATGTGGTTTGTATTCGATCAGATTTGGCCGGTCCGAACGGTGTCGATGATGCGTCAAGCGTTAGCGAGGGTTCTCCGCGGAGAAGCGCAGCTATTCAAACTCGGAGGTTCGGCAATTGAATCGGAAGCTCTGGCTTCGCGTATTGACGCGCTTCGCCACAGCGTAAGCGCCACCATTACGGAACTGCGAACGCTCCATGAGGCAGTTCTCTATGAATTCGGAATGGATCATGAGGCTCACAAAACGGCAGGACTAACGATCCTTCGGACTGCGCTGAGTTCGAGCGCGCTCTTCTGGAATGAGCTTGCGGTGCTCGAGCGCAGCGAGGATCGCGCCTTGCGAAGCAATCCGCGGTTGCTGACAGTTCGTGCGACACTTTCGAGCCATCTCGAGGACCTTGCCGAATCAGTGGAGAAGAACAGACCTATCGAATCAAAGGTGGCAGAAGGACTCGCCGAACTGCCGGGCTTGCTGGACCCAAGGGAGGCAGAGTACGTGAGTACGATGATATCCCGCTACAAGGACATGGAATCCATTCTGCAGACTCTCCGTCCCGACAGTCCCCAGCCGTTCTTACAACAGGAGCATGGCAATGGTCACCGCTGAAAAAATCGACACCCATCACAACGACTTGAGGCGATGGTGGAAAATGAATGGGGTCAACTTCTTCAGCAATTAGAAAAGACTCGCGGTTCCCAGACTCGTTTCTTCTCCTTTGTGGATACTGTGCCGACGCGCAACTTCGCCGGAACCAACGATCCTCATGGCTGGATCGGTCTGCGATTCCAGTCGGAACCTGGAGGAGTACCCAACGATATTTTGCTACACGTCAATATGCGAGATCCTTCCAATGTCCTTCAGCAGGAAGCCATCGGCACCCTAGGAGTCAAACTAATTTACGCCGCGTTCTATCAATTGGCGTCGTACCTGACCGCGCAGGAGCAATTACGGGAAGCGGTAGGAACGCGTGATCTGCAGTAAGAGGTGAGTTGCTCGCTTTCCCAGCGACCGGAGGCCGGTTTGCGAGCCGGCCCCCCGGCGTGCGGTCGGCAAGGTTCTACTTACATCGTGAGCACCACCCGGAATTCGGCTTTCCCGCTCATCATTCGGTCGTAGGCTTCCGCCGCTTTCGCCAGCGGATACTTTTCGATCATGGCGCGTACGCCGGTCATTTCAGCAAAGCGCAGTGTATCTTCCGAATCGGTCGGTATTCCCGCCGACCATCCTTGAATGCGCTTCCTGCCGAAAATCAAACTCCCGGGCTGCACCTCGATAGGGTCTTGCGACGCGCCGATGACGAGCATCGTGCCATTGTCCCCCAGGCCGTCAACAAGGGATGACATCGCTTTCCCGCTAGGCGCGGTAGCCAGGATGACGCGAGCGCCACCGAGCTTCTTCAGTTCAGCCGCCACATCGACTGCCGCGCTGTCGATGTATACGCTCGCGCCCAGCTTCTTCGCGAGGGACGCATTGTCTGCTCCGCGCCCGATTGCTGCTACTCGGTATCCAAACTTTTTTGCGAACTGAATCCCTAGGTGCCCCAGGCCGCCTATCCCCTGGACCGCGACTAGATCGCTGGGCATCCCACCATTTCGGCGCAGGGCGTTGAACGTTGTAACTCCGGCGCACATGAGCGGAGCGGCTTCAGCGGGATCGAGCGATTCCGGCATGTGGGCTAGCGCCTCGACGGGTGCAATCATATATTCCTGGTAGCCACCGTCATAGGTGATCCCGCAGATGATGACGCTCGCACAGTTCGCGAAATCGCCTCGTCTGCAGGCCGGACAGGTATTGTCCTGGCCGCCAAACCAGCCCACGCCAACGCGCTCGCCTTTCTTCCACTCTTTTACACCGGCGCCAACCTCATCGATTACGCCGGCGACCTCGTGTCCGGGAACGCGAGGATACGAGATGCCAGGAAGGATGCCTTCTTTGGTAAGGACATCGCTGTGACACACTCCGCAGGCTTCGACACGAATCCTGACCTGCCCTGGGCCGGTCTGAGGAATTTCGCGCTCCACGATTTCGAAGTCTGCTCCCGCTTTAGGCACTTGAACCGCTTTCATCTTTGCCACTTTGTCGTTCCTTTCGTTAGCGATTGTTGTGTTGGTATCGGTGACCGAGAGACGGGAACATCGACCGTCCCGGTCGCATGATCGTGTGTATTGCGTGACCCTGTCTACCTGAAAGTCGTTGGCGTTAGGAGAGTACCCGAATGGGATGACGAGAGCAAAAAAAGGGAGCGGGGCCGGGACTGATCGTGGTCTGCTTCGGTCGGTTTTGGGTCCGTGGTCTCCCGTTCCCAAATGCGAGGCGCCTGGGGCACCCATTAAGGATACGGGGCGCATATTTGTCGATCAGCCAGCTTACCAAGCATATGGGATTCTTGGCGCGGCGTTGTGGACTAGCTCGCTGCGGAAAGGCATCGACAGAATTCGGATCCCTCATGGGTTTGGTGACGCTAGCCGACGTGCTCGAAGCATGAGCGTTCAGTGGAACTCCACTATGTTTTGATATTCTAGCCTTCGAAGTTCGAGCTTCCCTCAGACAAAACCTCGGAGTATCCTCCCTACCCCGAACCTAACCATTAAGGAGTCCCTCCATGAACACTGATATGCAACGGCGGGCGCGAGCCGCGCGTGACGCGCACCTCGCTCTTCTAGATCTTAAGAGGGTGGTCGATGAAGCGGCACAAACAACGCATGCCGCTGAACTCGAAGCGGTTCACCTTGCGATGAGCCCCAGAATGCATGGCGACATTTCAGGGCAGCTACGTTCCGCCATTGAGAGTCTGGGTTCCGATGCTTTTCAGGATTCCCTGAGCAGGGCGCGCCAGAGTCTGCAATCGGCCATTTCTTGAACGAGACAGAATTTAACTTAGAGGGGTACTTATGCCAACGATTACGACCAAAGACGGTACGGAAATTTATTACAAGGACTGGGGCAAAGGTCAGCCCATAGTTTTCAGTCACGGCTGGCCGCTATCCTCTGATGATTGGGACACGCAGATGATGTTCTTCCTCGACCACGGCTATCGCGTCATAGCCCACGACCGGCGCGGCCACGGCCGTTCATCCCAGCCCGGAGATGGCCACGACATGGATCATTATGCCGACGATTTGGCGGCGTTGACCGCGCATCTTGATCTTAAGGAAGCGGTGCATGTCGGCCACTCGACGGGAGGCGGCGAAGTAGTCCGTTATTTGGCTCGCCAGGGCGAAAGCCGCGTGGCAAAAGCGGCAATCATCAGCGCCGTGCCACCTCTGATGGTGAAGACGCCGGCCAATCCGGGTGGGCTGCCGAAAGAAGTATTTGACGATTTTCAGAAGCAAACTGCCAACAACCGCTCGCAGTTTTATTACGACGTGGCGGCTGGACCGTTCTACGGTTATAACCGGCCTGGCGCGAAACCCTCGCAGGGAGTGATCTGGAATTGGTGGCGCCAAGGGATGATGGGCGGCGCTAAAGCGCACACTGATGGCATCGTCGCTTTTTCGCAGACCGACTTCACCGAAGACTTGAAAAAGATTACCGTGCCCGTTCTCGTAATGCACGGCGATGACGACCAGATCGTGCCTTATGCCGATGCAGGCCCACTTTCAGCGAAGCTCCTAAAGAACGGCACATTGAAGACCTATAAAGGCTTTCCGCATGGCATGCCTACGACAGAAGCCGCGACAATCAATGCCGACCTCCTCTCGTTTATCACGAAGAGCAAAGAAGCGTCCGTATAGAGCTGCGGGTTAACTTCAAAACGAACCACCGAGAAAGAGACAGTGTCGGGTTGCGCGGCCTCTAAGGAGGTTCGAGGTTTTCCAAAACCGCCGCCTTGATATGAATACTTACGGTTGGCGTCTCAGCATGAGAGCACCGTTCCTCGATTTCCAACCGAATCCCTACTATTCGGCGGGGACCGAAGGGTTGGTGTTAACGTCAGTAGCCATGGTGGGCAAATAGTTGGCTAGTTGGGCCGGCACAAAGAGAGCAATTCATCGCCGCGGTACAACTCGTTTCGGTTGCCACTCGTAAATTGAAAAAGCGGAGAGTTGGGCTATCCCGGCAGATTCCGGTAGCTGGATTTGTGCGCGCCATGCGGCGTTTCTGTCAAAAGAATCAGTCTTGCCGAGTACAAGGATGGTTGGCGTGGTGGCCGTGTCGAGATAAGCTCGCGCTTCCTCGGGAGTCCAATTGACGGCATCGGCCGCTTGAACGGCCGCGGGCCATTCCATCCCGTCGTCATTTCCAATTTCCGCGGACTGCCCGCCCTTCCTAACCTGGATGCCATAGTAATGAGCGGTGTGTGGATCCGCAGCCCAAAGTATTTTCCCCTGGTCTGAGTGAACCCTCGCTATTGCCGTAAACGCGGCCTCCCTGTAGGAATCTTTCTGGTACTTATGAAGAAGAACGAGTCTGGCGTCCGAAATGCCCCACGCGACGGCAAGAACAACTGGTGCAGCGATAGCGCCATAGCTAGCAAGCCTTGAATTGTAGGAATGCTTCAGCCAAAACATTGGCGTGATCAGAAGCAAGGGAAAGAGTGCGGCCATGTGCCGACCGAGGATGCGAACGTCCACAATCATGGAGATGATAAGGGCAATGGCAACCCCAACCGATAAACTTGCGGCAAGTGAAATGACTATCTTCGGCGGATGCGGCGAGAAGAGAAAAAAAACGACCCCCAGCAGCGCAATAAACCCGAGCAAAATAAAAGGCCAGAACGGAACGAAAACCAATAGCTGAGGGCCGTTGCGCAAGTCATTCCGGGGAGGACCAAGGCCCGAGAATCCGGCGAATTCGTAGAGCACGAAGGCGAGGCTTGAGAGTGTCGGCTTGCCATATCCTTTACTAGCTCCGTAGGTTGACGCCCAAAGATAGAATGCGCCGAGCGCAACGAACGCGGGCAAACACAATAGCGACGGCCTGCTCCAATCTTTGAGGAAACTGCGACCGCGGGCCGGATCACCCATCACGGTCAAAGCCACCAGCACTAGCAGCGTTGGCAACAAGAAAGCCGCCATGATGTGCGTCCCCAAAGCCCATAAAAGTGCGACGAGGCAGGCCCACGGACCAAGGACTTTATATTCAAGGGGGTTCAGGAGGTACGCCAAAAGGGCGACACTGGCCACGCTGGAAAACGCCAGCAGCGCGACGTAGGGCCGAGCTTCATTCAAGTAGAACCAAAAAAAGGGGGATAGGCAGAAGTAGACCCACAAGCCTGGCCGCCGCAACAAATTGCGAGATGCCCAGGCCATCGTGCCAATGAAGAGTATCGCAAAGGGGATATTGGCCGCGCGAAGCGCAAGTTCGCTGGTGCCAAATGCCTTAATCCAACCCCACATGTATAGCAGGTAGAAAATGAGCTGAGGATCGCCCGGGGCTCCGGGCGATCCAATGAGGGCGGAGAAAAAAGTCGAGAGACTTCTGTGAGAGGCAAACCAGACTGTAAATCCTTCGTCCGTCCACAGACTCTGGCGAGTGATTGCGAAGATGATTGTCAACGGGAAGACCAGCCAAGTGAGCCTGCGGACCCAGGCGTGATCAAGAGCATTCGTGAACCTTGTGCTGTTGAGAACGGTGCTACCGCGCGCCAGTCGATCACCGGTGCACGGTTGTACGCCCGCGTCGATCATAGGTGGTCCTTCAGCAAAAGTTTGGGACGAGCACAATTCGCAGCGAGGCCGGCTTTGGAGACCGCGCCCAAACGGCTGGCATATTCGATAAGGCTGACTACCTGAAACTCTTGGCAGTACATTTCCAGTATTTTGCCAACGAAGCGGAGTTTCTGCGCGCTGCGAAGTTTCATGGCTGGAAAGAAGTCCAGCCCAACGTTGTCGTCCTGCCCGAGAAAATCCAACGGGTGCAGGAGAAGCGAGGGAGAGGTTCTCGTCAGTCGGCACAATCCCAGAGCGGTCCGGAAATATTTCTCAGCCAGAGACGGCGAGAAGGAACCGAGATAGAGGAGGTAGCTTAGATGGATGGGAGCCTTGAGGACGGGCATCGTTGTTACAGGAATTTCCAACAATCCCGCGCCTCCCCGGTGACGATAGGGTTTTAATGGGCGCAAGCCTTCCCAGAAAGAGCCAAAAAGCAAACTTCGAGTGTTGCGATTTGGCTTATCGAGACTTGCGTGGGAAAAATAATAGTGGCGCGCCAACGGACCAAAAAATGTTGGCCAAGTTGAGGCGTCGTACAAATAGCCGCGCTGTTCAAGCACGTTCAGTGCTGTTCCCGAAATACTGAAACCCGGGCCGCGAAAACCAACAGGACGTTGACCGGTAACTTCGCTTATCCACTCTTCCGCAGACTGAATTTCCTGCAAGACTCTTTCGTAGTCGTAAAGGTGCAGCCAGGGTTCGTGCGAAAAGGAGTGATTTCCAATTTCGTGGCCGGCTGCGGCGATGGCCCTCAGCGCATTGTGGTTCTCTTCCCGAGCGGCATCCTGTCCGACCACGAAGAACGTGATGTGAAGGTTTCGCGGTTGCAGAAATTCCAACACACGCGGAATCAAGATATCCAAATAGGAAGGAAATTCTTCCCATCCGGACTCGCCATGGGTCTTCAAGTAAGACCACTTATTGTCGAGATCGAACGAGAGGCTAGCGATGGGCTGTTGGGAGTTCATGTTCAGAGTAATCGGCAATCGGAGGTTGTTGTCTTGCGAAGCGCCGGGCGCCGGACTCGGCGAGTTGGATGGTTTCGTTGACATTCAATGTTCCATTCAAGATGTGCGCGGAATTCAAAATGAAGAGACCTGGAACGGAGGTTTCGACTTTGGGAAGAGACTCGGAATAGTTAATGGTTGGAATCGGGACAAGATGCTTGACGCGGGAGACCTGAAAGCACAAAAGATGATTGCGACTAAACCGAGGATACATGCGCTCAAGAGCGCACATGAACTCTTCCCGTATCTGGTCGTCCGGCTTGTCGAAATCGATCGAATCCGAAGAGACGTATTTGGGAAGGTACACCAGGGCCCGACCGCCAAAGAGTTGGCGATCGACAATAGAGGACATTTCGATGACCGCGGTATAAGGGATTCGACCGTCCGCGATATTCGTTATGTAGAAATCGGAAAGCGAATGTTCGAGAAGGAGCGAAGGGCAAATAATTCCTTGATACTTGATGTCCCCGAGGCTTTTTTTCTCAGCCGGCGTCAACTGGGCGCAAACGCGGGCTGCGATTGGCGCAGCGGCGGTCACCACGACCTTGTCGAATAGTCCGATGTTTCCCGGGGTACGTTCGACGCGAAGCCTGCCCGAGGTTGTTGAGGTAATGGCTCGGACGGCCTGACCGACGTGGCATTCCACACGTTCTCGAAGTAAGATCTGTTCAAAGTGTTGAATGATTCGGGAGTAACCTCCTGTGACGTATCCGAACAGTTCCGTTTTTGTTCCGGTTCGACGTGCTGCGTACAGGCGCGCAATCGTGGCCCAGATAAACGCCGCGGAGGTGTCGCGATAACTTTCTCCCAGCTTCGCGCGTAGAAGGGGAAGCCATATTTTGTTCAGCACGTGGGATCCGGACCATTTTTCCAGCCAGTCGGAGACGTGAACTTTCTCCAGGGACTTCCAGTCGGTGATTCTGGAGGCGCGCAAGATGGTGGCTGCCAAACGGACTTTCTCGAGCAGGTTCAGAGGCGGAAACCGCAGGAACTCCAAGGCATTGGACATGGAGTGTAATTTCGAGTCGACGTAAAAGCCGGTGCGGGCTTTTTGCCAGCAAATCTCCTCTTCCAAACCCAACTCACGCAGGAGCGATCGAAGGCTCAAATCGGAGAATAGAGTGATGTGATAGTGCCGATCCCAGACAACATCGCCGAGTTGCCAAGCGCTCGCCAAGCCACCGAATGAGGGTGCGGACTCATATAAAGTGACGGATTTGCCTTGCTGGGCAAGCCGCAACGCTAAAGTCATCCCCAAAAATCCACCACCAACGATGGCCCAGCGTTGCTGAGACTTTGAGTAGGTCATGGCAAACTACAGAAGAAATCAGTCATCACACGCTAACAAGGAGTCGGAGAGGAGACCGCTTCGTAAATTGTAGAATCGCAGGCAAGCGTCACATTGTAGTTCGGCCGAGTGCGGCGCCGATTCTTCAGAGAAGCGTAGCAAGGGAGAACCGCAACGGCAAACATAACCGGTAATGCGCGCTGGATTTCCGAGCGCCAGGGCAAAGTCTGGAACGGATTTGGTAACGACAGAACCCATCCCTACCATTGCAAAACGTCCTATCGTCAGGCCACAACCAATTCTGCAACCCGCCCCAATCGTGGCTCCCTCTCGGACCAGCGTGGGCAAGGTATTTTCGTCAGTCGCAGAGCTACGAAGGTGCATCAGGTCAGGAGAAGTGGCGCGCGGATATCGATCATTGGTGAAAATAACGCCCGCGCTGACCATCGCACCGATCTCAATAGTGACCTGGCTGCAAATGTAAACGAAGGCGTTGATCTTAACGCGGTCTCCAATGCGCACTCCGGGTGCAATATAGGTTTTTTCTCCCACGATGCACTGTGCTCCTATAGTCGCGCCGTGGCGAATGTGGACGTTGTTCCAGATGGCTGTTCCCGGTCCGAGCTCTACGGTCTTCTCGACAATCGCTGTCGAATGAATCGATGCGGCGGAAAGGGACGCAGTAATAGGCGAGGCCATATGAACC
>Ga0209006_10004295_pt1 | contig 12935 bp, 9 predicted proteins | sample JacPin_JW_Ref_O2_FD_188567 | JGI IMG/M metagenome (GOLD analysis project Ga0209006, IMG submission 188567) | Forest soil microbial communities from Algoma, Ontario, Canada - Jack Pine, Ontario site 1_JW_Ref_O2 (SPAdes) (version 2) | ecosystem: Environmental > Terrestrial > Soil > Boreal...
GACGTCCTCCTGACGCGCCCGAGCCAGAGCGGCAACGCGGCAGCCCAGGATTTCAGCCGCGACCGTTCGCACTGCATCCAGATCGCCAGGTGAGGCGATTGGGAACCCAGCTTCGATAACGTCCACTCCGAGTTGTTCAAGCTGCCGCGCCAGGAGCAGCTTTTCGCGGCCATTCATCGAAAAGCCGGGCGACTGTTCGCCATCGCGAAGCGTGGTATCGAAGATCTGCACAGTTTCCATCAACTCTCCTCGCCGCCGTCAAGTGAACCGTGGATGACAAACCCTGTCCAATTTATACTTCTTGCCTGTAACATAAGTTATCCTTATATATAGATCAGGCGTTGAGGTGATCCGTGGACTTGGCAGTACTACAAGTTTTTCAAACCGTCGCAAACGAGCGCAGCTATTCTCGCGCTGCCGAGAAGCTCTACCGTACCCAACCGGCTATCAGTATCGCCATGCGTAAACTGGAAGACTGGGTCGGCCAGCCGCTTTTCGCTCGCGGCTCGGGCGCCCGAGTGCTCACGGACGCCGGCGTGCTCTTGCTCGAATACGCCGATCGCATGCTGAATCTCCGCGAAGAAGCCCGCAAAGGCTTAACCGAGTTGCGGGGAATGGAGCGAGGCCAGGTTTCACTCGGAGTAAATGAAAGCTCAATTCACGCGTTGCTGCCGGCCCTGGAACGTTTTCGCGCGCAATATCCGGGCATTCGTGTTCGCGTCCATCGTGTGTTTTCACGCATGATTCCGCGCGAACTGCTCAACCATCAGCTCGATATCGGAGTGATTTCCTATTTGCCGGAGGAACGCGAGCTGCTCGCCGTGAAGTTTTATCGCGATTCGCTCGCCTTAGTGGTTTGGCCAAGCCATAAACTGGCCAAGCGGCCCGAAGTGGACATCTCCGCGCTCGGAGAAGAAAGCTTCGTCGCGCACATCGTCGAATCGCCTTACCGGCGCCAAGTGGTGCAAATGTTCGCGCGACATCGCGTTCCGCTGCGAATGGATTTGGAACTTCCCACCATTGAGAGCATTAAACGATTCGTCCAGATGAAAAGAGGCGTCGCGATCGTCCCGCGAATGTGTGTGGAAGCGGAGCTGGCTCGCGGCGACTTGCGCGAGTTACGGATTCGCCAGATGCGCATTCAGCGCCATTTGTACCTGGTTTACCGGCAGGATCGTCCGTTGAGCGCGGCGGCGCGAGGGCTGGTCGAAACAATTCTAAGCGAAAAGAAAAAGCGGTCCTCTTCGGCGCACCGCGAACATTCGAAGGCTAAGGCAGGCTCTCGAACCAGCGCTAGGAGAATTACCGGACGATAAATCGAAGCTCGATTTCGTCAGCCTTATCGCCCAAGCGCTGCCGCCAGAGCTTCGCCGTTCACCTCGCGAAACGAGAACTTCTTGGTGACCGACGAAAACGCTTTGCCGTCAACCTCCACGTACGGATAAATAAAATAATTCAAGGGAGGTCCGGCCTGCGGCGGCGCAAGCGTCAGATCTCGACCGATACTAAATTGAACGCGGTTTGCATCGTGCGCACCGAAGAAATATTCCCGTCGTGCCGGATCTTTCCACGCTTCCGAAGCGTCGACCGGCACCCAGCCAAAGCCCTTCAGATAGAACTCAGCCCAGCAATGATACCCGCCGATTTCACCGCTGGGTGCGCCGGCCGGAACGGAGAATCCAATCTCAAATTTTGCGGGGATGCCCGCTGAGCGGGCCAGTCCGATAAACAGTGAATGAAAATCGGTGCAGTTTCCGCGTTTCGCGTCGCAGGCCCAGTAAATATCGCCATTGCCCCAGCCCGTCCCGCTCTTGTCGTACTTCATGTTCGCCAGCACATAGTCATAGATTGCCCGGGCTTTGGCTATATCCGTGTTCTTGCCTGCGGTCACCTCCGCCGAAAGTTCGCGGATACGCTGATCGAGTGGCACCAAGTGATCCGGCTGCAACCACCGTTCCAGATTCGGCGGATCCTTTTTCGTTGTGCTGGATACGTCCGTGAACACGTTATTCAAATGCTCGTCGCGTCGAACGGTGAATTCCATTGTCACGGTGATGGCGCCTGTACCCGGGTTCTTAACGTCAATGTGCGCCATCTGATTCCCGTATTCAGCTCCTGTCATAATCTGAACAGGGTGAAGAGCGGTCACTTTAGCTTTCAGGATTTTTTGGTAGTCGTCACTTTGCGGGTACGGTAGCCAGATTTGCACATCCTTCGATCCCGCCGGGATGTCGTTAACCTGAGCCGTATAGGTAAGGTCGAAGGTTCGTTCCTGCAAAGAAGAAGTCGCCGGCGTCGAACTAAAAAGCAAGAAACAGGCGGTCACTCCAAGAATCGTTCTCAGCATAAGACTGAGCCTCTCTTTACCGTCGAGGCGACATTTTATCTCCGTCGCCGTCGGGCAACAAATGTTTATATTTTCCACGGCTTTTGTTCAGGGGGACCCGCTAGCGGAAGCTCGTCGTGGGTTTACTTAGCGTCGGTTACAGACGATATCGTTACGAATGTTTAGCCGCAAGTTCATCCAGGGCAGCAGCAACCCGCGAAAGCCCTTCGCGCACCTTCTCCGTTTCGCCGCCAATTCCCATGCGGAAATGTTCGGGAGCGTCGAAAAATCTTCCGGGAACGACGCTGGTCCCATATTTTTCCAGCAAGAGCTGGCAAAAAGCGTCAGCGTGTCCGCTGGCGAGCTGCGGGAATACGATGCTCCCCTCTTCGGGTCGAATTGTCAGCAAATCTTTTCGAGAGCCCAGAAAATCCTTCAGAAGCGCCCGATTTGTTTCGAGCAGCTTTTTGGCGCGCGCACCAATCTTCTCCAGATTATCCAGCGCGATCACGCTGATCATTTCAGCAGGATGCGCCGCCATTACTCCAAACAAATCGTTCAAGCGCCACATTCGCTCCGCGAGCGGCTTGGCGGCGTAAATCCAACCGCAACGCAATCCTGAAAGCCCGTAAGCTTTGGTCAAACTGCCGGTTGCCACAAAATTCTGCCCTAATAAAAATGCACTCTGCCACGCAGAATCGAAGCAGGCCTCCAAATAAACCTCATCTACCAAAACATGCGCTCCCAGACTGCGCGCAATTTCCCCCACGATTCGAATCGCCGCGTCCGGGGCGCGCACCCCAGTCGGGTTGTGCAGATTCGTAATAACGATCAGCCGCGTCCGTGGATTAACGCTACGCTCCACTTCGCGCGGGTCCAGTTGGAAGCCGGATTCAAACTTGCGAGGAAAGCGCCGCACCTTCGCGCCCAAATATTCCGCGGTGGAGACGATCGCCTGGTAAGAAGGCTCCTCGATCAGCACCTCGTCGCCCGGCTCGATCAGAGCGGCCATAGCCAGATGATTCGCCATCGAAGTGCCCTGCGCTTGAACGATATTTTCCACCGGGACATTCGCTTTGGCGGACAATCGTTCGAGCAATGGCTGATAGCCATATCCGCTCGATCCGGTGATCTCCAAATCTTCAATGCGTACGGGAAGTTCGCTCAGCGGAAAATGCAGCATGTCACTTGCCGCCAAGTTATATTGTGCAGCGGAACGCAGCTTGGCCCATTCGATATATGCAGAGCGAATCTCTCGTCTTTGCGGGCTCATGGGCTGCTCACTCAGAACCGGCCGAACGCGTTGCGCTTCGGCGCAGCAAATAATAGACCGGGATCCCGGCCAGCAGGATACCTACGGCAACGCCCGTATTGCGAGGATATTTGTAAATTGTGTTTAGAACGATCAACCAAGCCACCAGCACGAAAAGCCCAGTAGTCCACGGATGCCCGGGAACGCGGAATCCGGCTGGCGCGCCTGCCGGCTCTTGTGCACGCTCTTCGCGCCGCCGGAAAACAAAGATGCAGCTCGCAGTCAGCCCGAAAAAGAGCCAGTCCATCACGACTACATAGTTCAGGATCTGTTCGAACGTTCCCAGTAGCGCAGCGGCTATTGTGATTGCTCCTTGCAACATGATAGCGGCCACCGGCGCCCGGCTGTTCGGTCCCAGGCGCGCAAACGCAGTCGGGAATACTCCGTCCTGCGCCATCGCGAATGTGATGCGAGGGTAAGTCAGCATGGCGTTGCTTAAGAATCCGAGAGTCGAGATTGCGATCATTATAGACACCAGCGTTGCTCCGAAATTCCCAAGCGCCGCGTGCATCACCGCGGAAGCTGGAACGGTCGTAGCAGCCAGCCCGGCTGGCGTAAGAACTCGCACGTAAATGATGTTCACTGAAACGTACAGCACTATGATTCCGATAACCCCGAGCACCAGAGCTTTCGGAAGGTTTCGGCGTGGCTCGCGAATTTCGCTGGCAATGTAATTGGATGTTTGCCAGCCGCCGTAAGCAAACATCACTGGTATCAGTGCCGCGCCAAAAACGCTCAATAGGTCAAAGGAAACTGGCCGGTCAAGTAACGGATGCCAGCTTGGATGAGGAGCCGCCGGCGACCGAAAAAGAAACCATGCGCCGCAGCACACAATCATCACGATGGCCAGAATCCGCAGCACCATGAAAAAACTTTGCACGCCGCTTCCCGCCCGGACCCCCATGCAGTTTATTGCCGTAAGCGCGGCTACCACCGAAACCGCCGCGACGTTTTCCGGGACCGTGCCTCTGGAAAATTCGCGAAAGTATTTCCCGAAGGTCACGGCGACGGCCGCTGTTCCGCCGGCATTAATCACCAGAATGCTCACCCATCCGTAAAGAAAACCGAGCAGCGGGTCGTAGGCCTCGCGTATATATGCATATTGCCCGCCCACTTTAGGCATGCGATTGGAAAGTTCAGCGTAAATAAACGCGCCCACCAGCGCGAGCAGGCCGCCCGCCAGCCAGGCGCCCAGAATCATCGCCGGCGTGCGCACCAGCTTGGCCACCACATAGGAGTTGATAAATATGCCGGAACCGACGATCCCGCCCATGACTAGCATGGTGGAGTCGAAAATTCCCAGGCGAGCAACCAGGCCTGAAGTCAGTTTTGGGGATTCCGGATTGCCGGAGGACGCATCGCGGACTGTAGAGTCATCTGGCACAAGGCGAGCAACTTGCACTCAACAAATCTTCTTGCCTTCCAAAGTGCGAGCAGCCAGCGCGAATCTATCATTGTAGGAGTTAGCCGCCAAGCGTGGTTAACCTCGCTTGGTCCGTGTATAAGCTTGGCTAGATTTCCGGTTGCTTTCCGCGGTGCAGAATAGTAATCACGTTCGCGCTATCATTTGCATGGAGCCAATTCAATGATCGCCAATTCTCGCAATAGCTTTCGCACGTCCTTGCTCCTAGCAAGCAGATGGATATTGAACGCCACCCTTGTGGTCTCCGCGTTTTTCGCGAGCGGGTTGTCTCTGGCAGCACAGTCAAGCGCTTCGCCGCAAAACCCAACGCAATCGACCGCACCACCTGCTGCGTCAGCAACTGTTCAACCGCCCACGCAGGACTATCTCGTTTACGTCGTCTGCGAATCCGCCGACAGAGTAGTGCTGATACGCTTCGGTCCAAAAGGCTTTCAAATCGAGCACGAAACGCGCATCGGCCTCATGCCCATGGACATCAATGGCCCGCACGGCATCGCCATATCGCCCGACAAGCAATATTTATACGTATCAGTCGGACATGGCCGTCCGGACGGCTCTGTGTGGAAATTAAAAACCGGAACGGATGAGGTAGTTCGCTTCGCGCCACTCGGACTTTTTCCCGCCACCACGGATATTTCGCGCGACGGCGCCTTCATCTACGTAGCGAACGCAAACTTCCACGGTGACATGGTCCCCTCATCGATTTCGGTAGTAGCCACGGACGAGATGGCCGAGGTAAAGCGCGTCACCACTTGCACCATGCCGCACGGTTCGCGCTTGAATCCGCAGGGAACAAAACACTACTCCGCTTGCATGATGGACGACTTGCTAGCCGAAATCGATACGCAAACCTTCGAAGTCTCGCGCTACTTCATGCTCTCCGCCGGAAAAGAAATGGGCATGGCCGGCTCGGCGGCCAAGCAAATGAAAATGAGCGACCTCACCTGCGTGCCCACCTGGGCGCAGCCCTCCAACGACGGCTCGGAAATTTATGTGGCCTGTAACAAAGCGAACGACATCGTCGTCGTCGATGCAGCGTCCTGGAAAATGACCCGCCGCTTTCCCGCCGGCACAGGCGTGTACAACCTTGCCATGACCAAAGACGGCCGCCTGATCGCCACCAACAAAAAGGGACAATCCGTCTCAGTGTTCGACCCCAAAACCGGCAAAGAGCTCGCCCGCATCCCCACCAAGCGAAAAGTGGTTCACGGCGCTGTCGTTACGCCAGACAATCGCTATGCTTTCATCTCCGTCGAAGGAATCGGCTCGGATCCCGGCACCGTAGAAGTGATCGATCTGGCCTCGCTGACCAATGTCGGAGTCCTCGATGTTCCGCAACAAGCCGCCGGCATCGATTTTTGGAAGACCGAGCCGGCTAGACCCTAAAATGTCGATCCTTTAACAATCATCCAAACACTCCCGTGGTTCGATCCCCGAGATGTAGGTGACATCACTTAGGCCCTGCTTACATCTAAATATTCGTTGCGGCACCAGAGCTGCCCTTCGACGTTGCAAGATGGGACGGTTGAAGGCAGGATATATTCGCGACCAAAATCGCATTTTATAAATTATGTCCAGGATCGTTCTGGAAATCATAGATTCGAAAGGGTTCTGAATGAATTCAGGAGTTAGCCTTAGAGACGAAGGCTCAATGGGTCACCCTCGCCTCCCCAATCTGCCCGAGCGGCTCCGAGGGCTTGAACGTCTTTCGTTGAACTTGTGGTGGAGCTGGCAGCCGCACGCCCGTGAGCTGTTTCGGTCGCTCGACCACCAAGCCTGGCGCGAAAGCAATCACAATCCGGTACGCATGCTGGCATTGTTGCCGCAAGAAATTCTTCAAGGCGCAGCCAACGACGCCGATTTTCTGCAGATTTACGACCTCGTGATGAATGAATTCGAAGCGAGCATCGAGTCCGAAACAGGTTGGTTTACTGCCGAGTATGGCAAACCGCTGTCCACCATGGCCTATTTCTCCGCTGAATATGCTTTCCACAATTCTCTAAAACTTTACGCCGGCGGCTTGGGCGTTCTGGCCGGAGATTACATCAAAGAATGCAGCGACCTGGCCATCCCGGTGGTTGCGGTGGGTTTGGTTTATTCTCGCGGCTATCTTTCGCAAAAACTTCGAGACGACGGCTGGCAGGAAGACGAGGAAAAGTTATTGGATCGCACCTACGATCCTGTCAGGCAAATTTTTGACAAGAACAACCAGCCTCTTTCAGTGCAGGTACCCTTATTCGATCCGCCGCTTCGCGTGCAAGTGTGGCGGGCGGACATAGGCCGCGTCCCAGTCTATTTGCTCGACACCGATGTGGAAGGCAATCAGGACTCGGACCGTTCCATCACGCATCGCCTCTACACGAACGATCCCGAGCAGCGTTTACGCCAGGAAATCGTCCTCGGCATGGGCGGAATACGAGTGCTCGAAGCCTTAGGAATTCGCCCTGGGGCTGTCCATATTAATGAAGGCCATCCAGCCTTCGCTTTGATCGAGCGTATGCGCATGCTGGTCGAAGCCGGAAAAACTTTCGACCAAGCCCTCGCGGAGGTTCGTGACAGTTCCGTCTTCACCACGCACACCCCTGTTCCCGCCGGGACCGACGTATTTCCATATCCATTGATGGACAAATACTTCGGCAACTCTTATGACAAGCTGGGGACTAACCGTGAGGTGCTCCTTTCGCTGGGCGCCAATCCCGTCGATCCAAATGCTGGATTCAACATGACTGTATTCTCGCTGCGCATGGCCAGGTTTTGCAATGCTGTAAGCCAGAAGCACGGTGAAGTTGCGCGCCACATGTGGGCCCCATTGTGGCCCGATAAAAGCGAAGCAGACGTACCGATCACTGCGGTAACCAACGGAGTGCACCTGCGCACCTGGATGGATCCGATATGGTTGCAGCCGATGCTCGATAAATATATCGGCCCCGGATGGATCCGCGAGCAGGATCGCGCGAAAACGTGGCAAGCCATCGACAATATTCCAAACGAGGAATTGTGGCGCCTGCGCAAACGCCTGAAAGCTTTGTTGCTCGCGGATATTGACGAACGGGCCCGCGAGGAGTGGGCCAAGAAACGTGTTCGCGCCGAAAGCGTAATCGCATTTGGAACTTTGCTCGATCCCCAAATTTTCACTATAGGATTCGCGCGCAGATTCACCGGCTACAAAAGACCCGACCTTATTCTCCACGACCTGGATCGCCTGAAACGCCTTCTTCTGCATCCCCTGCAGCCCGTCCAAATTATATTTGCCGGCAAAGCCCATCCGTCCGACGTGGGCGGCGCGCAATTAATTCAACGAGTATTTCAACTGGCGCAGGACCCTGAGTTCGCGGGCCGCATCGCCTTCGTAGAAAATTACGATTATCACTTGGCTCAACGAATGGTCCGCGGCGTGGATGTCTGGCTGAATAATCCGCTTCCACCACTCGAAGCCAGCGGCACCAGCGGTATGAAAGCAGGCGCCAATGGAGTTCCCAACCTTTCCGTGCTTGATGGTTGGTGGATTGAAGGATACAACGGCGAGAATGGCTGGGCTTTTGGCGGCGATCCCATCGAAGGCGATCGCACGAACGCCGATGCCGACGCTCTCTATCGTTTGCTCGAGGAAAAAATCGTCCCGCTTTACTACCGCCGTTCCGATGATGAGATTCCGCACGACTACGTACGAGTGATGAAAGCCGCGATTAAGAGCGTGGCTCCGCAATTCAGCACCATGCGTATGGTGAAAGAGTACGTTAACCGCTTCTACGTTGACGCGCTTGGGCTAAAAGAATCGCTGGCCTCCATCGACAAATAAATTCGGTTTGGTAAATAAATCGTTGTTAGCGGTGGCCTCGGAATTATCTTCATTCAGATGTTCTACTTGTGCTGTAAATGAGCACGTAATCGAGCATTCAAGAATCCCGATAGTACCCGGCCCTTAAGGTCTTCTATGTAGGCCCTTACTATTTCCCGCGGATGAGATTACAGCAAGTTTGGCATAGAAAGCTCTCCGCTCAAGTTCGATACTGAATTCGATGCTGAAGTTGTGGTGCAGAAAAACTTTTTCAAGGAGAAACGCCATGGACAATAAAAAGCAGGATTCTAAGAAGGGAAATTCCGGACGCGAGTCCGGGCGCGAAAGCAGCGAGAAGGGCAATCAGGGCGGCTCGTCCAACCGATAGTCCGTCAGCTGCAGATTCGTGTATTACGTGAAACAGCCATTTTTGCAAATCGAACGGAAGCAAGCAGCCATGTTCAGCGGCTTGCTTCCGTTTTTTTTATGACTTCGCAACCTGTTTGCATAGGGCCGTTCGATGACAGATTCCAACTTACGCGTCATATTCATCGCCCTCCATTTAGGTCACTTCTCGATTTAACCTGCTCACGACTCACGGCTTGCGTACCATCGGGGGGTTGGAATGATTTTGCCCCAAACGAGAAACTGCTTCCCATCGTTCTAGTACCCTTGGCCTCCGGAACACGGCGGGATCAGGTTAAGCACCCTATTTTCAGCGACCGTAAGCCTGAAAGCACCTCTCAGACTTCGGCAATTTTGGCCTGAAGATTGCGTTTCAAACCGTTGTACCATTCCTGGAATTCACGGCCCGCCGCATCATTAATGCAAGGATTGCGGTCTAATGAACTTAGGGGAGGCTGGAAGCACGGTGAAACCGACGATCCTGATCGCGACTACCGCTCGCTGGATTCCGTCCGCTCGCCTTGCGGTCGCCCTCGCGAACGCCGGATTCACGGTGGACGCCGTTTGCCCTTCGGCCCACCCGATTGCTAGCACGGATTCGGTTCGTCAAATTTACAGTTACCGCGGTTTCGACGCGCTAACCTCGTTCTCCGAAGCGATCGCCGCTTCCAAGCCCGACCTGATCGTGCCCGGCGACGATCTCGCCACCCAGCACTTGCATCTTTTGTACGACCAGGAGCGTCGCAAGGGTGACGCAGGAGAATCCGTTTGCGCGCTGATCGAGCGCTCACTCGGAGCGCCAGAAAATTTCCCCGTTTTGTACGCCAGGACCAAATTTATAAAGCTAGCCCAGGAAGAAGGCATTCGCGTTCCGCAGACCGAAGTAATTCATTTCAGCAGCGATCTCAAGAAATGGATCGCTCAAACCGATTTCCCGATTGTCCTGAAAGCCGATGGTTCTTCAGGCGGCGAGGGAGTGAAAATTGCGCGCAATTGGGAAGACGCCAAGCGCGCTCTGCGGGCATTGCAAGCTCCTCCGCTGCTGGCACGCGCAGCGAAGCGAGCCTTGATTGATCGAGATTCCAGGCTGCTTTGGCCCTCCCTACTTCGTCGCCGCTCTATCGTGAACGCGCAAACATTCGTCGCCGGGCGTGAAGCCACCAGCTCGATCGTTTGCTGGAAGGGCGAAGTTCTGGCGGAGCTGCATTTCGAAGTGCTCAATAAAGTTGCTTCTACGGGCCATGCCACCGTCCTGCGCTTGATTCAGAACGCGGAAATGTCCAACGCTTCGAAAAAGATCGCGCGTCGCCTGAATCTCAGCGGCTTGCACGGCCTTGATTTCATGCTGGAGACACAAACTGAAAACGCCTACCTCATCGAAATAAATCCGCGGCTAACTCAAGTAGCGCATCTTACGCTGGGTTTCGGGCGCGATATTCCCGCCGCTCTATACTCCGCGGTGTCCGGCCAAGCAGTCTGCCCCGCCCCAAAAGTTACCGAAGACAGCACCATCGCGCTTTTCCCGCAGGAATGGATCAGAGATCCGGCCAGCCCATTTTTGCAATCGGCCTATCACGACGTGCCGTGGGATAAACCGGAATTGATTCGCGCCTGCGTGCGCGCTCGTCGCAAGCAAGCTGATTGGTATTCTCAACAAAGCCGGGTACACGCTTTCTCAATGGCGCGTCTCCCTCGCCTATGACCAATCCGCTGCGAGATCGCGCGAGTTCAGTGAGCCTGTCAGCTGTAACTTCCGACCCATGTTCCGCACAGGTTCGCCCGCCTCGCCTCGTGCCGAACAAAATTCCCGTGAACGCGAAGAAGCTCCTGCAGGTTATGAAATTCGGCGGGACGTCCGTCAACGACGCATCTTGCATCGAGAGAGTCGCTGACATTATTAAGGCCGCGACACAAGACAGCGATGTCGTCGTCGTCGTTTCCGCCATGCGCGGCGTAACTGATAAATTAGTCGAGGCTGCCACCCAATCGGAGCAGGGAAATCAGCATCTCGTGGCTGCAATTTTTCAGGGACTCCGTGAACGCCATGAAGCGGCCGCAATTTTATTAGTTCATTCCGCCGAGCAGCGAGAACTCATCGGCCGTAAGCTGGAGCTGATTTTTCAAGAAGGCGAAAGGCTTTGCCGCGAAGTCATCGAACAGCGCGAATTAACGCAGCGTGCCTGTGATTCGATTACCGGTCTTGGCGAACGTCTATCGGCGCCGCTCGTTGCTGCGGCACTCGAGGAACGAGGCCTGGCAAACGAGGCAATCGACGCTACGCAACTCGTCATCACCGACTCTCGCCACGGCTCCGCTGAACCTCTTATGGATATTACGCGTGAACGCTGCGAAGCGCGTTTACGTCCGCTGTTGCTGCAGGGCATCATCCCCGTGATCACCGGTTTTATTGGCGCCACGCTCGAGGGCGTTCCTACAACCCTTGGCCGCAACAGCTCGGATTATTCCGGGACGATTATGGGCGCGGCTCTGGACGCGGACGAAGTCGCCTTGTGGACAGATGTGGATGGCATTCTCACCACCGATCCCAAACTGGTTTCCGATGCCTCTTCGATTCTTGAAATGTCGTACAGCGAAGCATCTGATCTCGCGGAATTGGGAGCAAAAGTTCTTCATCCAAAAACCTTGCATGCTTTGATGCAGCGCGGTATTCCCCTCTCCATCCGCAACACCTTCGCTCCCGATCACCCGGGAACTCGTATTACTCCAAAAGGTTCTGCAAATGGCACAGGCGTAAAGGCGGTAACCATCACCAAGGATGTCGCCATCACTTTCAACCCTGCCGTTGCGATCGTAACCCTGGTGGGGGACAACGTGCGCGATGCAGCAGGTATCGTTGAGCGTTTGTCCGCCGCGCTGGCTCGCCACAATGTCAGTCTCATAGGGACGGCACGAGCATCGACAGGGTCTAGCCTTTCTCTTGTGGTAGCACAGCAGGATGTGAAGGCAGCCCTCGTCATAATCCATCAGGAACTGCAACTCGGCGAGTCAAATCTCTAAACACTCCCGCGACAATCTCTTGAGCAATGGCATAATCGACCAAACTGTGCGACCCAACGGAACTAACTCAAAGCGAACGATGCTGCGCGTAGGATTCATCGGGTGGCGGGGTATGGTCGGCAGCGTCCTTATGCAAAGGATGCGCCAGGAAAACGATTTCGCCGGCATCGATCCGGTATTCTTCTCCACATCCAACATCGGAGGCGACGCTCCCAGCGAAGCCGGTGGCGGAGTTCTTAAAGACGCGAAAGAGCTGCGCGAACTTGCTACTTGCGATGTTCTGATCAGTTGCCAGGGCGGCGAGTACACCGCTGAGGTTTACGGCCCGTTGCGCAAGAACGGTTGGAAGGGCTATTGGATTGATGCCGCTTCCACCCTCCGTATGAGTGACGAAGCTGCGATCATTCTCGATCCGGTAAATGCGGACGTGATCCGAAATAGTTTAGCCCGTGGCCTGCGCACCTTCGCCGGTGGCAATTGCACAGTCAGCTTGATGTTGATGGCTGTCGGCGGACTTTTTAAAGCCGGGTTGGTTGAATGGCTCACCACCATGACCTATCAATCAGCTTCCGGCGCGGGCGCCGCTAAAATGCTGGAACTTGTGAAGCAGATGGAGTGTCTCACCGATGCAACCCGCGCCACGCCTTCTGAAAACGCTCTGGAAGTTGATCGC
>Ga0209006_10004297_pt1 | contig 12932 bp, 19 predicted proteins | sample JacPin_JW_Ref_O2_FD_188567 | JGI IMG/M metagenome (GOLD analysis project Ga0209006, IMG submission 188567) | Forest soil microbial communities from Algoma, Ontario, Canada - Jack Pine, Ontario site 1_JW_Ref_O2 (SPAdes) (version 2) | ecosystem: Environmental > Terrestrial > Soil > Boreal...
CGTAGGTGATCCGAAGTCACTTTCTGACACCGGCGCAGTGCGCTCCAGCACTATCGCTCGATCGCACTACATGATCGATCAAACGGGCCGCCATTTGATCGTTCGTTGGCGAGGGTCGCTTCCCACAGCATGGCGCCTTTTTCGCCCGATATCGGCAGCCAATCGTCTACTTAGTGAACAGTGGCAACACAGGAGATCGTGTTATAATAAGTCGTTGTTGCGCGGGAGCACTCCAGAAATGCAGCCCCCACCGCGACCTTAATCGATCCTTTGCAGATGACGATCGCGAGAGCAGGGCAAAGCCCCGTGGCGAACTCCATAGGTGTCAATCGGCTTGATAAGCGAATAGTTCGATGGGATCGCTGAAGCCGCGTACCGAATGCTTACCCACGGCCTCGAGATTGAATTCACCTTTGACCTGATCAGCGAAGTCTCGCGATATGACTACCGATCTGCCAAGTTGCTTGGTAAGAGCCTCGAGGCGTGACGCCAAATTTACGGCTGGACCGATAACAGTGAAGTCGAGACGTGAACGCGAGCCGATGTTGCCGTACATGACGTCTCCAACATGAATACCGACCCCATAATTTAGCGGAACGCGGCCAAGCTCACGATTACTTTCGTTGAGAGCTGTCATTGCCTGGTGGGCTTCGGCCACGGCATGCAAGAGATTGGCACAGGCTTTTGGCTCGCTCAGCGGAAAGATGGCTAGAAGACCATCGCCCATGAATTTCAGAATTTCGCCGCCCCTCCGCGAAAGCGGTTCTGACACCGCATCGAAGTAGCCATTCAGGAGATCAATCACGTCGTCGCGCGGCCAATTGTCCGAGATGCGAGTGAAATCACGAAGGTCGCAAATCATGATGGCCGCTCGTACGGTCACTCCACTGCCGCGCCGTGTAGCCCCGGCCAGAATGAGTTCGCCGGCGTGCGAGCCGACGTAGGTATCAAGCAAAGTTCGCGTCAAACGATTTTTAACACGGATTTCGCTGACTAGCGCCAAAACTGGCAGCAAACTGGACAAGTCCGCAAGATGAGCGTCAGTGAAACCACCGGATCGATCGGTCGCAAATGTTGCAAAATGCCGCTTGCCAAGCGTGTGGTAAATAGGCCAGGCGACATAATCGGTCAGACCCATGCTCCGTAGTTCGTCAAAGATGGCGTGCCTGCGGCCCCGTGCCGGATCGCATTCGAGATTTTCGCGCACCACGCTAGCGCCATCATGGATCTCTTGGGCAGGGCTGCCGATATACTCCGCTCGTTCCCTGACTTCGTGGTCTACGCGCACGATCTCTGCGACTTGCATGCCGTCTGACCATGTAATTCGCCCGCCAAGCCATTGTGGGTGCTGGATTTGAAGATGCAGAGACGCTCGTTTTAGCGGTAATCCCGCCGTTTGAAGCCGGTTACACAGGGCGGCAAAGATATTCTCCATGAAGCGTTCTTCGCGCGTCTCATTGATGAGCCAACGAATTATTTCGCCGTTCGATTGCGCTTCGATCTTATTTTCATCATCCATCATGCTCATACCTTTTGTCCGTGGAATGATCTCAGATGTGTCCTTGCCAATAGCGTGTTTTACTGCCGTAAGTCACTTCGTCGGATTTATTCGGCCCATAGACGCGATCTGCTCTGACATGACCCGCAAAGTCGCAGACTGGCTCGCTCAGAAAATATCGGAGCGGCACAAGAGATGTGTAGGCGACTAGCGTGTCTCTGAAAACCGCGACTCCTATTTGCGCGCAGCGACCGCTGCTGACAGCGCCGCGCTGCGCCACAGGCATGTGGGCTAGTGAAACGGGCCACGAAAGAGGCGCTGGACGCCAAAGAGAGACGCAGCGTCTATCGGAAAAAGGAAAAACCCGACCAGCGCCGATGGGGCCGGGTTGGCGCGGCGCGCTGGAGGCGAGTTGCGGGCGCTACAAATGGATTTGCATCAACGCCGACGCGACTGCTCCCATTCAAGCACATTCCCAATTGCGCGAGCGCTGTCGCGCTTCCGTCCAGCGGCACAGTCAGCGTGGCTCCGGCGCCCATCACTCTAAGGACATCAGCGGTACTCACCACTTCGATTAGCCAATTGTCGATGGGGATCGTGACAGAGTTTATTTGAGCCAAAGCCTTTGCTTCGACCGATCGTGATCCTGCCACGAGACGAACCTCATACGCTTTGCCATTTTCCAGCTTCCATTTTTGTGACTGAAGGAGCAGTCGCCAACCTTCTCGGGCCTTCGCAAACTCAATGTCCACGCCATCAACCGCGCGAGTTATGGCGCAACGTTCGTTACTTGATTTGACCGAAGTTCGGATTGTCCACGGCCCGACCATTGCGGTCTGGTCATCGAGATGCCCTTCCGGCCGGACCGGGGGCTGCGGCAATCGCTCGGTGCTTTGCCGCACAGAACCATGCCCTTCGGCGTTTTTTGGGGGGCGCGGCTGCGGCAACGGAACGTCATTCGCCCCCGTGGCGCTCGACGGCGCAGACGCCTCTGGCACAATCGAGTTCTTTTGCGCAATTGGAGCAACCTCAGTGGGATCAAGGATATTCCATTGGCAAATTTTGTAGTCATTCGTCCGCTGCATAAGATCGATATGGACGTGATTTTCGTGAAACCCATCCGCGCCGTTGCCGAGTACAGTCGAGAACCGAGAACACGCGGTCTGCCGCAGCTGTTCGCGTAGGGCTTTGCTGACTCTCGCATTCGTCAATTCTAAAATCGTCCCGTCCGACAATTTCAGAGATTGCACGTCCAATGCGTTGGCATGGCCGTGCTCGCTAAGTTTGGCACCTTTGACTCCGTTAAAAGTGCGGCACCCGTACGACTCGAGGGTTTCAACGCCGCGCAGCGCCAAGCCAAATTTATCAAGCGTCGGCACTACGTCACCACGGATCCAGCGCGCCACAGCCAGTGCCATCGAACATTGCAGCGCGACCATCGGAGTGAACGCCACGCGCTGGTTGGCAGGTAGAAGGACTGCCTCGACATTGACGGGATCAATCGCCGTGCATTCGCCCGGGCCGGTAATCGGAGGAGCGGGTTTGAACTCCGCAATGTCTGCAAGCTGCGACTGGCACAACGAACGCTTGGATTCAGTCTTCGATGCCGAATCGTGCTGATTCTGAGGGAGTGGGCGTTCCGGCGGGATCGACGTAGGCTCGGAATGAACCAGCAGGATGCTCCCGGCTTGAAGAATGACTGCCCAGAGCAATTGCTTGATGCGAGGCACGAAGGAACATCCAGTTGGGGGCGCGCCGAACAAACTCCTTTAAACAGTGCTATGTTCCCTCGGTATAACATCTTAGCAAGCGGCGGGCTGGAAATGATGACTTTCACGAAGTCACTGACAGAAACACGTCCTATGCATCGCTGCCAGTCAAGAACGCTTAGATCAGAAGAAAGCATCGCCACCGCTGGCGCCTACGCCGATCTAACGCGTCGAGTGCGAAGAGCGTTTGGGCACTTAGCGCCAAAGCGCTCCCTCATACCGGTTAAGTCGGTCGAGCGTTCCGACCTCGTGGCACAAGCCGCCGGTTTCGCCACTAGCGGGCTCGACGGATCCAGCGTTCGCCCCGAGGCGGCGACCTCGTCGTGCTCGCGATCGTCTCGCCGATCACATTCTCGAGCTTGAGGGCGATCGCGCGTTGCAGAGCCATAGTCCTGACAAACTAAGGGTGGCGATGGTAAGCTGGCCAAAGCGAAATAAGTTAATATCACCGGGGCTTGCTGGTCATGCACAGAATTTCTCTCATTTTCATGGGAGCGATCGCGGGTGTCGGCTTGACGCTCACTGCGACGCATCCTCGTATATTTCTGGGCGCAACGAGCGCAACGGCTGCCTCTGCTGCCTACCAACAGCTGAACCTCTTTGGCGACGTGTACGAGCGGGTGCGTGCCGATTACGTCGAAAAGCCCGACGACAATAAGCTCGTGGCGTCAGCAATCAACGGCATGCTCGCCGGGCTCGACCCGCATTCGAGCTACATGGATCCCGGCAGTTTGCATGATCTCCAAGTGCAAACCCGAGGCGAATTCGGCGGGCTCGGCATTGAGGTCACGATGGAAGGCGGCCTGGTGAAGGTGGTCGCCCCGATCGACGATACGCCTGCCGCCAAAGCGGGCGTGATGGCGAACGACGTCATCATCAAGCTCGACAACGAACAGGTGCAGGGGCTGACACTCAACCAGGCGGTCGAGAAGATGAGGGGCCCGGTGAACAGCAAGATCAAGCTCACCATCATGCGCAACGGTCTGGACAAGCCGATCGACGTCGCGATCGTGCGCGACGTGATCCGGGTGAAATCGGTGCGCTCGCACGCCGAAGGCGACGACGTCGGCTATATCCGCGTCACCCAGTTCAACGAGCAGACCACCGAAGGGCTGAAAAAGGCGATCAGCGATCTGATCAGCCAGCTCGGTTCCGACAAGGTCAAAGGCTTCGTGGTCGATCTGCGCAACAACCCGGGCGGCCTCCTCGATCAGGCGATTTCGGTGTCGGACGCATTCCTGGATAAAGGCGAGATCGTTTCCACCCGCGGCCGCAATGCCGAAGAGACCCAGCGCTTCAACGCGCGGGCGGGCGACCTGACTAAGGGCAAGCCGGTTATCGTTCTGATCAATGGCGGTTCGGCATCGGCCTCGGAGATCGTCGCTGGCGCCCTGCAGGACCACAAGCGCGCCACGCTCATCGGTACACGCTCGTTCGGGAAGGGTTCCGTCCAGACAATCATACCCATGGGTGCAGACAAAGGCGCCTTGCGATTGACCACCGCACGGTATTTCACGCCATCTGGACGCTCAATCCAAGCGAAGGGCATCGAGCCCGACATAAAGGTACTGCAAGAGGTGCCCACCGATCTGAAGGCGCACAACGATGTCGAAGGCGAGGCTTCACTCCGTGGCCATCTCAAGGGCGAAGGCAACGAGGAGTCGGGCTCGCAATCCTACGTGCCGCCGGACGAGAAAGATGATCGCGCGCTCAAGGAGGCGCTTGATCTTTTGCGCGGCACCATTACCGACGCGGCGTTCCCGCCAAATCCGAAAGCTGACGTGCGCTGAAGAGGCGCGCTAAAGGCATGGTCGATCCGTCGTCGGCTTTCTTATCCATGACGGCGGCGCTTCCAACCTAATCGAGGATGCCTATCGCTACGCACGACACTAGCCTGGCGTCGACGGAGTATTATTCGCACCGCCAATGCCGACCACCTGCGCAGCAACGTGGCTTCCCTGCTCAAAGCCACCGCTGCCTGACGCCGATCGGGCCAAGCTGCCGCCTTTCGGGTACCTCACCGGAGTCGGCCTAGACGACCCGCAAGGACCCCAGCCGGCGCGAGCGTAGAACCGTACGACAGCCGAGGGAAGGCTTGATCGCTGTTGAGGACCACCGATGTACTGTAAGACCTTGATCGGCGTGGCCATCCTTGCCGCTACAACTCTCGGCGCAGGTGCGGAGGGTGAGCCTGCCGATCAGCCGCCGAAACCGACACTAACGGATGTGCGGCACCTGGCGGACGAGATCGCTGGCGATAAATCCAAGCTGGAGTCGTACTGCTCGCTAGGAAAGCTTCACGACGAAATGCAGCAAGCCGTCGAGAATAACGACCTCCATGCGATCGACGCGCTGACCGAAAGGATCAATACCTTCGAACAGACGCTCGGCCCTGAGTACGATAGGGTGATCGACGGGCTCGATCAGATCGACCTGAATACTGCCGAAGGGCAACACTTGGCAGACGTGTTCAAAAGCCTGCAAGACAAGTGCGAATAGCAAACTTTGAGACTGGCTTATGACAATTTAGTGCCCGACGGTGAGACTATTGCCGGAACCGAAGTGGCGGTTCGAGCGATCTTAAGCTAGCTTTTGCTGATACCTGCAACAATTGAGGTGGGTATGACGCGGACTATCGCGTTCCTCATTGGATGGGCCGCACTCGCGTCTGGAGACATCTCCAGACGTCCATCAGCTTGACGTTATCGTAAGCGACGATGACAATCTTGCGAGGGATTTGTCGGACTGTCTTGGCAGTTTTTGAGGACATGCCTCATTTTATGCTGCGAGCCTTTTAGGTGTCCAGCAACATCCGATCTAGCTGTGAGCGATGGCGGAATCCGCGATTTGGTGATTTTGAATGGAGAATAGAACCGTCGGGCATCAGTTCTGGAAGCACCATCCTTGTTTCGGAACCCGCGGCACTATCAATTAAACGTTGGGGGTGGTCTGCTATTGGTTCGAGACAAACGCTCAGCATGTGATCCGCGGCCTCGTAAATTCTCTCGAGCCTGGACGCAAGATCAAGGGCCTCCAATTCCAGCATCAACACGGTGCGAATTATGTGCGCAAGAATGGCGTGATTCGGGTATCCCTCTCTATCAAAACTGTCTTTGATTGATATTCCATCGCAAATTTTGCAGGCGGCCATCCAAACCGCGTGGTTGTGATCGTCAGCTTCGTTGCTCAAAAGATTCGATGATTGCGCATATTCAAGGTCACGCGCCATTATAAGGCGGCCGAAGGCTTCTTCGTTAAGAGAGTTACTTTCTCTGCCCAGTGCCAGAAACGAGATTTGCATCAACCACCGTATCATTGCTAAAACTGACGAATCGTAGATTTCATTCCTGAAATTACGAGAGGCGGCTCGTCCTAATGGCCTGTTCAACGCATGAAGGAAAAAACATGACGCTTCCGTTGCTAACAGAAGCTGATTGAAGTACGACCGCGTCGAATGTTCACGTTCGTTCTGAAATAATTGCTCGTACTTCGGCTCCAGCGGTACTTCGACAAACGTGCTTCCCCATCTCGAGACATGCACCGCGAATTTTATTGCACTCTCAATAGTCGCGCCATGGAGTTCTTCCGTCGCGCTTGGCTTTGATCCTGAGCCCCTAAAGATTTGAAGTATTGTTTTTGCTGGTATTCCTTTCAAGTAAAAGGTGATGCGTCGGAGGCATTTGTCGGACACCCGCCGTATGAGTGCAGATCTAAATTCCATTGGGTTCCTCTTCGACGAGCGGGTCCACACGCGAATCGCTCCTATAAAACGGTCGAAGAAGCAACCGTCGTGACCCTTCGATGAAACTAAAACTGCTCCCCAGGCGGTAAGAGATTTTGAACGGACTGTTAGGATGTTCAAACATTTTCGGCGTTCCTGCACCCTCATTGCCTTAGGAAGCGGCTGGAGGCCGAGTACAGAGACTTGCAAGCCGACAGGCTCAGTGCTTCGGCAATGTGTTAAGCCGATCCGCTTTGAATGCGCGCTACCTAAAGTCGCCAAAATGATGAGTTTGGGACCCGGAAGGCGACGCCGAGCAATGCCGAAAAAGGAGAGCGCCATTCTTCTCGGAATGGCGCTCCCGCGAGTTTTTCGCGTCGACTTCGAAAAGGACTTGGCCAGAGATTACTTGAGTTGGGTGGAAATGCTGGTGAACGTTGTCGTTAGATTGGTGCCGAGCGCGTTGACGGCAGCAATGATAGCGACCGAGATGCCGGCCGCAATAAGCCCGTATTCGATAGCGGTCGCACCGCTGTCGTCATTCAAGAAACGTCGAATAAGCGTTTTCATCCGATAAACTCCCTCAAAAGGTCTTGCGCGGGAAAGTCTCTTCGCCGCGTCTTTCCGGTGAATGAATCGCACTGACGAAAATCAACCGCCCTCATCCCTAAAAGTTTTCTCTTTGGACGGGTTGCGTGAATTAGCTTCGGCTCTTTTAGGGGCCGAGGCTTTTGAACCGCGGAACGCCGCGTTCGCCTCGCTATGGCCACAGAATTTTCTCTCAAAACAGACGTCACCTTGAGCGTCTGGCTTAGCCAATTCGCAAATTAGAAAATCCCACACTCGTCGCGGTGACATTGAGCCAAGGGGATGCACTCATGGAACGCTATTTCTTCGATGTTGTCGGGAACGAAGGACCTGCGCTTGATTATACAGGCCGCACTTTGCCAACGGCTGACGAAGCATACAACGTCGCCGAATTGATGGCGCTCGATCTGGCAGTAAAGCAGGGAGACGGGGTGATTGGATCGACGGTCACCGTATCTAACACGTACGGACGTAAGCTCTTCTCGATACAGGTCAAGGAATCTTACCTTTCAGGGAGCTCAGCCACCTGATCCTGCTGTCGACTCTCGTTGTGCATTCGGGTGACGTCGTCAGTTGTTGCTGGCAACGCGTCTGTTCCGCCGGCCGCGTCAAAATTCACGCCGCGCGGTCTGTGTCTGTTTGAACACCGGCAACCGAGTTGATCTGGATCTCGCAAAACTTCAGCGATCGCCGCGCCCGTCCGGCCCATTCTGAGACAGCATCGCTGGCCCAGATATTGGCGCCAGCGATCTTTAGCCTCGGCATACTCCCGCCTCCCGCCAAACGCCTGTCAAATGGGCTGGAACTCTCCACCGCTTCGTGGTCGAATGGTAGCGGTGCGGGAGGCGAAAAATGGAGATTGGCGACGTAGTGCACCTAAAGTCGGGCGGTCCCAAGATGACCGTGGAAATCATAACCGAAGCAACGGCAGGCATGGTCATCAGGTGTGTGTGGTTCGATGGCCAGGAGCTCAAGCGCGGCATTTTTCCCGCTGCGACTTTGGAAGTAGCCGAAGACGAAAACGATGACGATGAAGTGGGAAATCGTTCGCTCGGCTATGTCGGTTTCGGAGCAAAAAAGCCCGTTTTGCGTTGACGTTCAGCCTCTCCTTATTTGTCCGAAGACGCGCGAGCTTGGCGTGAAAAGCCGCCGTCTCCATTCGTTCGTGCTTCCCGCGTGAGACGCGCAGCGCTGGGCACATTTCTTGCCTCGCATAAAGCTTTCCGGGGCAAGATGATGACGCATGCTTGGGTGTTTGTCCTACCCGCTGCTTGTGCTTCTCAGCGCCACGCTGGTAGCGCTTTTCCTGGCGGCGATTGCTCGATACGACCTGGGCATGAGCCGTGAGGCAATCCGCGCCGCCGCGCTCGGCACAGCCGGCTTCCTATTCGCAGCGGTGGTGTTAGTTAGGTTTTTCAAACGGCATGATCGGTTTTGACAACAGAACGGCGGCGGCGCGGATGCTAAATAATAAGCTGAGGAGAATCACGTCATGGTCGCAAAGGCGATGAAGGCCATCGAAACGGCTTGGCCGCCGGCCGCCATCGGGCTCGCCGTCGCCCTAAACGGCGTTTGGATCGCGGCGATCGGATACGGGATCTACCGATTTTTCTGATTGCGCAGCGGGCCTACGCTTCGGCTTCCAGTGACGACAGGACCGCGCATTACCCATCACTGTCAGCCAGACCACGTAAGCTCTTCTCCAAGGCCTGAATTCGCTCATCGCGCTCCCGATCCCATCGGGCCAGATTGTCGAGCCGTTTCTTATTTTCGGCGGCAATCAGCTTCGCGTGTTGCTCCCTCGCTAGTTCGTTCAGGGCTCCGGCCACGCACTCGCATTCTTCTTGCGTCCCCCTAAACCGTAGGATGGGCGGGTTCTTCGAATGGTCTGAAACAAGCCAACCGTCGGCGTCAACTTTTGCAAGAAAAACACTCATTCTTCGATTGGGCCACGGTAATCTGCTGACGGAAACGGCAATCTCTAGATTATCGACTTAACCGGGCCACCGGCGAGTCAATTTGTCGCGGCGTCTATCACCATCAAACACGCTGTAAGCGATTGCATCCTGATTGGCGCGGGATTCTGATTGCGCAGCGGTTGACTCCCGCGGAGTGATCGGCCTGAATAGGCTGGTCACAGTGCACAAACTCAAGACTTTGCCCTGGTCATGAGTGACACGCCTATACAACGCAAGCCCCCGCCCAAGATCGACCGCGCTCTAGCGGCACACGAACGTCGCGCGCGGCTAATTGCTCAATTACACGAGCAGGCCCTTGCTACGGCTAGTGATCTTGCACCTCAGCGAAAGGCGATCACGGCAGTCACCATCAAAGACGGCTTGCGTCGAAAGGCTGAACCCTGGCTTTGCGCGAGCATCTTCCTATTGACGCTCGGCGGTATCGACGCTGTGGGCTGCCTCCTCTGCGCCGCCGTTCCATGGCAGTGATTACCCTCGTTGAGTCCCAGGGCCTGCGCACAATTTACTCCCGCCCTGCGATCAGTCTGAATGGGCGGGTTACAAGCGCACAGATTTTTTCATTCCCCACGGATCTCCGCGCTGGGTGAGCTGATCGACGACATGATCGGCGATCGTATATCGTAAAACTTCGGATTGGGGTGGCCGAGCGTCATTATCGGTTGTTACAACCGGATGACAAAAACCGATGCTACACTCGATCGCGCGCCCGCAGTGGCTTGCGGGTAGGGGCGCCGACAAGGAAATATTTGAGAATGTAGCGCCCTTCACGCGCATGTAGCGGGCCGCCGCACTTTATGCAGGTCAGGCGTCCTTCGGGCATCACCGCCGGCGCTTCGACGCGAACGACTTCATAGTCGGCACCGCAGTTCGGGCAGGCGAACGGTGCTGCTTCACTCATCGGCGTGGGCGCGCTCTAAAAGGAGGCATTTAACGTAGCACAAGTCGGTTAAGGGAAAAGTAAGAGCTAACGCCTCGTACACGGATGAGGCCGAACAGATGCAGCGTGGCTCGCGGAACGGACGCATATGGCACGGATTAGATATTCGATGCCGCTGACGGAGGCGGCGTTTATGTGTTCTTCGCCCGACTTAGCCCCGGTCGGTTCTGGCCGGGGTTCTTCATTGCTGTGATTATGAGCGCCGTGATTTCTGAACACGATCCGCTTTTCGCAACATGAAATACTTGAGCACGAACTTTCCTTCGCGGCCGGCGAATTGGCGCGTCGCAGGCCCGGCAGAAGACGTCTTGAACAACCGTCTCAGGACCGGCCTCAACTCTGACCACGTCGTAGAGAGCCCGGCAATTCGGGCACGTAAATCTATCGAATGAACTTGGCCGGCCCGCAGCCATTTGGCACCCGCAACGCTGCGCAACTCTGCCCTGAATATCGCACGGCGTTTATCTAGGGCAGCCCTGCCGCCGAACGGAGGTAGGACGGCTACTATCTCCGAGTCCCCCGAGGGAAGTCGATCACGACACCGCCTTCGTTAGACGGCTCGCCTGTTTCACGCATATTGGCCATTTCACGCCGGAGATGATCCACGCCGCAATTAAGGTAGCAGTGTCGCGGCGGGGGCAAAAAGCGTGAACCAATCCGCGGTCAGTTACTCGACATACGCAGGGCTCGGGCGGAACGATGCGCCGTTCGGCGATTTGACTGAGATGAGATGTGAAAACTCGGTATGAAGCCATGGTCAGCGTACTTATTGCCTTTAGCGCCGCAATCGGGTCCATCATAGCCTTGCTTCGCGGGCGTGTTTATTTGGTGATGGGTGCGAGCATCATTTTCGCGCTAGTTATTGCTGCGTGCGGTGCAGCACTCGGGCACTCCCTCTGGATCAGCATTCTGACCGGATTTGGAGCTGTTGTAGCGGTGCAGGCGTGTTACGTCGCGTTAGGCCTCGCCCTCGAACTGTTTGCCGCAGAGAATTTTATCCCGGAAGTTCAACATGCGATTGGGCGCCAGCTACGGACCGAATTTAAGCCTCCCCGTGATCTGCCTGCGCCCTTAGTCAATCTCGTTCAACAATTGCGGGCGGCATAGGCGGTCGACGCCCGCGCGAAAGTGAATTGTTAGACTAGCGCGAATCACGTCCTGCTGCCGGCGACGTCAACACCAACCAGATCCGGCCGTGGCCGGTCCATTCGGTGCTTGACTGCACGCCGTCCAAACAACTAGGGCGCCGACTGTTCGACAGCGGCGCCCTGTTTTTTTCTAGTCGCGATCGGGCGGCCAGCGCTTCAGGACTCTGATGCCTTGGCGGAGAAGGTAGCGACCGCGTGGCCGGCGCTTCGTCTCGCTCGCAAAAATGGCTTGGGCGTGGCCGAGGTCGTTGCTCGCGTGCAGCAGCGGGAACACGGTGCTGCTCCGTCGAGTCCCAACGCTCGACCTTGTAGAAGCTACGCCGATCAGCCTCGTCGGGGTCGTTGGTCTCGCGATAGCCGAACTCGTTGAACTCGCGCGCGAGCTCCTCGCACTCCTCAACGGCCATTGGGTAGCTGGACTGGTGTGGCCGCTTCATCTTCAGCGAGTTGCTCGTTGGGTTCGTTCAATGAATGGAATGAGGATCAGTGTCTTGGATCACCATCAACTCGTCGCCGTTCCCCACAACTTCGAAGCCCGGCTCGAGTGATACCCACGTTCCGGCATAGGCGGTGCCAGCCCTCTTGGCGATGCGCTTGCCGTCGAACACGATATAGACCTCGTCGTGCCCGGTCTCGCTCTCACTGGCCGGCACGGACACAATCCTGGCGACGACTTGTTTCGCCATCTTAGTCATCTCCTCCTGGTCGTGGCGCGGCACCCACCCTGACTGTGGCGGTCGGCTCGAGCGCGCCTTGGTAGCGCTGAATCACGCTGCGCTCATTAGTGGTCTTGGCCGGCGATCTCCCGCTGCGCAGTATCGCGCTGACCTTGAGCAGTTCGCGGCGTTAGTTCTTTCCTTTCCCGAACGGTGGAAAAAATGTCTCCGGCCCGACTTGGCTTGGCTGCTCGGGCGTTGTTTTGACCACTAAAGGTGTTTCTGCCGGGCTTTCATTCACAGGTGCGGCCGGCGTTATCGACGCGCGCGACGCATGTACGATGTGGCGGCGTGGGCGGCCTCGGAGGCTGTCCAGATCCACGGTGGGCTCGGCTACATGCTCGAGACGCCAGTGGCGCGCTTCTACTGTGACTCCAAGGTGCTCGAGATCGGTGAGGGCACCAATGAGATTCAACACCTGGTCATCGCGCGCGCCCTGGGTTGCTGACCTATACGGCGACGAGGCGCCGGATGGCGGCCGCGATGTTTTCGCGGTCGGGGAGCCAGGCCCTCTCGAGATCGGGCGAGTACGGCGGCGGCGTGGCGGCGGCACCGATCCGCTCTATCGGGGCGTCG
>Ga0209006_10004298_pt1 | contig 12931 bp, 9 predicted proteins | sample JacPin_JW_Ref_O2_FD_188567 | JGI IMG/M metagenome (GOLD analysis project Ga0209006, IMG submission 188567) | Forest soil microbial communities from Algoma, Ontario, Canada - Jack Pine, Ontario site 1_JW_Ref_O2 (SPAdes) (version 2) | ecosystem: Environmental > Terrestrial > Soil > Boreal...
CGCCCCGTTCCTCGAAGAACTGGACCGTGAAGGCCCACAGGGTGACGTCGCGCATCACGAACGGGACGCCGAGCGCCGGGGCCAGGTCCGCCCACATGGCGAACATCCGCGAGCAGAACGGGCCGGGAGCGGCGTACGTGCACCCGAACGTCACCGAACGCAGATCCTGCGGATAGCTCAGCGCGTATTCCTGGGCGATCATGCCGCCCATCGACACGCCCATGAGGTGGAAGTCGGTGATGCCGAGCGCGTCGACCAGTGCCTTGGCGTCGTCGGCGAGCATCTTGCTGGAGTACGGGCCAGCCGGCTTGCCGCTCTGGCCGATGCCGCGGTTGTCAAAGCGAAGCACGCGGTACCCGGCGGCCAGGAAGTCGTCGATCTGGAGCGCCCAGGTCTCCAGGTCATCGGCGAGGCCGTTGATGAGGACGATCGTCTCCTCGCCGTCGCCCTCCAGCTTGTAGTTGAGCTCAATTCCGTTAGCGCTGATCTCGGCCATCCAGATCTCCCTCGGATCGCAGTCGGATGCGGGCGTGCAGTTCGCGAAGCATCTCCTCGGTCAGCGCGAAATGCGCCGCGGCCAGGTGGGCGGCGGTGTCGGCGTCGCCGCCGATGACGGCCTCGGCCAGGGATGGATGCTGGTGCAGCGCGCGCTGCCGTACCTGCGGCGAGTAGGGCTCGGCGTTGAAGCCGAGACTGACCTCCCGCCGGGTCTGCGCGCTGAGCTCGACGAGGCGCGCGTTGTGCGTCGCGAGCGCGATCGCCCGGTGCAGGGCATGGTCGGCGAGCCGCGAGGCATCGCGGTCCCGCGCGTCGGCGTAGGCCCGTACGGCCTTGCGGATTGCGGCGATGTCGCCGTCTTCCCTGCGCTCGGCGGCCGTGCGGGCGATCAGCTGCTCGACCAGGAGCCTGAAGTCGAGCAGCTCGGTCAGATCGGCCCAGGCGGGCACCAGCGTGCGCGCGATCATGCCATCGGCGTCCGGGCCCCGGCCCGTGCGTACAAACGTGCCGCCGCCGCGGCCGCGTTTCGTGGTCACGTACCCGGAGGTCTGCAAGCGCTGCAGCGCCTCGCGCACTGTCGTGCGGCTCACCTCGAGCATCGTGGCCAGTTCGCGCTCGGTCGGCAGCCGCTGCTCGGGCACGAATTCGCCCAGTGCGATGGCGGTAACGATGCGCTCCGCGATCCGCTCGCTCGCCGTGCGGAGCGTTATCGGGCTGAGCAGGGTGCGCAGCGGCTCGGCTGCGGCTGCGTCAGTCATCGGGCGAGATACGGAACATCGGCCCTCATGAGGCTTAAAGGACTGATCTTTAGACCAAAATAGGAGGCCTGGTGGAGGCCGTCAATGGCGTGAAAGGCTGGACCGGCCGCGGGCCGCAGGCGCCCGACTCCGACCGCGGCGACTTGGCCGACCACCGACGGATCTGAAAGGTCTACGACACCGCTATGACCGAACTACCGCAGCTGGCGCGTGATCTGCTCGACGGGAAGAACTTCGCCTCGGTCGCGACCGTGCTCCCGGACGGGTCGCCCCAGTCGAGCATCGTCTGGGTCAAGCGGGACGGTGACGACGTCCTCTTCTCGACGATCCGGGGGCGGCGCAAGACCGTGAACCTGCAGGCGGACCCGCGCATCAGCGTGCTGGTCACCGACGCCGCGAACGGCTACCGGTACGCCGAGATCCGCGGTCAGGCGGAGCTGACCGATGACCCGCCGGCCGCGCTCATCGAGGAACTTGCGATCAAGTACACCGGCGAGTCGTTCGGCGAACGGCCCGGTGAGCAGCGGGTGATCGTCCGGGTCCGGCCCGAGCATGTGGTCGGTTACTACGATGAATAGCGGCGCGCGAGGGGCTCCGCACATCCCGTAGCCTTGCCTGGTGACGCTTCGCATCTACGACACTGCTGTGCGCGCCGTGCGCGAGTTCATCCCGCTGGAACCCGGGCGGGTCTCGCTGTACCTGTGCGGCGCCACGGTGCAAGCGCCTCCGCATATCGGTCATATCCGGTCAGGCGTGAACTTCGACATCCTGATCCGGTGGCTGCGCGCGTCCAGTTATGACGTCACCTACTGCCGCAACGTGACGGACATCGACGACAAGATCATCCACGCCGCTCAGCACGCGGAGATTCCCTGGTGGGCGCTGGCCGAGCGCAACCAGCGGGCATTTACCCGAGGCTACGCGGCGCTTGGCTGCCTGCCGCCGGACGTGGAGCCGCGGGCGACGGGCCACGTCCCGGAGATGATCGAGCTCATGCACCGCCTGATCGACTCCGGACATGCGTACGCCTCGGACGGCGACGTGTACTTCGACGTGCGGTCGCAGCCAGACTATGGCGCCCTGTCGGGCCAGCGGCTCGACCACATGCTGGCGGCGGAGGACACCGAGGACTCCTGGCGCAAGCACGACCCGCGGGATTTCGCCTTGTGGAAGGCCGCCAAGGCGGGCGAGCCGCAGTGGCAGACCCCGTGGGGGCCCGGCCGGCCCGGCTGGCACCTCGAGTGCTCGGCCATGTCCACGAAATACCTGGGCCCGACCTTCGACATTCACGGCGGCGGCCTGGACCTGATCTTCCCGCACCACGAGAACGAGATAGCCCAGTCGCACGCGGCGGGTGACGGATTCGCGCGTTACTGGATGCACAACGGCCTGGTCCGGATCGGCGGGGAGAAGATGAGCAAGTCGCTCGGGAACTCCCTGCTGATAGACGCCCTGGTGACCACGGTCCGGCCGGTGGAGCTGCGGTATTACCTCGGCCAGGCGCATTACCGGTCGGAGATCGACTACACCCCGGCGGCGCTGGCCGAGGCCGCGACCGCCTACCGCCGGATCGAGGGCTTCGTGACCAGGGCGGTCGAGCAGTTGCCGCCCGAGGGTCCGGCGGAAGCCTCGCTGCCGCAAGCCTTCACGGCGGCCATGAACGACGATCTCGGCGTGCCGCAGGCGCTGGCGGTCCTGCACGAGTCGGTGCGCGAGGGCAACAGCGCACTCGCAGCTGGCGACGAGGCCGGCACGGCCAAGCAACTAGCCGCGACCAAGGCCATGCTCGGTGTCCTCGGTCTGGATCCGCTCGCTGAGCCGTGGGCCGGCGGGGCGGGCGGGGCGAGCCTGCGGCCGGTGGTGGACATGCTGGTGCGGGTCGCGCTGGATCAGCGGCAGGCGGCCCGCCAGCGCAAGGACTTCGCCGCCGCCGACGCGATCCGCGACGAGTTGCAGGACGCCGGCGTCGTAGTTGAGGACACGCCGCGCGGGCCGCGCTGGGAGCTGCGCCCGTGAGCGGCTCGGCGGGCCGGTCCGGATCAGGCCGGGGCGGTGCTCCCCGCGCCGCGGGCGGTGGCGGCCGGGCGAAATCCGGTAAGCCAAGGCCGGGCACCGGTGGCTACGGCAAGCGCAAGCTGGAAGGCAAGGGCCCGACGCCGCCGGCGGAGATGCGGCCGGGGCACCCGGCTCAGCGCAAGGCGGCCGCCCAGGCGAGGAAGGCCGCCCAGGCCAAGGCGGGCGCGGATCGGCCGGGCGCGGACAGGGCGGGCGCGGACAGGGCCGGGGCCGGCTCGGCACGATCGGCGCCCAGCCGCCCGGGAGCGCGCCGGGCCGGGACTAGTCGCACCGGGACTAGTCGCACCGAGACGGGCCGGACCGAGACTGGCCGGATGGGAACGGGGCGGTCGGCTGGCCGCGGCCCGGCGTCGCCGCGCGGTGCCGAGAGCCGGTCACGGGGCGTCGGCTCGGGCGCTCCCGAACTGGTGGCGGGGCGCAATGCGGTGCTCGAGGCGCTGCGCGCTGCCGTCCCCGCGACGGCGCTGCACGTCGGTCCGCGGCTGGATGAGGACGAGCGGATCGGCCAGGCCGTCATGCTGGCGGCCGACCTCGGCATCCCCGTCGTCGAAGCGGGCCGGTCGGAGCTTGACCGGCTCAGCGGCGGCGCGATCCACCAGGGCATCGCGCTGAGGATCAAGCGGTACGCGTACGCGAATCCCGACGACCTGCCCGAGCTGGCCCGGGCGCAGGGCGTGCCGCCGCTGATCGTTGCGCTCGACGGCGTCACCGACCCGCGCAACCTCGGCGCGGTCGCCCGGTCGGTCGCGGCGTTCGGCGGGCACGGGATCCTGGTGCCGTCCCGCCGCTCGGCCGGGGTGACGGCCGGAGCGTGGAAATCGTCGGCCGGAGCGCTGACCCGGGTACGGGTGGCGCAGACCGCCAATCTCACCAGGGCGCTGATCAGCTACCAGGAACAGGGACTCTTCGTCGTCGGGCTGGACGCGGACGGTACCGAGGACGTAGGCGAGCTGACGCTCGCCGACTCCCCGCTCGTGCTCGTGGTCGGCTCTGAGGGCAAGGGGCTGTCGCGGCTGGTCAGCGAGCAGTGCGACGTGATCGCCAGGATCCCGATCGCCGCGACCACCGAATCGCTGAACGCCGGCATGGCCGCGACCATCGCCCTGTACGCGGTGTCGCAGCTGCGGGGCGCCGCCGGCGGCTGACCATTACCCGCCATCCGGCCGCGCCCGGCTTATGGTGGATGCGTGAGGTGATCGCATGAACGATCACGAGCCAGCCAGCGCCGCCGGTCCCGGCGTCGCCGACGCTGCCCGCGCCCGGATGGCGGCCGGTCTCCGGGCCAACGGGCAGGCGCTGAGCAAGCGGGTCAGGGACGCCTTCGCGACCGTTCCCAGGCACCTGTTCGTGCCCGAGGCGGGGGAGGCAGACGCCTACCGCGACGAGGCTTTCGTGCTGAAATGCGGACCCGATGGCGTCCCGGTCAGCTCCTCGTCGCAGCCAGCGATGATGGCGATCATGCTGGAGCAGCTCGACCTACGGCCAGGTCACCGGGTGCTCGAGATCGGCACCGGCAGCGGCTACAACGCGGCGATCATGTCGCTGATAGCCGGGCCCGGCGGCCAGGTGTGCACCGTCGATATCGACGCTGAGCTGGTGTCGCGGGCCCGGGCCAGCCTGGCCGCGGCGGGCTTCGGCGGCGTCACCGTGATCTGCGGCGACGGTGGGTTCGGCGCACCGCAGGACGCTCCGTTCGACCGCATCATCGTGACGGCCGGAGCCTGGGACATCGCGCCGTCCTGGCTGGAGCAGCTGACGCCGGCGGGCCGGCTGGTCCTGCCGCTGTCGGTGTGCGGGCTCGAGCTCTCCGTGGCCCTGGAGCAGCGCGGCGGGACCTGGCTGAGCCAGTCGGCCTGCCGCTGCGGATTCGTGCGGATGATGGGCGCGTTCGCCCGGCCGCAGCTCGCCCTGCGGCTCGGCGGCCCCGATCTGGTCGTGGTGCAAGTGGCCGATGACGTGCCCGTGGACAGCGACGCGGTGCGGCGAGCCCTGGCCGGGGCCTACGTCGAGATTGACACCGGCGTGTGCGTGCCTGATGACGGCGAGCTGGGCGACCTCGACATGTGGCTGACCCTGACCGAACCGGACCTCTGCCGGCTAGCGGTACTGCGGCCGGCCGCCAGGTTCCCGCGGGAAATGCTGCCCATGGGCGGGATGGCCACCGGCGTCACCGACGCTGGCCGGGTCGGTGTGGCCACGTTGCTGCTAAGCGCGCCGGGGCCGGCTGAGTCGTGGCGCGCCGGGCCCGAACCCACCGCCCGCGTGCGCGGCTACGGGCCGGGTGGCGAGGTGCTGGCCGGGTACCTCGCGGGCCGCTCTTTGACCTGGGCGGAGCTTGGCCGGCCGCGAGCAGATGAGGTAGAGCTCAGGGTGTGGCCGCGGGACGCCGCGCCCGCCGGCGCGCCTGGCGCGGTGATACTGGAGCGGCCAAGCGTCCGGATCGCGGTTGGCTGGCCGCACCGGCAGCGTTATTAGCTGGCGCGCTCGCCGCTCTCGTACAGCAGCGGCGCGGGTCCGACGATCAGCGGATCAGGGTGGTGGGCAATCTTGTCGTCCTTGCCCTCGTACGGAACACGGTTCAGCACGTGGCGCATGGCCTCAAGCCGGGCCCGCTTCTTGTCGTTGCTCTTCACGACGGTCCACGGCGCGTCGGCCAGGTCGGTGAAGAAGAACATGGACTCCTTGGCCTCGGTGTATTCGTCCCACTTATCCAAGGAAGCGAGGTCGATCGGGCTGAGCTTCCATCGCTTCACCGGGTCAAGCTGGCGGTCCACGAACCGCCGGAGCTGCTCTGACCGGGAAACCGAGAACCAGAACTTGACCAGGATGATGCCGTCCCGAGCCAGCATCCGCTCGAACTCCGGCGCTTCCCGCAGGAACTCCATGCACTCGTCCGGCCGACAGAACCCCATGACTCGCTCGACGCCGGCCCGGTTGTACCAGGATCGGTCGAACATGACGATCTCGCCGGCCGCCGGCAAGTGAGCCACATAGCGCTGCAGGTACCACTCGGTCCGCTCGCGCTCGGTGGGCTTCTCCAGCGCCACGATCCGCGCGCCCCGGGGGTTGAGGTTTTCCGTGAAACGCTGGATCGTGCCGCCTTTGCCGGCCGCGTCCCGGCCCTCGAAAACAATGATCAGCCGGCCGCCGGTTGCCTTGATGTGCCGCTGCAGCTTCAGCAACTCGATCTGCAGACCGCGCTTTTCCTTCTCATAACGCTTGCGGCCGAGCCGCTCGCTGTAAGGAAAGTCCTCGCGCCAGGTCTGCACGACAGTTCCGTCCTGGCGCGCCAGCACTGGATGGCCCTTGCTCTGGATAATGCGCAGGCCGAGCTGCGCGGCCAGGTCATCCAGGACATCAGCGACGTGCTTGCCCGCGCGGGCGTCGTCAGACTTCTTGCCGGCCACTCAGGCGCCTACGCCCTGGGTCCCGCGTACGTCTGCGGCATGGCCGGAGAACTGGTGGCCTTCGGCCTGGTCCACGCCCGCAGACTCACCCTGTCCTCCGTCCCGTGCCGAAACACGCTCCCGCGTAGCTGCGATTCACGCTCGGGGATAGATACCCTCGGCGCTTAGGCCGCACACGGACGGCTGCCGCTGGGCCCGATCTACCCGCTATCTGACGATTAGGTTACGACCAGGGTGACACGATCGCCCGGTGGGGCAACCAGAGGTTAGGCTGAAACGTCTGGAATAACGACTAAGTCTTATCGGATCATCTTGTGTCGGGCGACCCCAACGGGTGGCGCACCTAGGAGCAAAATGAAGCAAAACGTTCGGCGCTGGCTGTTTGGCGCGGGGGCGCTGGCAGCGGTCGGGGCAATGGCCTGCAGCCAGGCTATGGCGAACGCCTCGACCAGCGGCCCGAGATTCTCGACGGACTCCGCCACGCTTGCGGCCGCGACCTATGTTCCGCCTAACCACGACTTGTATTACGGCAACAAGGGCGCCGCGGTGAAGAGCGTGGAGCGGCGCCTCAACCAGCTGCACTACTACGCCGGGCCGGTGGACGGCGTGTTCGGTCAGGACCTTGAGTGGGCGGTCTGGGCGTTCAAGCGGGTCAATGGCCTGCCGATGAACGTGATGAACTCCAATCTGGTCGGCCCGAACAGCACCATCACGTGGGCCTTCCGCAAGGCGCTTGTGCACCCGAAGACACCGTTCGCGCTCGTGCCCAAGGGCGGCGCGAACCGGGTTGAGATCAACCTCAAGCGTCAGTACCTGGTCCTGTACAAGAGCAACAAGGTGCACCTGATCCTGGACATTTCCAGTGGCGGCGGCTACTCCTTCTGCGAGCCGAAGCCGCCCAAGGGCGACGGGACCTGCGGGCACACCGCGGTCACCGAGGACGGCAACTTCCACGCCGAGTACTTCATCCCCGGCTGGGATCAGGTGCCGCTCGGCTACATGTACAACCCGGTCATGTTCAACACCGTTGAGGGACAGGCGATGCACGGCGGCGACCCGGTGCCGTGGTACGCGGCCTCGCACGGCTGCGTCCGGCTGCAGGAGGATGCCGAGAACTGGTTCCACAAGCAGCTGACCGTCGGCGGCCCGCACGCGACGCCGGTCTACGTGCGCGGGATTGCCCCGTACAAGCTGGCCTTCTTCGGGCAGTAGTCGGCCCCGTAAAGCGCGAACGGCCCGCATCGCCAGGAACTGGCGGTGCGGGTCTTTGCATAACGGCAACTAAGGCTGATCATTCGGTTATGCGACTCAAAATCGGGCGGGGCCTCGGAGTCGCCGCGGTCGGCGCGGCGCTGGCGGTCAGCGGGCTGACCCAGGTGGCCGTCGGGATCCCGGCACAGGCCGCGACGACGCGCGGCGCGACCTACGTGCCGCCGCGGCACGACCTCTACTACGGCAACAAGGGTGCCGCCGTGAAGAGCGTGCAGCGGCGCCTCAACCAACTGCACTACTACGCCGGGCCAGACGACGGCGTGTACGGGGCTGACCTGGAAGAGGCAGTGTGGGCATTCAAGGAGGTGCAGGGCCTGCCGATGAATGCCCACAGCAACTCCGTGATCACCTACGCATTCCGGCGCGCGCTCGCGCACCCGAAGCGGCCCTGGGTGCTGATCAAGCACGGGCCGGCCACCCGGATCGAGATCAACCAGAACATCGAGGTGCTCGTGCTCTACCGGCACCACCGACCGCAGCTGATCCTGCACGTGTCGACCGGCGGCAACTGCCTGATCGATCAGGGCTGCGGCTGGATCACGCCGGACGGGAACTACACGGCGCTGTCGTTCGACCCTGGCTGGGTGCACGTGCCGCTGGGCGAGATGTATAACCCGGTCTTCTTCATCGGCACTGCCTACGCGATTCACGGCGACATCCCGGTGCCGTGGTTCCCCGACTCGCATGGCTGCGTGCGGATCTGGATGGACGCGGCCGCGTGGTTCCACCGCGACGTGACCGTCAACCCCGACGGTCATGGCACGCACGTCTACATCCGAGGAACGGCACCGTACAGCAGCCTCGCGAACTAAAAACGGGGCTTTTGGTGGCCGGACCTTTCGTGTAAACAGGCAGTGAACGATCCATAAACGGATCGATGATGCCTGGGAGGTTGATTCGTGCGCAGATTCGTCAGGCCAGCACGGCTCGCCGCGGCCGCCGCAGTGGCCGCCGCGCTGCTGTGGCCGGCCGCTTCGCCCGCGCTCGGAGCGGCGCAGCAGACCTGCGGTGGCACCGGCAGCGTTACGACGGTGACCGGCGCCCTCAAGGACGGTGCGACCTACGAGATCCAGTGTCCTGCGGGCGGCTGGAACGGCACGCTCTTCCTCTACAGCCACGGCTACGTGTCGCCGGGCTCGGCCAACCCGGCGCAGGACGTCGGCGATCCCGTCACCGGCGCCTGGATGCTCGCGCACGGGTTCGCGCTGGCCGGGTCTTCGTACGCGAAGACTGGCTGGGCGATCCAGCAGGCCCTGCCGGACCAGATCGGCACGCTCGGCGTCTTCCGCACCGACTTCGGCCGGCCTACGCAGACCGTCGCGTGGGGCCACTCGCTGGGCGGCATCATCACCGCCGGGCTGATCCAGGACTATCCCCGCACCTTCACCGCCGCGCTGCCCATGTGCGGCGTGCTGTCCGGCGGGGTGGCGACCTGGAACACCGCGCTCGACTCGGCGTTCGCGTTCCAGCAGCTGTCCGCCTCCGGCACTGGCCTGCAGGTCGTGGACATCACCAATCCCGTCGGCAACCTGACGACCGCGGAGCAGGCGGCCGCGACCGCCCAGGGATCCGCAGCCGGCCGGGCGAGGCTCGCGCTCAGCTCTGCGCTCGGGGACACGCCCGGCTGGTTCACGCCGCTGTCCGCACAGCCGGCGCGCACCGACTACGCCGCTCAGGAGCAGAACCAGTTCGAGTGGGCCACCCAGGTCGACTTCCCGTTCGCGTTCGCGCTGCGGGCCAACCTTGAGCAGGTATCCGGCGGCAACCCGTCGTGGACCACGGGCGTCAACTTCGCCCGCCAGCTGCGCAAGTCGGCTGACTACCGTGAGGTCGTCGCCCTGTACAAGGCGGCCGGGCTGAGCCTGCGCGGCGACCTGCAGACGCTCAACCGGGCGGCCAGGATCAAGGCCGACCCTCGTGCGGTCCGCTACCTCTCGCGCAACATCAGCTTCGATGGCCATCTCCCGGTTCCGGTCCTGACCATGCACACCACCGGCGACGGACTTGTCGTGCCGGAGAACGAGCAGGCCTACGCGCGCGTCGTCGCCCGTGCAGGCGACAGCCGGCTGCTGCGCCAGGTGTTCGTGGCCCGGGCCGGGCACTGTGCGTTCACCCCGGCGGAGACGATCGCCGCCGTGCAGGTGCTGATGAACCGGGTCGCCACTGGCCGGTGGCACGCCGCCGCGCTGAAGCCTGCCAGCATGAACGTGGCCGCGGCCGGGCTCGGTCCCGCTTACAACATCTTCTCCGCGAGCGGCAGCACCTGCCCGGTCGGCTCGCCCGTGAGTGGGGTCTGCGCGACCCCGCCCGCGTTCGTCCGCTACCGTCCCGCTGCCTACCTGCGGCCGTTTGACCTCAGGCATCGCCGATAGGAACGTAGCTCGCCGGGCCGGTCCTCCTGATCACCGGGAGGGTCGGCCCGGCGTTTGTTATCGGCGTTTGACGGGGCCCATCTTCACCAGCCGCCACCAGGTCAGCAGAGAGTAGGCGAGCGCCAGCAGCAGCAGCGCGATCATGTCCGTCAGCCAGGTCTTCGCAGTGTGATCCCAGAGCGGGTCGGTGCTGGAACTGGCGGCTTTCGCGGTCGGGCCGGGCGGGCTGGACGGGCCGGCACTCGGGCTGGCCGACGGGCTCGCCGTGGCCTTGGCGGGCTTTTTCTTTGCCGCGGACACCTTGGCGATCGTGGTCGCCGGGCCGGTCAGGCCAGCGATGGCAGCCCGGCCGCCGGGCGCCGAGCCGAGTGCGGCGTTCGCGGGCGGGATCACGTGGTTGAGATCGACGGTGGCGCCGGTGGCCGCATAGCCCCAGCGCGAGGGGGACAGCCACGATATCTCGCTGAGTCCGACGGTGCTGTGTACCGGGAAGATGCCGCCGGTCAGCACGACCTGGCACATGACGACGAGGACGAGCAGGGGCATCGCCTTCTCCGAGGTATCAACGAGCGACGACAGCAGCAGGCCGAGCGCCATAGAGCCGAAGCCGAGCACGAACATCGCCAGCATCAGCTCCACCAGCGGCAGATGCGCCAGGACCGTGCCCCGGCTCGGCAGCGGCCGGCCGGTGAGCCCGACGACAACCAGGATGACCGCCTGAAAGCCGCTCATCAGGCCGAGAATCACGAGCTTCGACACCAGATACGCGCCGGCTGACAGGCCGGCGGCCCGTTCTCGGCTGTAGATGGCCCGTTCCTTGACGATCTCCCAGATGGCATTGGCCGTCCCGCTCAGCACCGCGCCCACGCTGAGGACGAGCAATAGCGATGTGGCGTCGACATTGTCGGGCCCGACGAGCCCGTGCGGCGACGGGATCGCCCGGACCAGCAGGCCGAGCGCGACCGGCAACCCGGCCAGCACGCCCAGGTAGAGCCGGTCGGACGCGATCACGGCCAGGTAGCGGCGGCACATCGTGCGCAGGTGCGCGAACCCGTTCCTCGTCTTAGGCGCGGCCTCGATTTCCCTGGTTGCGGCCGACGGCACGGCGGCGTTGTTGAGCTCGGCGGTGATGTAGCGGCCGCAGTACGGCGAGGAGCGGTACTCGGCCGCCCAGTCGCGCCCCGGCTGCGCCTCGAACATCTGGAATACCTCGGCCCAGTCCGACTTGCCGAAATGCCGCAGCCCGTCGGCGGGCGGGCCGAAGAAGGCGATCTTGCCGCCGGGCACCAGCACGAGCAGCCGGTCGCAGAGGTTGAGGTTGGCCACGCTGTGCGTGACGACGATGACGGTGCGCCCGTCGTGCGCGAGCTTCGCCATCTGCTCCATGACCGACTTGTCCAGGCCGGGATCCAGGCCCGAGGTCGGCTCGTCCAGGAACAGCAGGGACGGCTTGGTCAGCAGCTCGAGGGCGACGTTCACGCGCTTTTGCTGGCCGCCGGACAAGGCGGACGTCCGGGTGTTGGCGTGCGCGGTCAGCGCCAGCTCGCCCAGGACCTCGTCGATCCTGCGCTTGCGCTCCTGCTTGCTCGTGTCGCGCGGGAACCGCAACTCGGCGGCGAACTCCAGCGCCCGCCGCACTGTCAGCTGGGTGTGCAGGATGTTCTCCTGGGGCACGAGCCCGATGCGGTGGCGCAACTCGGCGTAGCTCTTGTACAGGTCGCGACCGTCGTAGAGCACCTGGCCGTCGGTCGCCGGGGCGATGCCGGTCAGGGCGCCGAGCAGCGTCGACTTGCCCGCGCCGCTCGGACCGATGACTCCGAGCAGGCACCGCTCACCGAGCGGGAACGTCACGTTGTCCAGCAGCACTTTGCCGCCCGGCAGCCGGAACGTCAGCTCGCGGGCGCTGAGCGAGACGTCGCCGGTGTCCAGGAACTCCTGCAACTGATCGCCGACGCGCTGGAACGTGGCCGGCCCGACGCCGATGAGGTCGGTCTCGGTCACGGGTGCGATCTTGATCCGCTGCCCGTTGAGGAACGTGCCGTTGTGACTGTCGAGGTCGACAATCTCGTACTCGCCCCGGCTAGTGCGGCGCAACTCCGCGTGATACCTGGACACGCCGAGATCGGAGACGACGACGTCGTTATCGGAGGCGCGGCCGATGCGCAGCGATCTGGCCGGCATCTGCAGCACGGCGCTCGGCGGCCGGCTGGCACCGCCCCGCTGCGGCGGCGCGAACGCCGGGCCAACCTGGACGGCTGCCGCCGCCGGGGCCACGGCCGGGGCGGGCGTGCGCTGCCGCGGCACGTACTGCTCGGCCAGCGGCGGCGTCTGCACCTTGACCGTGCCGTATTCGCACACGCGCCCGAGGTCGTTTCGGCCGAGGTCCACGAGCATCATGTGCTCGGCGCGCTCCTTCTCATCGGCCAGCAGCTCCCCCGCGATCCGCCGGTCCTCCTCGGGGTTCGCGCCGCGCGGGCGCGTTCCCGCGATCGGCCGCGTCGAGACGTTGCGTCCGGTGACGGTCAGCAGCGGCTCCGGGCTGGCCCCG
>Ga0209006_10004299_pt1 | contig 12929 bp, 9 predicted proteins | sample JacPin_JW_Ref_O2_FD_188567 | JGI IMG/M metagenome (GOLD analysis project Ga0209006, IMG submission 188567) | Forest soil microbial communities from Algoma, Ontario, Canada - Jack Pine, Ontario site 1_JW_Ref_O2 (SPAdes) (version 2) | ecosystem: Environmental > Terrestrial > Soil > Boreal...
GAGATTCATATGGGTAGCACGCGTGCGCTTACTCCCGTCGCGCCCCTCCACCGGGTAAGCGATGACAACGGGGAGCGGCCCGAGGGAATGCGCCTGGGAAAAGTGTGGGGGACCTACCTGCATGGCTGGTTCGAATCGCCGGCGTTGCGAGCGCAGGTCGCCGCCGCCGCCGGAATGAGTGATCACCGCCCGCATCCTGTTCCCTGGGCCGAGCAGCGCAATGCCATTTATCGCGCCATGGCGGAACATCTCGCCGCGCACGTAAATTTGGATCCCGTGCGGCGCTACTTGTGTCTTTGACGCAAACGCCGCAACGCATCGTCATCGCCGGCGGCCCGGGATCCGGCAAGAGTACGCTGCTGCAGGCACTGGCCGACGCCGGTGAGGTCTGTTATGAAGAATGCTCTCGATTGCTGATACGCGAACAGCTCGCCATCGACGGCGCGCTCGTTCCGTGGGCCGATCTGCGGGCGTTCGCGCAGGAATGTGGCAAGCGCATGCGCAAACAACTGGCCGACAGCGTGCGCCACGAGCGGTGTTTTTTCGATCGCGGTCTGCCCGACCTCGTCGGCTATCTCACGCACGGTGGACACAGTGCACCCGATGAGTGGCGAGAGGTCTCAGGCGCATACGCAACGACGGTTTTTTTTGCTCCCCCGTGGCACGAGATCTATGTGAACGATACCGGGCGGCCGCAAACCTTTGCCGAAGCTTCAGAATTGAGCATACACATCCGTCGCGCGTACGAAGGCTACAGATTTCGTCTCGTAGAACTGATCAAGAGCGATGTCGCCGAGCGTCGACGCCAAGTTCTCGACTACCTCAGCACGCATCAGAACGAGGTCAATCGTGGGTGAACTCACCTTCATTACCGGCCCCTCACGCAGTGGCAAGAGCCGGCGCGCCGTGGAGCAAGCGGAGAAATGGGGAGACGACACGGTATTCGTCGCTACCTATCGCGCTGATGCAGAGGATTTGGAAATGATGGAGCGTGTGCGTCGACATCGTGCCGAACGGCCCGGGTGGCGCACCCTCGAAGCGCCGGCCGATGTCGCTGCAGCTCTCGCGGCGCTGTCGCCTGCACCGAGCGGTGTGATCCTCGATTGCCTGACCCTGTGGGCCGGCGCGAGGTTCGCCGACACCGACGAGGCCATTGCGAGAGCCTGGCGGGCGCAGCTATCTGCGTTCAAAGCGGCGCCCTGGCCGATCATCATCGTGAGCAACGAACTTGCGTGGGGCTTGGTGCCCCCGGAGCCGCAGTCGCGCAGATTCCGGGATCTTGCCGGCACCCTGGCGCAGCAGACCACGGCGGCGGCAAGCGAAGTCTGGCTGATGGTTGCCGGATGTCCTCTACGGCTGAAATAGCCGCGGGTATCGAAGCCCTCACAAACCCAAGGTTTAGGCGCCATGCTGCGCCGCCAGCCTTGCGACGAATCGATGGGCGAGGCCGGCACGTTGCCCAAAATGGATGTGCAGATAGCTGGCCAGCAGATTGCCGCGGACGAATCCTCCGGAATCGCCGGGTGCGTCGGTCCGCGTTCCGCGCACTTGCCAGGCCACCTGGTTGCCGTCGATCGGCTCATTTCGCTCCCAGGTGCTGTAGCGAAATTCATGCCCGCGCAGGACATCTCCGCCATCGGCCAGTAAATTGGAGCTTGCCGCCGTCGCATGCCGGTAGCCCAGCGCCGCCAATTTGTCAGTCATGCGCGCCACGCCGGGGATGAGACCCGCCATCGCCCAGCGACGACCTTCGCCATCGATCAGGGCTTCGGTCAGCACCATGAAGCCGCCGCATTCGGCATAGATCGGCGCGTCCCGAAGTCTCAGGTTCTTGAGCGCCTGCCACAGTCCGACATTCGAGGCGAGTTCAGCGGCATGCAGTTCCGGATAACCGCCGCCGAGATACACACCGGCCGCGTTGGCGGCCGGGCGCTCTCCTTGCAGAGGACTGAAAAACTCAATATCTGCCCCGGCCTCGATCAGCAACTCGAGGTTTTCAGGGTAATAGAAACAAAATGCATCATCGCGCGCCACGGCGATGACGGGGCGCTCCGTGCCGGCTTCACGGCGCGCCACGGCCGCGGTGACACCGATCTCGGGCAAGTCGCCTGCCGATCGAGCGATCTGCGTGATTGCGCCGAGATCAAATCGCGCGGCGACCGCATCGGCGATGCCGGCGATAAGGGACCTTGGATCTCGGTGTTCGCTCCCCGGCACCAAACCCAGATGCCGCTCCGGAATTTGCAACTTTGAATCGCGAGGCAGCCACCCCAGCACTGGGAGCCCGGTGATGCCGGCAATGGCTTCGGCGCACCCCTTGGCATGACTTTCGGAACCGGCAAAATTGAGAACCACACCCCGCAGCGGCAAATCCGAATCGAAATGCTGACAACCCAGCACCACGGCCGCGGCACTGCGTGCCGCCCCCGCAATATCGACGACCAGAACGACCGGGGCACCCAGGAGCTTCGCAATCTGCGCAGTCGAGGCGCGCTCGTCGTGCCAGTTACTGCCGTCGAACAGTCCCATGACCCCCTCGATCACCGCGATGTCGGCATCCCGACACGCGCGCGAGAATGCCTCCACGAGCTGGGAGTCGTTCAACATCCAAGCGTCCAGATTGCGGCATGGCCGGCCGGCCGCCCGTTCGTGATAACTCGGATCGATGTAGTCGGGACCGCACTTGAACGGTTGAACGACCAGGCCTTGACGGCGCAAGGCTGCGATGAGGCCCGCCGCAATGGTCGTCTTGCCGACGCTGGATGCAGCGGCGCCAATCACGATCCGAGGAATCCTGGTGCCCACCGTCACAGGACGCTTTTGAGCGCGACGAGAAGCGCCTTCTGCGCGCCGGGAGGCTGGGCGCTCAACCGTATCCATTGCCGCAAACCGAACGAGCTGCCATCGCGGACCCGTACATCGTGACGTCTCAAGTGAGCGGTGACATGCGTGGCGTTGCCGACTTTTGCCAGCAGGAACGTGGCGGGACTTTCGCGCACCGACAACCCAAGCTGCTGAAGCGAACGCGCGAGCCGTGCGCGCCATCGCTTCAACCGGGGCATCCCCTGCTCGAGCCAGAGGCGCGCCCGAGGTTCGGTCGCAGACTCCAACAGCGCGACCGCGTCGCGCCCGATCACCCAGCTGGGCGCCAGGTTGGCGAGGCGTCGATCGGTTCGCGGCGTGATGAGGTACGCCCCGCGCACGCCCGTCAGGCCAAAGGCTTTGTTGGGCGAATATAGACGGTACGCCGCCGCGGCTGCCGCCTCGATGGCGGCGGCATGATGTGCATCACACAGGGGTACGTAGGCCATATCCACGACCAGCGGTCCCGTCGAACTCGCAGCGGACACAAAATGCGAAGACCACAGTTCGCCCGTCGGGTTATTCGGCCAGCAGACAAACCCCAAGCCCGGATGCGTCGATTGGGCGCGCAGGAAGGCGCCCGGCGAGCGTGCAGAGATCAGCCGTCGACCGGCCAGCCGCGCGCCGCGCGCATACTCTGAAAACGTCGGCGCGAGTTGCTGAACGGAACCGTCGATGTGCCGAATCAAACGTAGGATCAACTCACTGGCGCCTGCTCCCACCACGATGCGATCGGGTGTCGTGTGATGATGGGCGGCCAGGGTAGCGCGCAACTTGGCATACATTGGATCGGGATAACGAGTCACGTCGGCACTGCGCACCGCCGCCAGCACCGATGGGCATGGCCCCAACGGATTGGCGTTGCTGGAAAAGTCATAGCGCGGATCGGGCGTCGAATCCGTGCCGCCGTGCACGGGATCTAGCTTAGGCATAGCCGGCTCCGGCCAGGAACTCAATGGCCATCGCGAATAGAGCGGCAAAGACCCATGCGGTTACCTCTGCGCGGCGCAGCGCTGCGACAGTATCCGCGGCCGATGGAGCGACCCCGTCTGCATTGAGCACGTAGACCTGAGGCTTGCGCAGCCGCACATTCAACGTCAACGCCAGGGCGCCCATCGGCCAACCCGAATTGGGCGAGCTCGTGCGCGCCGCTTCCCGCGGCAGCCGCCGCAGCAGCGCCAATCGGTTTGGCCCCCACAAGAGCAAGCCGATCGCGGTCATTCGTGCCGGTACGAGATTGAGCAGATCATCGGCGCGCGCTGCAAACTTGCCGGCCCACTCCCACCGCCCGCGATAGCCCCACATGGCATCCGCGGTATTTGCGAATCGATACACCGCCGCGCCCGGCAAACCGAACAGGGCAAACCAAAAAAGCGGCGCGATGACCGAGTCCGACAGATTCTCGGCCAAGGATTCCAGCGACGATTCCCGAATTTCGTCCGGATCCAAGTTTGTCGTGTCGCGACTCACAATGTGCGCCAGGCGGGCGCGTCCGCAGTCGAGTCCCTGCAAGAGCGCGGCCTCCACGGCCGCCACTTCCTCGAGCAGCAGGCGCAAGGCAAACAGAGGCTTGAGAAGCAACGCCGTGAGGATCACATCCAGCCAACGAGGCAACTTCGCCAACTCGAGGCCTGCATAGCCATACACCGCAGCAACCAGACACGCGCCGGCGAGCCACGCAAGGGTGCCGAAAAAGAGCGCCGTCCCGGGACCGTGATTCGGCAAATCCCGCCCGATGCGCTTCAAGTAATATCCCATCCACACGACCGGATGGATGGGCGCCGGTGGTTCGCCCCACCAGCGATCGATCAAGAGCGCAAGAATGATGCTCACAGGCTTTCAAGCCGCCCGTGGATGCGAATCGTCAGCGACCTGCCGTCCATGTCATCGAGCGCGACGCACTCTGCGCCAAGCGCCTGCGCAAGCACCCGCGCGCGTCCCAAGACAATGGGCCCGGCCTCACAGTCGACGACCAGCGCACCCGCGCACGCCGTCCGCAGCCGCGAGCCCGCGGCGAGCGCCTCCTCCCAGGGATCGCCGCCCGCGGCGCTGACATTGGCGCGCCCATCGGTGAAAAGCACCAACAAAGCCGGTTCGCGTGTCTTCAGGACCTCGCCGGCATCCCGTAGTGCGCGCGCCAGCGGGGTACGCCCGCCGGTGGGTACATCGCTCAACGCGCGTTCGATGCCGGCAATGTGTCGCGTAAATGGCAGTACGAGATCGGTGCCGTCGGCGCGAAATGCCATGAGCGCCACTTCATCGCGTCGCTGATAGCTCGACGACAACAATCCGAGTGCGGCGCCCTTCGCCACTTCCAGACGGCGGTTCGTCGCCATCGAGCCGCTGGCATCCACCAGAAAAAGCACGTGGCATAGGCCCGGCCCCCGGAGCTCATGCTGCCTGAGATCCGTGGCGCTCAGCCGAACGCCTTCTGCGCCCACACGGGCCCCGCGCCGCGCAGCCGCTGACAGCGTGTCCGCGACGGCGAGAGTCCCGGTCAGTTCATAAGGAACCGCGCCGACCATGCGCTGCGAATTCATCGAATCGGTTGGGCGCCGACCGATCGATTCTCGATCGATCGCATCGGTGATGAGCCGTACCGGGCCCCGCGCAGGGGCGGGCGGTGCGAATTGCAATCGCGGATTCTCGACTGCCGGCGGATTCTCGACTGCCGCCGGGGCCTCGGTCGCCGGCGCCGGCCGGCCATCCGATGATGTGCGGGCTTGAGCCGGTGGAGTGGGCGTTGCGGCAGCGCGCGGCACATTCTTGGATCTTTTTTGGCGTGTGCGATGCGACAGCGCGAGTTCTGCGGCCCGATGGATATGCTCGTCACTGATCTTGGCGGCGGCTTGCCAAGCCGCCAAGGCGCGGGCCGTTTTTATGATGGCAAGATCGCCTCGAATTCCATCCAATTGGTGTTCAATCGACAGCGCCGTGACCGCCGAGAGATGCGCGTTCGTGACGGGAATCGTGGATAGCCGCGCGCGAGCAGCAACGATCCCCTCACGCCATGCTCGTTCTTGCGGCTCTACGGCGGCAAGAACGCTCGCGGGATCATCATCGAAGGCGAGCCGCTGACGGATCGCGGCGCTGCGAATATCGTGCGTGGCGAGCCCCCGGACCTGCACACAGAGGCCGAAACGATCGATGAACTGCGGCCGCAACTCTCCTTCCTCCGGATTCATGGTGCCCACCAAAACGAACCGCGCAGCCTCGCCGGCGGAAATCCCATCGCGCTCCACGGTGACCCGGCCGCTCGCGGCCGCGTCCAGCAGGAGGTCGACGATGTGGTCCGGCAACAAATTCACTTCATCGACGTACAAAACGCCGCCGTCGGCCCGGGCGAGCAATCCCGATCGCAGTTCGGTGTGCCCTTCGCGCAAAACCCGCGAGAGATCCAACGATCCGATCACCCGATCCTCGGTCGCCCCGATGGGCAACTCGACGAAGGGCGCGGGGGCACCTTCGGATGTCTTCGGCAGCAGTGCAGCCAATCCGCGCGCCGCGGTGCTCTTGGCGGTGCCTCTTTCTCCGGAAATCAAGACGCCGCCGATCGTAGGATCGACCGCGATGAGGATGAGCGCAAGCTTCAGATCTTCCTGGCCCACCACAGCGGAAAATGGAAAGTCGGGTCTCATGGAGAAATCTCGGCTGCGGATTCGACGGTAGATTCGCTCGACAGAAGCGCGGTGCGCAACCGCTCGAGGGTTTCGTGCTTAGGTGCCCAGAGCCGGCGTTGTTCGGCCTCCAGCAAACGCTCGACGATGGCATTCAGCGCCCACGGGTTATCGCGCTGTAGAAAGCGCTGCGCATCACCGTTCGCAAAGCTCTCCGCGATGCCCTCGAACATCCAGTCGGTGACAATGCCTGTCGTGGCCGAGAAGCCGAATAGTGCGTCTACCGTGGCGGCCATTTCGAGGCCACCGCGATAACCGTGACGCTGGATGGCGGCGAGCCACTTCGGGTTAACGACGCGCGAGCGATAGACCCGCAGCGCCTCCCCCTGCAAGGTGCGAACGCCCGGACGGGAAGGATCCGATGAATCGCCAAAATAAGCCTGCGGCTCCGTATTCGACGCCATCGATACCGCAGCCACCAAACCCCCGTGAAATTCAAAATAATCGCTGGAGTCAAACAAATCCTGTTCGAGGTTGTCTTGGTTGTGCAGCACCAGATCGACCCTTGCGAGCTTGCGGCGAAACGACTCCACCGCCTCTACGCCATCACTGCACTGCGGGGAATACGCCCAGCCGCCCCACAGCAAGACAGCCTCCGCGAGATCATTCGAATCGCGCCACGCACTGCTGTCCATGAGCTGCATCAAGCCCGTACCGTAGGCGCCCGGCTTGGAGCTGAAAACCCGATAAGACGCGCGGCGGCGCGCCAAATCGTCCTCACATCCTTGCGCCTGCAGGGCCGAAGTTTCCGAGAGCCAATGCTTGCGAAGGAAGTTTTGCTCCGACGGCTCATCAAGAACCACGACGCGCTGCACGGCCTCATCGAAAAGGTGCATCAAGGCGGGAAAGGCATCGCGAAAAAAACCGCTGACGCGCAGTGTTACATCGATTCGTGGACGCCCCAGCTCAGACAGCGCAATGATCTCGAGGCCGCACGTGCGGCGGGTCTCGGGCTCCCAGACCGGCCGCACCCCGAGCAGGGAGAGTGCCTGCGCGATGTCATCCCCGCCCGTGCGCATGGTCGGCGTACCCCAGACGGAGAGCGCGATACTTTCGGGCCATCGTCCTCTTTCTGCAACATGACGGGCCAGCGCCTCGCGCGCCAGTGCCGATCCTGTCGACCAGGCAGCGGGCGTTGGCAGCCCACGCGGATCGACCGTGTAAAAATTCCGGCCCGTCGGCAACACATGCGCCATGCCACGACTCGGTGAACCGGAAGGTCCTGCCGGCACGTACCTCCCCTCGAGCGCCGCCAACAGATGCCGCGATTCGTCGGTGGTTTTCGCCAGATTGGGCGCCAGCGTCTCGCAGACAAATCGGCAGATCTGCGCCAGGTCCGTCAGCGAGCCGCGCGGCGCGGCGAGCGCCGCTCCATCCGATGATGGAAATCGCCGCAAAATCACCCGATCAATGAGCGTCGATGAAAATTCAACCGCCGCCAGGTCACGCAGCAACGCCCGGGCAAGCTCATCGAGGGCGCCCCGAATCTGTCCCACGCTCGACACTTCACTCACCCACTCTTCAAGAACCGGCGACAGTGGGTTAGGCCACAGGCCGCGAGCATCGCGTAGCGCGCCGGGATCGAATCCGCAGGCTCGCGTTACCGTGTCGACCAGGGAGGGAACAGTGCCGTTCGGACTTCGCAATATCGCAAAGAGCAGATCCACCAGCGCCGCTCCCTCAGGGGGAGCGCCGAAAACGTGCAGTCCGCCGCGAATTTGCGCCCGGCCCAAGTCGCACAAATAGGTGTCGAGATCTTCCAGCAGATGGGCAAATCCCCGGCCTGAAAGGCGTTCCAGCGCGCGCGGAATCCCCTGCTCGCCGATGCGCTCGTCCCACGGGTGCTCATGATCGCCATGGCGCTGGAGTCTGATCTGTTTGAGGTCATCCTCGAGCTGCGCCGTACGCACGAGATCCCACACCTGGCGACGGAGCACGGAAAGTTTGTTCGGATCCAGCACTTCGGCCCGGTAATATTCTTCGACCAATCGCGACAGCGTCGCAAGCGGTCCATAAGTTTCCGCATGGCTGAGCGGCGGCACGAGATGATCCACGATGACCGCATGGGTGCGACGCTTGGCTTGGGCGCCTTCGCCGGGATTGTTGACCACAAATGGATAGAAGAGCGGCAGATCGCCGAGGAGCACGTCGGGCGCGCAATCAGCCGACAGGGCCACACTCTTGCCCGGTAACCACTCGAGGGTTCCGTGTGTACCGAAATGGATGATGGCATCGGCGAGCCATTCATCCGCGAGCCACCGATAAAATGCGGCGTAATGATGGCAGGGCGGCAAGTCCGGAGCGTGATACACCGCTTCCGGATCGACTCCGAATCCGCGGGGCGGCTGAATGGCGATGAGGATATTGCCGAACTTCAAGCCGCTGAAGAGGTAGTCATCGTCATCCGAATACGGTTCATGGAGCGCCAGAAAGGGCGAGCGGCGCGCCGACTGCTTGTTGCCGCGCCAAAACGGCGGTGCGACCGTAGGTCCCGCGACGGACGGAGTGCCCCACATGTCGGACAGCGAGGTTTGAAATCCCGCGGATTGCGCGCCGAACCACTGTGCATAGCGTGCGCGGGGCATTCGCCACGCCGTCGATGGATTGAGCGGAAGCCTGTCGTCGTAACAGCCTTCGGCCAACAACTGCCTCATCAGCGCATCGGAAGAATCCGGCAGAGCGCCCACCTCGTAGCCGGCCGTACGCATCTCGATGAGCCACTGGAGCAGCGATGCGGGGGTATCCAGACCCACCGCTCCGCCGATTCGCTGCGCCTTTCCGCCGGCATTGCTGAGAATGATCGCGACCCGCTTTTCGGCATTGGGTCTGCTGCGCAACACCGCGAGCCGGCGGGCGAAATCCGCGACGCGCCGCATTCGTTCTGCATCGGGAATATAGCGATGATTTTCCTTGAACGAAATGGGTACTGAGATGAGGCGGCCGTCGCATTCGGGCAGGGCGATGTTCATCGCGGCCTCCGACGGACTCAAACCCCGTTCGGATGCGCTCCACACGGCGCGGGGCGTTCCGCAGCAAATCGCCTGAATCAGCGGCGCGTCGATCACTTCAAAGGGGGTGCCGTGCGCCTCGCGCGCAGCCAGACCTGACGAACTCAAGGTAAAGACCGGGAAACTGACGGTGTTGATGATCACGTCCGGAAACGCGGACAGCAACCGCAGTGCGAGCGGCATGCCCGCGGCATCGCTATCGCGCAATGAACTCGTGAAGATACCGATCGCAGCAAAACCGCGTTCCTCCGCGGCTCGAATGGCGTTATCGACGAACTCTAGATTGCCGCTCAACACATGCGCGCGATAAAAGAGGACTACCGCCGTGGGTCGATGCAGCGTGCGATGATGGTTCCATTCGTCGGGAGTCGTGACCAAGAGGTCCGGATGATACAGACCGTGAGCGGGCATCGGGCGCGGCGGCGCAAACCCCCCGTCGTACCCTAGATGCATCGAAGCGGCATAGCGCAAGGCTTGCGCCACATTGGCCACGCCGCCGGCCATGAAGTAAGACGTCAAATTCGACGCGAGCGCGGGCTCGATGTTAGAGGTACGGGGCAACAACTCCGCGCTCCCGCCGACACCGCTGATCACGACGAGCCCCCAGCCCTCTTGATGCGCGAGACCGATGAGGCTGGTAAGCCCTGGCACGGAGGAGACGGTGCCGTGAATGCGAACGATCGCCAATAATCGCTGCGAGCGCTGCGTACCGAAGAGCGCGATCAGCGCCGCAGGCCCAGATAGGCCGAGAAGAGAGTGGCCTGCAACCTTAGGGAACGTCGCCGGTAGTTCGCAGCGGGCGCGTTCGAGCGCGAGCAGGTCGGTTTCCGCATGCGAGAGCAGCATCAGGCCTTCCATGGGTTCGGCGGCGGTAGCCGCGGACAGGGCGATCACTGCGGACATGTCGGTCGCAGCCCCCGCAGTGAGAACCGCCAACTCCCACAGCCCCGATTCGCCTATCGGGGGAAAACTACCGCAATCGAGCACGGCGCCGGAGTAGTTGATCACTAGGCGGCGTTTGATGGGATCGTCAATCGGCCCAAACCAGCGCAGCGTCTCGCCATAACCCAATCCGACTGCGTGCCGCATTCGCGCATCGTCATCGCGATAGACGCGCTGGAGTGCAATGTGTGAGACGTGGGGACTCGCCTCGCGTGCCGAGAGCCAATCCTGCCAGGACTCTTCATCGACCGCGTTCATGACGACCAACAGTCGAATGCGCGACGGCTTGAGATTGGCCAGGCGGGCCGCGGGGGTCATCGGGTCCAAAGTCAAAACTCGATGCCGGCCTGCGCACGAATCCGCTGCAGCTTGAGCGGGTGCTTGATCAATGTCATTTCAGTCACCAAGTCGGCGCGCTCGATCAATGCTTCCGGCGCATTTCGCCCGGTGAGTACCACGTGGGTCTTCGGGGGTCGAAGGTTGACGCCGGCCAACACTTGATCGACCGACAAATAGTCCTTCTTCAGGGCAATATTGACCTCATCCAGCAAAACCAGGTGGTACTCGGCATCCGCCAAGTAGCGCAAGGCAACCTCCCATCCTGCCTGCGCCACAAGCTTGTCTCGGACCCTGTCCTGCGTTTCCCAGGTAAAGCCCTCGCCGGTGGCGTGAAATTGCAGCTGGCTGCCCCACGGCTCGAATGCCCGCTTCTCCGCCGGTTCCCATGCGCCCTTGATGAATTGCACGATGGCGACGCGATAGCCGTGGCCCAAACTGCGCAGCACCATCCCGAGCGCCGCGGTGGTTTTCCCCTTCCCCGCCCCGGTATGAACAATGATCAGTCCTCGATCCGTCACGGTTTCGGCCATGCGCCGATCCTGAATCGCCTTACGTCGCTGGATCCGCTGCGCATAGGCCTCGGTATCGGCGCCTTCGGTCTCTTCAGAGCCCAGGTTGGGTTCCACCATGATTGCTTACCGTCCCCAATTCGCCCACCGCGAAGGTATCCGTCGATGTCGGGCCGGTCTCCGGACTCGCGAACGCCTGATGGCTGACGAAACGTCTTCCCACGCCCAAGGGGCGCAGTGACATTCAAGTTTCGCCTTCGATTCGCTTACCGTTGCGGGGGCAGTCCCGGATTTGACGCCACGGTGGCACTCTCACCGGATTCCCGTTTCACTCGCCAACCCCATTCGGTTGGTATCGAGCACCTGACAACGCCTCGGAGGGTAATGCAAAGGGCCGGTAACGACAATAGGAGCGGCGACCCTGGATGTTGGGGAGGCTGCGCCAGTCTCCGCCAGGTCGCCATTGACAATGTGAGGGCGCAACGTTGTACTACCCAACTTGATGGCCTCTCTCACACGAGAGAGCGATGAGGGAATGTGGTACGCAAGAAGCGTCTGCAAGGCGCTTGATGTCAACCCACGGCTGCCCCCGCAACTGTAAGCGGCGAGCGCTTGCCTGATGCCACTGATGTCTGTCCGCATGCGACAGGTCGGGAAGGCGGCAAGCTGCACTGACCCGCGAGCCAGGAGACCTGCCATCCATTTGGTCGCGTGCCGGGCGGGGTGCCTCGGCGACGGTCGAGTTACTCGACTGTGCGGGAATCGGCAGCATCCGATTCGCGCCGAATCCGCACCCCGAGCTTAAGGTTAAGGAGCCATGCGGATGAGCGACACCGGGCCCGCCGGTCGACCCACGGTCATGGTATGCATTACCTGCCGCGCTGCAACGGACCTGACCGCCGCGTCGGAGGACGAGGCACCGCGACCGGGCAGTGCGCTGGCTGACGCAACTACTACGCTCGCGGCCGCCGGTACGGATGACATTTCGGTGCTGCGCGTCCGCTGCCTCGGCAATTGCGGCCGCGGATTGAGCGCGGCCATCCGTTGCGAGAATTCCTGGACCTACATATTCGGCGGCCTGGATCCGGAACGGGACGGGCCCTCGCTCATCATGGGCGCGCAGTTGCTCGCCCAGTCGACCGACGGGATCATGCCCTGGCGCGGCCGACCGGAATCCTTGAAGCGCGGCCTCATCGCCCGCATCCCGCCCATCAACTTTCGCGAAGAGCCCTCGTGAATTCTCGGCGTGGTCTGTGTCCCGGCATTTTAGATCCCATGCCGACCGGTGATGGATTGCTCGCGCGTCTCCTGCCATCCACGCCGCTCCCCATCAATACCCTGGTTGCCCTGTGCGACTTGAGCGGTGCCCATGGCAACGGCATTGTGGAGGTCACGCAACGCGGTAGCCTGCAATTTAGGGGGCTCTCGCCTGCCTCCGCACCCGATTTTGCGCGCAGCGTCATGGCGCTCGGACTCGGCGCGGAAGGCGGCCCTCCCATCCTGGCATCGCCCTTGATGGGATTGGATGCTCAGGAGTGCATTGACCTGCGCGCACTGCCTGCCGCTCTACGCGCGGAACTCGCAAACCAACC
>Ga0209006_10004300_pt1 | contig 12927 bp, 14 predicted proteins | sample JacPin_JW_Ref_O2_FD_188567 | JGI IMG/M metagenome (GOLD analysis project Ga0209006, IMG submission 188567) | Forest soil microbial communities from Algoma, Ontario, Canada - Jack Pine, Ontario site 1_JW_Ref_O2 (SPAdes) (version 2) | ecosystem: Environmental > Terrestrial > Soil > Boreal...
GACTGTTTGATGCTAGAACGACGCACTTTCCTTCAAGCTTTTTGATAGCTGGGACTCGAAGCGCGTTTGGGAGAACCACGTTTGGGTTTGGCATGGCTGTGACATGACATCATCATTTCACGCGTCACAAAAAGGCGTAACGCTCATCCTGATTTTTTACATGTCCTGACTCGGAAAAGATGTCAAAAATCATGAACATACCCACCGAACTTCTGGACTGGGCACGCGAACCTTGGGTTCACACAAGAGTCTGCTGGGCTTCATCTTATACCGGAGAGTCAGCTTACGAAAAAAGGGTGGAAACGCTCATGGCATCTATCTTTTCTTACGAACGGTGATCAACCAACCTGCCCTCGGGAATTTAGTTCGACATGTCTTTGCGAACCCGAGTTCGTATGATATTTTCCTCGTCTCCTCCAGCGATCTCCCTGGTTTAGTTGCAGCAGCTGCTTCGCGTGGTCTCTCACTGGAAATTCAACAAGCCATAGCAGCCAAGTCAATGCCTGCCATGTTATTGCTTCGTATGCAATAGACCATAATAACTCAAACGACATCCTCAACCCCCTACCTGGTTCTTCACCCATCGAACACATGAATTTCTTCAGAAGCGACATCCATATCGACACACCCTGTGCACTTGTCTGCTCATCATCATCACTTCGGACTTTTAGGAATTCGAGACTGTGGGTACGTTCCACCCCCCGTCTCTTGGAGATGTTTAACGACAGTGAGCACGAAACATACTCGAACGTCTTAAAGTTTGTTACGCCCAGGGTATGGCGATCGGCTCGCTTGGCCCACTCTCCGACTTCACACACCTCACCTATATCCAAACCCAACTCTCCCTTCTACTCAGCCCACAAGACCCAACTCTCCCTTTTACTCAGCCCACAAGGCATCACTGATGCCGCTTACCGGTTGATAGCAACCCTCCCTAGTTCGCTTGTCGAGCTTTCCCTGCTGATAGACTTTGCTTGGGAAATTGCGAGCATTGTCCTGATGTTAGCAAAAGACGCGAAAGGTTGATGAATCTCCAGAAGACGGATGTTGATGGTGCCTTCAAAAATCGCGAGAAGGAGAGGCTTGACTCACTCTTCGAAGTAGAAGGGTTACAGGGTCAGGTTTTCCCCCGGCAATTCCATCTACCAGACGTGGGACAAGAGATCTGAAAATCCCCGCATCCGTGGACAAACGGCTCTATGTTTCCCTTCCATTAGTTTGTGTCATTTTCCTTTTTGCTCATACGTATACTAGCGCTGACGTAGTGGACTATATATTAAATAAATAATGTGATCCCTGCAAATACGTCAGCACTTTATGCTACGTGAAGGCATTTTTCATGGGAAGGTTGTCACCCATCAAGGCTGTAATCATGAATGAATCGATGACCATGGTTGGTTGTCGCAATGAGCCAGCTTTAATATTTATATTCAATAACCACACAGTTCAATGAATAATGTAGTAGAAGTCGCCGTATCTATCGTCCGTGTCTTTCCGCCAGTAATTTGCATTAAGGTATTGTATCTTACCAATTAACGTGGCCGCGGTTCTAGTCATGGTGTATCTGCAATGATGGTAGGGTACGGCGATCGAGGATGAAGTTCATCTGAGTGACGGGTAACAGGAGGACTTGTAACTCCATCGAAAACGGCGCTTGTAGCGGACCCCGGAGTACCGTTGTTTGGTGGAGATTCTTGACCCGTTCGCGGTAAGGATAACTTCGCTGCCCGCGCAGACCAGAACGAGCCGATACCACCCAAAACAGAGCTTATCTGCGGCAGCGATGCCTTCCTCTCCGCATTAGCCGGGTCGGCGGCGAGTCGTGGTGACGAAGGCAAAGCCAGCTGCCGTAGTTGAGACTTCGCTACAGGTTTTTCTGGGATCTGAGCATCTGCTTTGGTGATCTCGACTGGCGGAGTACTTGGTCTGGAAATTGGTTTGGGGTTGTTCAAGAGCTCGTTCAACGATGCTGAGCTCGTGCTGGCATCACGCGCCCAGCGGCCAACGCCTTCCATGGCTTTCAAGAAGTTCGTAGAGCCAACGTTGAATGATCGAGTTATGGCCTCGCGCGTCGGTGCCAGCTGTTGATCCAGCCTTAAATCTTGTATCCCCTCCTGGAGCCGGAGTCCAATGTCCGCAACAACGGACGGCTTTTCGTCACACGGGTGCCTGTGTGACCGGTGAAAACAAGTATGAAAGGGGTGGATCAAGGTGAAGCCGATAAACAAACCTTGGTTCTACGATATCAAATAAAAGTGGATCCGTTGTCCTTTCCCAGATATCGTAAGCATTAGTTCTCCTGAATTCATGTATCCATAGCGGGTTGAAATCCTCTGCAGAGTTCGCATCACCTCCTGCGATCAAGAGGGTCAGTTGGGTACCTTACATCAAGGGAAAACGCACCTGTGCCCCCCGTAACGATCACACCGTTTCCCTCTCCCCGCGCGATAAAGTCCCGGTATCTAACAGAAGCTAGAGCGGCAAATACATATTCCTCGAACTGGAAGAATCGATTTCATGAACCGCACATGAAATGGAAAGGCCTGAGTTACCTTTGATCGTAAATAGTCATCACTGCCTTTGAACCTACGCTGCTTAGCAACTGGTAGTAACCCACGATAGCAACATGACATACTGCATATTGATGGGGCGGGTCGGGTCAGCCTCGTTCCAACCATCATTAACATCCTTCACAATATTGTCCATCCATTTCCTGTCTGCGGCGGTTAGACCCGCTGAACGTTCCAACTTTGAATCACGAAATTCGAAGGTGCCAGTTTCTGTCTGTAGGATGATAGATAGAACCAAAGCATAATACGACATATCACATGAATACTCACATTTACAAGAAGATCGATTTCTTGTTGTTGCGTAACTATGGAGTTTGTACTCCCACAAAGCCAACTTTTCGTTTCCTTGAGAATGTCTAGTTGCTGTAATGGCAGATACGGTTGGAAGAAAGCGTCCTGTAATGCAATAATCTTGGTATGTGCGGAGACGAAGCGGTGACAGATGACATACTTTGCCAAAAATGTCTAGAGGAAGTCCAACATATGCTAACATGCTCTTACGATCAGAGGTGCGGAGAGAAGTCGGGCGGGTTAAGGTTGAGGCACGCGTAGCCAGAGGAGGAGAACCACAATCGTCTAGGGCTTGCAGGAGACCTTTGATTCGGGATGAGATCAAAGAGCGAGTCTGACGGGAACAGTCACACAGACCGGGTAACAACGAAATAAGAGAATATTGGTAAGTGCAAAGCCGCTCCACGGGATGACCGTAAAACATGATCTGGATGCAAGGGTCAGACTGAAATAATCGATCTTGACATATGGACACACCCTTTTCTGAAGCATGAGCGCCTTTAGAAGGACCAGAGTTCGCTGCCGGAATGTATGAACAAGTTCCCGGCTAGAAAAACACAAAACACATCAAACATATAATAATAAAGTTCATGAGGCCCTTCACGTACAGACTTGTGCCTAAATTTCACAAAAGACTTTGAGAAAAAGATCGAGGAATACACATGTTTGATCATACCCATATAAAGTCCACTTTCCGTAAGTTGGGTACGCAAAGATCTTTCAAGCGCCACGCCAAAATCTTCAAGAATGCTTGTTTCGGTGAAGTCTCTGTAGAATCGAAATGGAGGAGACGTCAACGGAGAGGAATCCGATCATACCTCTGATTGAACAAAGCACGAGTGATGACACCGAGTCGATCACTGAAGCAGAAATAAACTCAGAGTGTGGCGCTACGCAATCCAATAAGACTTGAGTCGCACCGTATTGGGCCGAATACTGGCTTGGATGCTAACACAACAATGGCTTTTTGGACTGTCGAGCGAGTAACATCTTGACCTTTGACAAGCAGGGCAGACGATGCGATTTGTCGATTGCATCTATGCACAGCGTTATTACTGCTGCCATTGCAACTACGAATCACTTACGAGATACCAAAGATAGTCGCTGGCTTTATTCCGGAAGGAACGACGTGGAAGTATGAATAATCCTCGGTACTCTGTGGAAGCAGTAATGAGGTACGGTCAAAATAGGCATACAAACGCATATACCAGATGGGCACCATCCGGAAGGGCCAAAAAGGGCAGAATCTTGGTAACTTCCTCGTCATCGAAGATGTCACCCTTGGAATATTCGATTTTGGGGCCGACCTTGGACGTGATTATTCAAGCAAGCTCAAGTGCAAGGAAGCGAAAGCATACAAGATGGTTAAAATCGACCAAGGCGATGCCCTGAACTATTGGCCCATCGGGAGGTTCCAGGAGGAGTGACTCTGGGCGGGTCTTTCTTGCATAAGACGAACCAGAGGCAAAGGATTTGATGGATTCTCGGTCTGCCTTGGACGGCATTGGCGGGTATGTATTCAGCGAGGAAACTCTGGAATCATCGTAAATAGATGGGAGTTCTCTTGGGATAAAAGGGGATGGGATTGCGTCCGAGTTTGCAGAAGATAAAGGTCTGTGTGGGGAGGAAGACGAATGGACTAGCGGTGATGACGGGTTCATGTAGGGAGAAGATGCAGAAGATATTTTTGGGGAAATAGGTGATGGCTCAGACTCCCCATACACTGAGGGTGAAAGGACGTTGGACACAGCGGATGAAGGTGCCCATGGTGCTGGCTTGTGAGGAGAGAGACGACCTGATACTGAGTGACGATCATCCCGATCGTAGACAGATGGGGCGGCTGAGGTATTTGGACTCTCGCGAGCTTCTATCTCGTTCGTGGAGAGACTAAAAGTATCCGGTTCTGAGCTCAAGTCAGTGTCTAGGGACGGATGTGATTCATGCTTTGATGGAGCAATGGGTTGTAGAGTAGGCGAGATGGGTATTGAGTTAAACCCACCGCCGCGAGAATCTACGGAATCTAGAGAAATTGAACGCTGGGATGCGGTGTCACCGTCGTCGCGGTCGTCATCATGGGAATGAGGTTGAAGGGACATGTCGCGGGTGTCACTGTAAGACTCGGATCACTTGCGGTGAAGCACGTGCCGTACGCACGTCGTCAAGCTCCAAGCCGTCCACCCGCACGTTCTTCATATAGAAAGACTCAGCTGAGGAGAGCCTTAAGTAGCTCGTTGTGGTCGACTCCCACCATGGCGAATATGTTGTTCACCTTATTCTTTTTCTTGTGGTGCCTTGCAACTTACACAACATCTGGGTTTCCTACCCGTTCTTTTAAATCTGAACAGGTGCCTCTCCGCGAAGATAACGATTCTGGGCCTCCAAATGGATGGATAGACCCGAGAACAAATGGCGGTCGATTTTTGGATGTGAGCATACGTTACCCACTGAATAATGTCTCAAAAGGTGACCTGACATTTACAAGTTCGCAACACCACGATACGGGGAGCCTTTGAATATAATCATATCAGCATTATCTGATCCATTCATCCTCTCTGACTCCGGCCTCCATCTTTATGCCAAGTATGATCATTCTCAAACCTGCTGGTGACGTATCTTAGACCCATTTCACAGGTCTATTGGATTCTCAGAGGAGTGCCTCGGCCTTCATTATGGAACCATTCACAAAGCAGATCTCGGAGATGGTGATGGAAAGAAGCCTGAACAATTCCTTGCTCGGCAATTCTATTTCCCAGTGTGGGGAACGTGCTGGGAAAGTATTGCAGGTACTTGCCTCCCGCGAGATTTAGGTGATTGGGCCTTGTTGACTTGCTCAAGGCGGCCACCATTTTAGGGCTTGGAAGCAGAACGGAACACAAGCCAACAGCGGGGCTTGGTTTATAGCGTGTGTTTGGCCTCCCATTCAGAAGTGACCACAGATCACTGATATACACTCTTCCAGCGCTTCGAAGGAAAAGGTAGGATGATTCGCCCATCTTGTCAATTTCGAACATTCACGGTCTAATGGATTCAGAGTTCCGCTCGAAAGCATGACATCGTTCCAAACGGCTATAATGTTGGCCGTGATTGGCTGGTGGGCCGTGCCACTTCTGGAGGCCAATGGAAAGGCATGTGGTGGAAAGCTGAGGTCGAGTGGCGCGAAGGGTTACTCGAACCTGGCAAAGATGGTCATAATTTCCCCTCGTGCATTACTGGTTTACTCACCCACTCTCAGGCGTCAATCACGGCATTGACCAGGACGGCGTCGTCGCCGTTTTAACTGTTCATCGGACATCCCCACCAAAGTATGCTTTACTGTTAAATTATCTCAGTTTCCCTTTTCATCGTATATACACCTCATTAATCACAACATTCCTAGTAGATTTGGTCCATGTCTTTTACCTCGCATTTGACATCTAGACGCTATACTAGATGTAAATTATGACTTGTATGTATGACACCGTTCTATATTTATTACTACTTTCTCCTGCATTCGTGCTCTAATCTCGGATCGCGTCGATACCATTGTTTGTGATCCAGAAACACGGGTCGGAAGCGTCTGGGTTGGAGAGTTTCGTCGTCGCCGTCAGACTGTGATGGGCTATCAACATTCATTGCAACCTCGCCGTGATCTTTGGCTGTTGGGGTGGCATCTATCATGGGGGATTGGCGAGAATGGCGCAACTCTGGTCTTTTGGTAGGTGAATTGGAAGGACCAGGCTTGGATGGCGTCGTCGCCACCTTGCGTTTCTTGCTCGGGGACTCGTTATCAAATGGCATAGATGCTTGGTTAGGAGTATTCTTTGAGGCCCTGCCATACACGAAACGGGGGCGTCTTTTCGCTGAACTGTGGTTGAGGTCACCATTATCAAGACTGTGGGGCAACATTAAATGGCAGTCAGTGATACGCTATTGTCGAGACAGCCCTTACTCTTGAGATGAGTCAAACAGAACCGATCGTACAATAACGAGGGTCCTTGTGAAATCTTTCCCATTGAGGCAAGACGCTCCTTGCGCTACCCGTTCGGAAATCTCGTTGTTACGAAGGCTAGATGAATAACGGTTGGAGCAGCCAATATCCTGACACCTGGTGTGTAAAACTCACGTTTGGGACGCGAGGTACGCGCAGATAGCTGGTAAGCCTGTAGTGTGTGCCCCGACCTTGTGGCCAGAACCCGGAGCAGTTTTTACTAGAGCCTTACGCAGAAGGGATTGGGCGGTTCGATATGTTTCGGTATTCTTTCCACAAAGTTTCTCCAACAGCTCGTTTTGAGGGGCTGGCATGTTGAACGCGTCAATTTGTGACCGTGGTCATGATGCCTCATCTGGAGCCCATATGGTGAGTCACCAGGGCAACTGCGCACGCGTTGACCGGGACGGCTTAGCCACGATCTTTTTTCACGCCATATTATTCCGACACTCCTTTATTCAAACCCAGTATGTCAGAGGAGAGTACCTACAAACAAAGATTTGACATCGCCCAATGGCCGACCAGTAAGGTCGTCTTATACCCTACGAGGGCGACCATTTTCAGAGACATTCAAGGCGTGAAGTTGAAGGTACGTTTCCTTGATACCATGATTTCTTCTGTGACCTGACGACTTTCATTTCTCAGTCGGGTCTCAATGAAATCACCATTTCAGATTTAACGTCTGTGGCAGATGTGGATTCCATTCGGGTCTCTGGTACAACGGACGGCAACCCAGCTCGCATAAACGACTTGACGATTGACCTTATCCCGAACAAGTATGCCAACTTCTCCACATACGTCGACTTGGACTCCGAGTCTGAAAATGAAGAAGGGGATGAGGACTCTCCTTCTCTCACAGCTGCCGAGGCAAAATGTCAGCAGCTTGCTCTCGAACGCAAGAAGGTGGAGGAACGCAAATCCTTGGCCGATCAAGAGTTGCAATACTTGCAGCAGTACACGAATACCATGTCGAACCTGACTTCTGACAAGCCCGACCCCGCTACTATGAAGTCTGCACTGGAGTTGTACGCTGCACAGCGAAAAGCTCACTTCGAGACCATTACCGAGTGCAAGGAGCAACTCGATAAATTGTCTAAGGAGTTCCAGAAAGCAACGAAGGAGCTAATGAAGGAGCACACGAGGGACGAGCGCGCCACTCGAGCGAAAGTAGAAGCGATGGAGAGGAAGAAGATCGAGAAAGAGGAGAAACTGAGGGAGAAGCAAGAGAGCAAGCCTGAAACATCGACCAAAGTTCATCGGGTCCGTATTATTATTGATCTTCCCGAGGCAGGCGGTGTCGACGACGCAAAACCAAGCGATGGCTTCCGAGAGGCTAATTTTCAACTGACGTACACCACTTCATCTGCCTCTTGGACTCCCCATTACGATATTAGACTGGACACCACCCATCCGCCCCTCTCTACCCTGACATACCGCGGTCATTTCACGAATCGTACTTTCGAAACCTGGACTAACGCATGCATCACGCTATCCACTTCTCAAGCCTCGTTTGGAGGCCTTAACGAGAAAATACCGAAAATGGAGTCCTGGCGTGTCAATGTTCTTAAGAGGGACCACCACATGGTTCGGCAAAGCGGCGAGAATGGTTTATACAGCCTCGCAGAGCAAGAGATCACACAAGGGCAGCGACACCAGCTTCAAGTAGAGCAACAATACCAAGGCACCGCCTTAAAAGACATGGGGTTGTCCGGCAAGAGTATCACTCGTTCCGCCCACTCTGGAGCTCTGAAAAGCAAGCGGCGCTTTGGTCTGGGTGGTTCCTCCCGCCTGACCTCCGAGTCTGAGGCCGTGTGGAGCGCTTTTAGTGCTCCTGCCGACACCATTATCCCTAAAGAAGAATACTCAGCTGAAACGGATGGCGCGACCATTGCTCCTGCCGGCAACTTCGTCACTCACTCTACTGCAGGCTTGGATACTTATGGCTTAACAACGACCTATGATCTCCCGACTCCTAGGACGATCCCATCATCCCCACTCGTTCGGCGCCATGTCATCGCTGAAGTCCCATTGCCGTCCTTACTCTTCACACACATTCTTATTCCGAAGCTCAAGCCCGCCGCTTTCCTAAAAGTAAAGCTCACCAACACCAGCGACATACCTTTACTATCTGGTTTGGCTGGCTTGACGCTTGACGGATCGTTCCTCGGCAACTTGTCGTTCCCTCGTGCTTCTCCAGAAGAGACAGTTGTGCTGGAACTTGGGGTCGATCAAGGTCTCAAGGTCGAATACGACCGTCCTATGGTGCTGCACAGTGCTCGTGGCATGATAGGCTTTGGAAAGGAAGAAATCGGGTCGTACAAGCGCATGATGCGGCTGACGAATACCAAGGCCACGAATGTTTCAATCGTTGTTCTCGACCAGGTGCCCGTTCCAGTAAATGAAAAGCTCAAAGTTGAGATTTTGGTCCCGAAGGGGTTGGTAAAGGAGGATGACGTAGTGAAGAATGGGGTGGGAGTCGACGGGAAACCGAAGAAGAAATCACCGAAAGCAGTCGAGCGATCTGCAAGTGTTATGAAAGGGGCAAGTTCCTCTAAATTGGACGATATACCTGAGAATGGGAGCATCAGGGCGAAACGTGACACCGTCTCGGGGAATACTCCTTGTAGGTCCATAGTTGATCCCGGGTCCACTACATCTCACTGGTTGATGTCAGCGACCGCTAGTTGGGGTACGGCTAAGGCCACATTGCGTAAGAACGGTGAAGTTCGGTGGGACGTGGATCTTGTCAAAGGGGGATGTGTGGCTTTGGCGTTAGAGTGGGAGTGCAAGATGCCTGTTGGGGATGGTGTCCAAGCTTTGAGTTGAATAGGGAAGGACTCATGCTCCACGGTGAGACATTATATTGCACCTGCAATAATCCTCTTTCATTCGGAATTTTCGTTTGAATAAGATACCCATAATTCACGTAAATTTTCAAGCCATTCCTTCCGTCAAATGTCCATAGGTACATAGATATGTATGATCAAGACGTGACGGACAGGTCCCCTTGCCCCCAGAAGCTTTGCAATGAAGGGATCATTTCCGCCAATAGCAACATTAAGTCTCCTTCAACTTTGGCTCCGCCCTTCCATATCCCAATATCACGGAGCCTCCAGTCTGCATAATTTCTGTTTTGCAAATCAGATTGAAGCACTTCCTGTATAGAGCTTCTGTCAAAATACTTGACTATTCGAAAATGAATGGACTCACTGGCGTATGAGACGCCGCACCAGCACCGCTTTCTGTCCACCACCCTTCACCGACAATGAGCGTAAGTCGTTCCAACATGGGAACCTTCTCCGCCAAAAGATCCATGACGCGAACACTCAGGATACGGACGTTGAACCGAAGATACTTCAAACGTAGCTCTGGTGGCCGGTGCAGGAATGTGGTGACTACCCTATCAACTTCATCGTAAGAGAAGTAACGGTCTCTCACAATGAGGGAGGACAGCGTATTCGCTGAGCGTTCGAGATAGACGAGGAACGCATCGAAACCCGTTGGCATCATTGTTGGATAGATCTGCAATGTTTCCAGGTTAGCCAGGACGCAGTTATCGGAGGCAGCTTCTTCCATCCAGCGGACAAGAGGATCTTCTGTGGATGGTAGAGCCATCCAACCAGAGGGGATAAATCTCAGAGCGACACACTGCAGCGTATGTGATTGGTCATGGAGAAGGCGCGTCAGTCCTGAATGGTCCCAAGGGAATGCCTTGTTGAATGATACACGGATGGTCAGTTGTCGGAGGAGAGGGAAAAAACATAGTTGCTGGAAAAATGACGAGAGCTCAAGAGAAGCCCATGATGTGATCGATAAGTGCTGAAGTCTCGGACTGAGTCCGTTGACGAAGGGCGCCAATACGTCCACAAGGTATGCCATGTCTGATGCATCGTTTACGCGAGTAACATTGTCTAGAAATTCAAGCTCAAGCTCCTGGAGGCTCACGAAAGTGGTCGAAGAAGATGCCAGTAATCGTAGCCCGTCCAGGTCCCCACCCAGCGTTAGTGTGCGTAGATTGGGACCAAAAGTAGACCACGCGACGGGAATGAATGGTTTGAGATGTTGGACAGTGGTTGGTTCCCACCAGCTAATATCACAATGGGTCACGTTGGAGAGGTATGAGACCGTCTCAACTACGGCTTGTATCAGTGCCTGCTGGGAAACACTGTACTTGGGCGCTGTTTCTGCCTCAACAGCCTTTGAAGAGAACGGAGGTTCTCGGATGCGCTTCAAGACAGCATTGAGCCCCCTCTTCCAAAACTTTTCTTTGTTCTTTTGTTCCCAGGCCTGAACGAAGTGTTGGGTGAAATCTGGGTTGACTCGCAAACAGCGGACACGTTTTGCCACTACAGGATCTCTAATGACATATCGACCTGTGAATTAATTTAGCACAAAGGTTGATAAATTCAACGAACCTCAATCTAGACAGCATTCTTGTCTCGTTGGATGTAAAATTGATAGACACTTCGCGATAACGCTCGTCCATGGCGAGATCGAAAAACACGCTATTGACGCTGATCATGTCTCGCAAGACAATTGCGGGGATGAACTGTGCAATGTACAGCCATACGTCTGAAGGGATGTCGACCATGATGATGATAGCTCTGTCGGACTCGCTTTGTAAGCGACACGAGATAAGATAAGATAAGTAAGAATTTCCCACGTCAATATAAGACTATTTAATGAGAGACAATGAGACCAGTCCTTGCCAAGCCATAGTCACATGACTCACTGAAAATGACTTGTCAAATATTATATCAATGACGGACCGTGTTCTCTTTTGTCTTCTAGAGGGCGAAGATAACTTTTTCCAAGTAAAAGCAAAGTCTGACGACTCTGTACTTGACCTGAAGGAGAAAATTCATAAAGTGAAGCCTGCGGCCCTCGAAGGCGTGGACGCCAACCAAATCGTGCTTTTGAAGGTGAGCTAATGTTGCGTTACTTGATCTATCTTCAAAGCCAACCCCCTTCCATTATGAGCTCGTTCCAGAAATACCAATCAAAGCGTCTCAGCGTCTTCGTGATCGCATCGATGAGCTCGATACATCAAAATCCACCATCTTGTTGGATGGATCTGATCATCTACAAGATATCTTCCCAGTTCACCCTCCCAGGATGAACCTTCATCTAATCGTCAAACGTCCATCCAGTGCGTGTACACTATCTCCCACTGAGTCGTGCTGACATCTCCCTTTTGCCGCCCTCTCCCACATCAATCTGATGTTCTGTGCATGTCAATCGGTTTACACTGTCCTGTTACAGTAGCAGGACGGAAGCGTGGCGCTAGTGATACTTTTCCCGACAGAGGTAAGGGAAAGATGGTTCACATAGATCCAGAACTTGGTTAGTGTCAGTGCCTCATTATCTCGTCCTGGGTGACCTGCTATCGACTATATCTCAACTGTTCTCCCAAGGCGCCACCTTACCTCATGAACCTCCCAAGGCTCCACCTTACCTCATGAACCTCCATCGCGAATTCTGGGGAAATCGTCTTGATCCCAGTTTAACAACACTGCCGAGTGTTGACGATAATGACGGCGATGTTCTTCCTGGTAACCCTGTCCTAATGCTTGCCCGACAACTTCTTGTTCGCGCCGAATACATTCGAATGTTTAATGCCGTTAAAAATTTGCACGAAGTGTCCTATAAAGACCGACTCGCAGTGGTCACTGGACAACCAGGCGTAGGTGCGAGAATCGTCACCATCTATTTATCCTGTCCGTAACTATGATTTTTTCATCTAGGAAAGACGCTCTGGATTCACTATGCCGTGTGCCGTTGTCTTGGGGACAAGCAACCCATTATCTGGTACCAATCTGGGAACTACTATTACCTTTCTGAAAATGGTGTGACAATCATCGATGCCACGCTTCACCAAAGCGATGTGAAGTATACGTGGTGCTTTGTGGACGCGGTATCGGCACCCTCCGGGCTCCCTGACACCATGTATATCGAAGCCAGCCAGCTTTTTCCGATTTATGTCACCTCTCCCAAGGGAGCTCGCTGGAAAGGTCTGTCACAGGGTCGAATCCCTGCTGTGTTTATCATGAATCCGTGGACACTAGCAGAGATAGAGAAGGCGTGAGTGTTGGCGCATCT
>Ga0209006_10004301_pt1 | contig 12927 bp, 10 predicted proteins | sample JacPin_JW_Ref_O2_FD_188567 | JGI IMG/M metagenome (GOLD analysis project Ga0209006, IMG submission 188567) | Forest soil microbial communities from Algoma, Ontario, Canada - Jack Pine, Ontario site 1_JW_Ref_O2 (SPAdes) (version 2) | ecosystem: Environmental > Terrestrial > Soil > Boreal...
AGAGTTTACCGCCCGCACCGAGGCGGCGGCCGCGGCCGCGGGCGATGCTGGTCGCCAACATAAATACGCGGTTAGTGAATTCGACGATGGTCTATGACGTTATCCTCGTTGTCGTGCTTGGCGGGATCGGGCTAAGCGGTGGTCGCGGCGGTGTACGCAACGTTCTGGTCGGCACGTTGCTGATCGGCATCCTACTCAACGGGATGACCATTATGGACGTGCCCTACATTCCGCAAAATCTTATTAAAGGCTTGATTCTTCTCATCGCGATTATTGTTGATACGCTCATCAATCCGCGCGACGAACAGACAGCGCAACAAGGAGATATCTGAAGCACTGGTGGCAAAAGACGCCGGAATCGGAATGGCCTGACGTCGACCTAAATCGATAGAACCCGGTCGAAGCACTGCGACTGATTCTGCGTTTATTTCTGCGACGCCGTGGTGAATTCGGCAGCGCGATCACCGACCGAGGCACAGGGCCGAGAGTGACGCCGCCGGTTCGGCAAGGCTTGCCAATCCCAGCGCAAGCAGTGCTGTTCCCAGCGCGGCGCGGAGCTTGCTGCGCGGGAGACGGGCGCCGAAGCCGGCCAGCGCCGTCACGCCAAAGGCCGCCGTTGCCACGGCCGGAATCGTTGCCAGCCCGAAGCCTGCCATGAACCCGGCGCCCGCCACCGATGAACCGCTCAGAATGGCGTTGAGCAGCGCCGCATAGACCATGCCGCACGGTGCAAAGCCCCAGAGAATACCGAGCACGACAGGATGCGGATCCTGGAACCGCCGCGTGGCCGCCAGCGGCCAGGAATTGAATGTCGACGCCAGTATCCGGTCCAGGACGGCGAAGTTGGGTGCGAGGCCCGCGACGGAGCAGCCCGTCCAAACCAGCGCGCAGGCCGCGGCGATGCGCGTCATCGGTTGGACGCCCGCCAGATGGATTAGTCCGGCGAAAGCCGCGCCGCCGCTTCCGACCATTGCGCCGCACAGCGTATAGCTGAGCGCGCGACCGAGTTGGACCTTGAGAAGCGCAGCCGCTCGAGCTGCGGGCGCGCTGTCAGGTGCTTCGGTCGCCAGCAGCAGCGACGAGGCAATACCACCGCAAACCCCTGCGCAATGCAGGCTGCCGGCCAGCCCCATCAGCGCACCGGCGACAAAATGAATTCCGCTGCTGACCAGGGTAGTCGCTCCCTTTCGGTAATCCAGGAGTCCGCTCCGCCGGGCGTACCGGCGGAGCGGATAACGGTCAGGTGCTGGAGGCGTTGGCGCAGCAGCTCGCCTCGTTCACCGCGGCGGGCAGATCGATGCACGGATTGCCGTTGAAGAATCCGGACGGCATCAGCTTGAAGCCGGTCGTGACACAGGGCTGCACCGGGAAGTCCTCGATCCGCACCGGGTGATGCAGTCCGAACACATGCCAGAGCACGATGTCGGTATTTTCGATCGGGCGGTCCTTGGCGACGAAATCGGGAAGGCCGCCTGAGCCGTCCGACTGGTTCATGAACTCACCGGCAGCGTAACGCTGCGCCGGATCGAAGGCCGTCACCCAGACGTGGTTCTGGACGAATCCGGCGCGCTTGCCGGACGGCGAATTCGGCTTGACGAAGGAATTCACGCAATTGGTGGCTTCGAGTTTGTAGCCGACCGGCGAACCCGCGTAGTTGGTCTTGTTAGGATTGATGACCTTCCAGTAGCGCTGGCTGTCGGCGTTGGCGCGGCGCGACGCCTGGCGCTCGGTGCGCAGCACCGTCTGTTCCTCGTAGAAAGCGTTGCCATACGGATTGCTCGGGCCTTCCGGCTCGGCAATCGTGTTGCACTCGACGAAGCTGTTCTCGTCGCCATCGACAGACATATCGAGCCGCGCGCAGAAAATGTGCTGATGGATATGACCAACGACGCCGGGCAGCACTTCCCTGCCGTATTTCGGCGGCTTGCCCGGAATGCAGGCCGCCGTATTGATGATCCCGGTGGCCTTCATTTCGAATTCGATGGTGCCGTCGATGTGGAAATACCAGTACATCGCGTATTCGTAGTTCCCGACGGTGCAGATACTGGACACGACGAGCTTGCGCGCACGCCGGACCTCGGCGCGATCGGTCCGGAAATCCCAGTGCTTCCACAGTAGCCCGGAATCCTCTTCATGGATGCAGATCGCCTTTTCGATGGTCATCACGTCGCCGTGCATGGTGTTCAGATGCACGTCGAGGTACTCGATGGCGCCGAGACAGTCGCAGCCGAGCTTGAGCGAATTCGCGAGCTTGCCGATGCCGTATTCGCCGATATCGAACACGTTCTTGCGGAAGTGGCCATTATCGGGCGTGCCATACGGCACGACCATCTCGACCAGCGAGGCGCGGTGCAGGATAGGACGGCCGTCATAGCGGATGTCATGCAGCGTCAGGGATTCCCGCGCGTTAAAGCCCACCACCAGCGACCACTTGTCCCACGACAGGCTGTTGCCATTGACCCTGAAGTTGACGCCCTGCGGCTGCACGACGTTGATCGGCTTCAAGGGTTTCCGGGTGGTATTGATGAATTCCCGCTCGTAATTGGCTTCCTGCATCGGAACCGGGACGACGCCGTAGTCGTCGACCCGGATCACCTCCCAGGTCTTCAGGTCGATCACCGCGTTGAGACCTTCGATCGGGTGGGCGTAGAAATTCTCGTTCTCGCGCAGCCGCAGCCAGGCGAAGACGTGACACAAATGGCGGCCTTCCTCGCCGGGGATCGAGAAACTGCCCGCCGACCATGGGTCGACGCAGACCGTCGTCATGTCCGTGATGCCGCGCTTGGCGCATCCGGCGATGAAATCCGGATGCTTGCGGACGAAGCCTTCGACGACGAGAAATTGTTCGAGCTGGATCATCGGACGCGCGGTCGGGAATTCCTGGCGCGATACGATCTTGCCGGTGTCGAGCGAGACGATAAGGCTGGTCACGCCCAGCTTCGCGGCACTGAAAACGTTGACGCGCGCCTGCCGCCTGATCGGCGATCCCGGGGTAAAGTCGCGGACGACGGCTTTCTCCGGTTCGCGCAATTCCATGGTCTCGAAGCGCGTGTCCGCGCCATAGGGCGGATCGCTGTTCACGATGGCGGCAATCTGTGAGATTTCCGCCGGCGTCAGCGGCTGCAATGGATGCAGGACGGATAACGCGTCCGCCGTTGTCGTCGTTTGGCAACAAACTGCGAGGTCCATGGTATCTCCTGTTTTTTGATGGACGTTGTGGTGCAAAAGACCCGCGAGTCCCGTTGTTTCATTCGAAAGCGCGGCCGAGCATTGCATAGATTTCAGGGCGGCGCGACCTGACCCAGATCGCGAAGCCAAATCCGACCGCGCCGATCAGCGCCAGCAGGCTTGGGAACGAATTGACGATGCGTGAGTCCGAGCCGCTCACCAGCGCCAGGTTGGATGCCATCAGGATCAGGCAGGCGCCGAGACCCGCGGCGCTGAGCGCCGGTGCGATTAGCCGGTGCCAGATGCCGATGCCGTGCGCGTTCTTGCCGAAGAAAATGATGACTGCGATCGACACCATGACCTGGATGACGAGGATGCCCAGGCTGGCGAAGGTCCCCATCCAGGCGAACACCACGGCGTAGGGATCCTGCTTGGCCAGCGCGAAGCCAGCCGTGGCGCCAAGCGCCAACAGGGTTTGCACCGCACCGGCCACATGAGGCGATTCGTGATCGCGATGCGTTCTCGCAAATCCGCTCCAGACCAGACCCTCGCGGCCGATCGCGAACAAGTAGCGATTGATCGTGCTGTGAAACGACAGCGCGCAGGCGAACAGGCTGGTGATCAGCAGCACGTTCATGACCATCGCCATGACCGGCCCGAGCAATTTGTCGATGGCGTTAAGGTAGAGCGTCGCGGTATTGCTGGTGGCTTCGGCCAGGATTCTGGAAGGGCCATAATAGATCGAGATCGCCCATGTCGAGAACGCGTAGAAGATCGCAATCAGCAGCACCGAGATGTAGGTCGCCTTGGGAATGGTCCGCACCGGATCGCGGGCCTCCTCGCCGAAGATCACAGTCGCCTCGATCCCGATGAAGGACGAAACCACAAATACCAGCGCGACGCTGAACCCGCTCGAGAAGATCGCCCGCGGGCCGAACGGCGCGACGCTGATCGCTTCAGGGCCCCCGCCGGTCAGCAGGATTGTCACGCCCAGCAGCAGCAGGATCGCGATCTCGGCGATCATGCAGAAACCAAGGACCTTGCCGCTGAATGCGATGTTGCGCTTGCCGCACAGATAGACCGCCACCCCGAGACCGAAGGCAAAGATCCACCATGCGATGTCCGGGCCGCCATGCGACGTTACGATCGCGTTGGAGAAGAACCCGAACATGGCGTACACTGCGATGTCGATGGCGTTGTAGGTGGCGAGTGCGATCAGCGCGCCGGCCACACCTAGCGGTCGGCCTAACCCCGCAGTGATATACGGGTAGAAACCACCCGCGCTGGCGACGAAACGGTTCATGGTGGTGAAGCCAACGCTGAACAGCAGGTACAGCACGCCAACGATGAGAAATGTTCCGGGGACGCCGGGGCCGTTGCCGAACGCAAAGGCAGCGGGCGTAACGCCGACGACCGCGGTGAGCGGGGCCGCGGCAGCGACGACGAAAAACACCACATGGGCAACTCCGACGGCGTCGCGCCGCAGCTTGTTCGGAGATTGTCCAGCCATCGACATCTTGTTTTTCATGCTCACGTCAAGACCGTCGCGACAACACCGTGTTGCACGACCTCACCGGCATGATCCCGGCGGCGGTATGCAAACCGCGGGTTTGACGCAGGCACCAGCAGCCGAAGCCGATCTCGCAGCGCGGGAAAGATGCCGCTTGCTGATCACGCTCAAGCAACGCATCATAGGGTACGGGCGAACCTCAAGATTGACAGTAGATGCCAATCTCGGATTTGCTGGCAGATCGTGAGAACAGGCCGCTGCAAAGAGCTTGATAAAACCACGATTGGTTGCGGGATTGCCGGTCTGGCTGGTCGGTTCGGCGCTGTGACATAGTTCCACTTATTTGTTTCTTTCTCTCTCTCCGCGTTCAGTCGTCGACCGGCTCTGGCGTGCTTCTTGCTTAGAAAAAACGGCTTCTCCCTCTCGGGTGGTGGGAATGTCTGCTTCAGGAACGATCACCGCAGGCGCAGTGCAGGAATTGCTCTCCGCCTTGGTCAAGTGGCGACCGGAATCCGCGGGAATCAACGCCCGGGCGGGAATTCCGCGTGCGGCTCTGGATGATCCGTCGGAGATGATTCCGCTTGCCGCCTTCACGTCCATGCTTGAGGCAGCTGCGTACGAATCCGGCAACCGGACGCTTGGCCTGGAACTGGGCAAGGAGTTCAAGATTTCGGCACTGGGGCCCATCAGCCATCTCATGCAGACCGCTCAAACCGTGGGCGATGCCCTTGGCAGTTTCAATTGCTTCTTTGAAAGCATTCAGACCTCTACACGCAGCGTCCTGTCGGTGAGCAACGGCACCGCGCGGCTGGTCTATTCGATCGAGGATCCGGCCATTCGTTTCCGCGAGCAGGACGCCGGTTTTACGCTGGCTATCGAATATTGCATGCTGGCGAGTTTTCTGGGGTCGGCCTGGGAGGCAAGCAGCGTCGAGTTCGAACATTCCGCCGGCGATGATCTGCCGTTCTATCAGCAGCACTTCGCGTGCCCGCTGCGGTTCGGCCGGCGCGAAAACGCGTTGCTGTTCCCGGCGCGCTTTCTCGACGTCTCGCTGAAAGCGGCGGATCGTAATTTGCACGCACGGCTTGAAGCCGATCTGGCCGATTCGATACGGCACAGGAGCATGCGGCTCGATCTGGTCCGCGGCATCGAGGCGTGGATAGCGGCTTCGCTTTGTCGGTCGGCCGCGACCGACATCGAGGGGGTCGCCGGCGATTTCGGCATGAGCGTCCGGTCATTCCAGCGCCGGCTCGCGGACCATGGCATAAATTATTTCGAAATTCGCAACCGGGTCCGGTCGCACATCGCCAAATGCATGCTGGTGGAAACCAGTATTCCGGTCACCTCGATCGCCCTACAACTCGGATACAGCGAGACCAGCGCGTTTTCGCGCGGCTTCAAAATTCAGGTTGGCGAGACGCCCGGTGAATTCCGCAAGCGCGGGAAGTTGTCCGCCTTACTTTCTTGAATGCTGTCCGGGCTCGCAGCGACCAACGCGCCCACAGGTCGCAACCCGCGGCCGGGGTCGGAGCCACGATTTCGAGAAGCGGCGTGAATTGTTCTGGAGACCAATGATGGGATCGCGGGCCGGCATCGATCAGTTCAGTTCTTTTGTGATGGAGCTGCACCAGCGCAGCCTGACGCATAATCCTGTTGCGCTGTTCCAATGGAGCCTTGAGGAACTGGCGGCGTCTGTCGATGCTGACTGCAGCTGGGGCGGCTGGGCCGATCTCCACCGTGGCGAGGTCGATCTCTGCGCCAGCCTTTCCTACAATCTTCCTGACGATTTCGATCGGTTCTGGTCGGAAATCAAGCATGAGGATTTGCTGGCGCGCGACGTCATGGATACCGGGAACTGCGTCGCGCGTTACGATCGCTATGGAAGTCGACATACCGAAGGGATGGTGGCGCTGTCGGATCGTTATCACATCGACAAGATGGCGGTGGTCGTTGCCGACCGGCCGGGCAGCCCGATTTCCCTGTTCATGTCGCCCTACCGGAGTGGGCGCGGGGCGGACGAGATTGATGCCGGCGAAATCATCTTTCTGCGCAGCGCGCTCGATCACGTCCGCTATCTGGTGGAACGCGGCGTGAGTGGCGGAGCGGGCGCGGCAAATCTGCTGGTCAACGCCCGAGGCAGGGTTCTCCATGCCTCGCCCGAAGCGTTGCGTTTGATCGGCGATCGCTGCCGTGGCTGGGACGCGGACTACCTTCCCGCGGAGCTCAATACGTCGGCTCCGCGTCCGGGGCGACACAACCTTCCGCAATGGGGGATCGTCATGGACAGGACCGAACTTGCGCATCGGTCCGGCCAGCCGCTGTTCGGCGTCGCGTTGCGGCCAACCACGCTTTCCGATCGTCTCACCTCGCGGGAGCGCCAGATTGCCGAGGAAATCGCAAACGGCCTGACACACAAGGAAATCGCCAGGCTGCTCGGACTGTCTCCGGCCACGGTGCGCAATCACACCCAGGCGATCCTGATGAAGCTCGGCGTGCACAGCAAGGCCACGCTGTCGAAAGTGCTGCACGGCGCGGAGCCCTCCTGAGCGCCGGGCAGAAGCGGGGATGCATTTGCATCATACCCGACAGGTCAACGCCGACGTAGGTTCGCACATTCTTTTTTGAAGAGGTGCGCAAAATGGTTTTCGGCATCAAGCGTCGCGAATTTCTGGGAGGCGCCGTGGGCACGGCGCTGCTGACGGCCTTCCCGCCACGGGCAGAAGCGGCGGATGACATCCTGATCGGCGTTCCGGCCGCGCAATCCTCGCCCGTCGGGGTTGGCGATCACAAGGATTGGCTCAACGGCGTGACCGTCGGCATCGACGAGATCAACGCCGCCGGCGGCGTCAAGGGCCGCAAACTCCGCGCCGAAATTGTCGATATCGATATAATGACGCCCGAGGGAACAGTTGCTGCGATCCAGTCGTTGAACGGCAAGAAGGTCCACGCCATCGCGTCCGCCTTCGTGCTCATTCCGCAGCCGGCGATGGATGCGGCGGCGGCGACCAAGGTGCCCTATCTGCACGGCAATACGTCGCTCTCGTCGCTCGAACTCGTCAAGTCGAATCCGGCGAAATACCACAACGTCTTCCAGATCGACAGCGCGGAAACCTGGTACGGCTACGGCTTTGTTCGCTATCTGGACAAGATCGTAGCCTCGGGTTCCTGGAAACCGAAGAATAACAAGATTCACATTGTGCAGGAGCAGATTGCCTATACCCAGGTGATTTCCAAGTCGGTGCAGCAGGCCATTGCCGAATCGAAGGGTACCTGGGCGGTCGGTGCGATCACCGACATCCAGTTCCCGGTGCAGGACTGGTCACCGGTGTTGCGCGCGCTGCACGACACCGATGCCGGCGTGATCTTCATTGACCACTGGGTCGCTGCCGAGCTCGCCGCCTTCGCCCAGCAGTTCGCGGCCGATCCGGTCAAGGGTTCGCTGGTCTATCTGCAATATGGTCCAAGCCAGCCGGAATTCCTCCAACTCGCTGCGGGCAGCGCCGAGGGCATGATCTGGGGCACGGTCATTGGCACCCATGCGGACGCCGCTGGCCAAGCCTTCCGCAAGACCTACACCAAGCGTTTCGGCGACAATATGGGTATCGTCTACACCGGCAGCGGCTACGACACCGTGAAGATGCTCGCAGGCGTCTGGGGCACGGTCGATCCGTCGGATTTCGACGGCGTCGGTGCTGCGATCCGCAAGTTGCGCTATGCGGGCGTCTGCGGCACCTACACTTTCGATCGCCCCGAGCAGGCGCCGCTCGTGCATCCCTGGCAAACGGAAGACGTCAAGGCCGGCATCAGCCATCTCTTGCTGCAGGTGCAGGGCGGACAACACAAGATCATCGCGCCCGATGAACTGGCGGAAGTGAAGATCAAGCCTGCGCCCTGGTTCTGAGCGAAGAAACCGGGACCGATGACCGATCGGACGCCATGTTTTGGGTGCAGCGGCGTTTATCTTTCGCTCGGCGGCCGCCAGATTCTCAAGGACGTTTCGCTCTCGGTGCAGAGCGGCGAACTGCTTGGCCTGATCGGGCCCAACGGAGCCGGCAAGACCTCGTTGTTCGAGGTGCTGTCCGGCCGTTACCATGCCCAGCAGGGCGACGTGCGTCTCGACGGCAAGTCGCTCGCCGGGCTCGATATCTTTCGACGCGCCCGGCTCGGCATGGCCCGTACCTATCAAAGCCCGGTAGTACCGAACGCGCTCACCGTCGGCGAAACCTTCCGCGCCGCGCGAAAAGCCTATGCGCCCTATATGTCGGTGCACGACGCCGAGTGGGCGGCGCGGCTGGTGCATCTCGAAGTGCACTGGGACCGGATCGCCGGCTCGCTCGATACTTTCGATCGCCGCAAGTTGTTGCTGGCGTGCCTGATGATGCGGCGTCCGCGCGTGCTGTTGATGGACGAGCCGGCCTCCGGCCTGATCAACACCGAAATCTCCGAACTTGATCTGTTGCTGCGCAAGCTGGTCGACGAATATCACATCGCCGTCATCCTCATCGAACACCGTCTCGAACTGCTCGATGCGATTGCCGACCGGGTCTGCGTGCTCGATCTTGGCGCTGTCATCGCCGAGGGCGATCCCAAGGGCGTTTTCAGCGATCCTGCGGTGCGGGCGGCCTATTTCGAAGGTGCAGCATGAGCGACAAGCTGCTCAGCATCACCGGCCTGTCGGCCGGCTATGGGCCGCTGCGGGTGCTGCACGAGATCGACTTCTCGGTCGCCGCCGGCGAACGGTTGGCGATCGTCGGCCTCAATGGCCACGGCAAGACCACGCTGTTTCGCGCCATCATGCATCTGGTCGGATGGCAGCGCGGCTCCGTCGTGTTCGACGGCATCGAGATCGGTGGCACCCGCTCGCTCGGCGAAGGCCGGCGCACGCCGGGCATCGTTCGGCTCGGCGTCGCCATGACGCCGCAAGGCGACGCGATCTTCCCAGGCCTTACCGTGAAACAGCATCTCGACTGCGGCGCCTATACCAAGGCGTCGTGGCGCGATCGCGCGCTGCGCCGCGACCACATCTACCACATTTTCCCGCAGCTCAAGGCGCTGGAGCAGGCCTACGTCGGCAAGCTCTCCGGCGGGGAACGCCGCATGGTGTCGGTCGGGCGTGCGCTGATGGCTGATGCCAGGCTCTATCTGATCGACGAGCCCTCGCTCGGCCTGGCCCCGAAAATATCGCAGCGCGTCGTCGATGCGCTGATCGATATCGGCCTGGACGGCAAGGCGATGGTCATCGCCGAGCAGAATGTCGCGCTATTGTCCGGCAAGGTGGACCGTATGATCGGAATGCACGCCGGACATCTGCGCGGCGACGTCGGCCATGTGGATCTCGCGTGATGGATGCGGGTCTGATTGTCTACGCTCTGTATCTCGCGGCTATTTATGGCCTGATGGCGATCGGCATCTCGCTGCTGTGGTCCAGCGTCGGCATGGTCAACATGGCCCATGGCGCCACCTTCGCCATCGCCGGCTACGCCGCCTATTTCGCCGCGATTTGGGGTCAACCGCTTGCCAGGGATCTGCTCGGAACCACCGGCTGGGACATTCCGGCGCTTGCCGTCTTCATCGGTCTCGTCGCGCTGCTCGCCGGCGCGCTGTTCGGCATCGTCATCTATCTGGTCGCGTTCCTGCCGATCCACGATAAAGAGAATTTCGCTGTGCGCAGCCTGATCATCACGCTCGCGCTCAACCTTGCCACCGTGCAGATGCTGCTCTGGGCCTTCGGACCCCAGCAGAAGGCGCTGCCGCGCGTGTTCGGCACCGGCCGGTTCACCGCGCTGGGCATGTCGATCCGCATCGACCAGGTCGTCACCATCGTTGCCACCACGTTGCTGCTCGGCTCGGTATTGGCGTGGCTGCGTCGTAGCCGCAAGGGCCTCGAGATCCGCGCCGTGATGCAGAATGCCGAGGGCGCGGCGCTATGCGGCATCTCTACCCGCAAGACCGCGCTGCCGATCATGATGCTGACCGGCGCGCTCGCCGGCCTCGCCGCGGTGTTGCTGTCGCAGAACGTGTTCGTCAGCCCGACCGCAGGCGTCACGCCGCTGATCAAGGGCCTGACGATCGCGCTACTCGGAGGATTGGGCTCGGTACCGGGTGCGGTGGCCGGCGCTGTACTGATCGGTTTCATCGAAGCGGCGACCGGAGCGATTCCATTCCTCGGCCAGCGCTACGTGCTGTTCGTGCAATTCACTTTCATCGTTTGCGTATTGCTGATCCGTCCGCGCGGCCTCGGCGGCCTTCTCGACGAGACGCGGGAGTAAACGATGGCGCCGCAACAGCCTGAAAAGCGCTTCTTCGAGGTCGGCCGCCGGCCGCACGAGATCACGCTGAAGCCCGATGGCGGCGATGCCTGGCGCCGCGGCCGCGTGCCGCTGACCAAGCGCCACTGGCTGGCCTGGCGCGGCATCAGCAATCCGAAGTCGTTGCGCCGAGAGCGCAGGCTGCTCGACAAGCGGCCGCTGTGGTGGACCATCGGCCTCGGCGGCCTTTTGGTAGTGACGCCGTTCCTGTCCGACCAGGCGATCAACATCGCCGCTATCTTCTGCATCTTCTCGGCTATCAACGTGATCTGGACGCTGATCATCGGCACCGCGGGCATCTTCTCGCTGGCGACCATGGCCGTGGTCGGTATGGCCGGCTACGCAGCGGCGGCGGCCAATGTCTATCTCGGCGTGCCCTGGCCGCTGATGATGCCGGTGGGTGCCCTGGTAGGGCTTGTGCTCGGCGGCTTCCTCGCTTTGCCTTCGACGAGGCTGGACGGTCTGTATTACGCGCTGCTCACTTTGGGCGTCGCCGAGATCTGCCGCGTGTTCGTCTCGCAGATCAAGCTGCTGGCGCCGACCAATGGCAGCATCAATCAGGTCGGTTCCTTCATCCCGGCCGACTGGTTGCTGCAACGGCCGGGATTGCTGTTGGGATTTTTCGCAGCCTTCGCGCTGCTGCTGGCGGCACTTCTGGTGTTCCGGCTGATCAACAGTGAGCGGCTCGGCCTGTTGCTGCAGGCCGCGCGAGAGGACGAAGCTTTCTCCGAGGCCAACGGGATCGACTACCGCCGGGCGCGGCTCTGGGTGTTCATCCTGTCATCGGCCGCGCTGGGTGCGATCGGCGCATTCTACGTGATGTTCTATCGTTCGATCTCGCTCGCGGTGTTCTCCCTCGACCAGTTGTTGCTGCTGTTCGCGATGATTGTCATCGGCGGTCTTGGACGATCGGAAGGCGCGGTGCTCGGCACCGCCATCGTCGTCCTGATCGACAAGGGCATGCTGGATCTCGGCCCGCTTCGCATCATTCTCGTTACCGCTGTGATGATTGTCGTCGCGCTGACCTCGCATCACGGCCTGACCGGCGTGAGGATGCAGTTCCGGAATTTCCGCAATCGCAAGAAAAGCGAAAGCCGCGCCGCTCGAACCGAAAAAGGGGGTGAGGTCATGCCTGAAGAAGCCACCGAGATTACCGACAAGCAGCAGGTCTATTACCGGCTGTTCGACAAGCGTATCCGCGATCAGCTCAAGACGCAGGTCACCCCGGAGCTGATCGCCGAACACAGGGCGAAGCCGCTAGGCCAGCATTCCGACGCGCTCGACCGCGTGCTCAATTATTTCCGCCGCGGCGAAATGCCGGACAAATACGCCATTCTGCGCGTCGGTCCGTATGCCGCCAGCACCTACAAGGTACTGGCCTTTTCCGGTCGGCCGGGGCATCCGCCGCGCGTCGTCGATGACAAGCTCTACGCCACCATGGACGAAGCGTATCACGCTGTTTTCCTGCTGCGCGTCAACGATCTCCTCGCAAGCTGATTTCTGAAGGATCGACCATGGCAACCCAGCGCATCTACGGTTACGCCGACCCCTGGTCGATCAAGGCGGGCGAGACGCTCTCCTTTATGGTCTCCGGCGAGGGGCTGGAGGCTGTGGACGCGCAGCTCGTGAGACTCATTCATGGCGACGAAAGCCCTGACGGACCGGGTTTCATCGAGGAAGAGGTGGCGAGCGCCATTCCAGCGAAACTTCAGGTGCGCCGGCAGTTCACCCAGGTCGGCGCTCATGCGGTGGTTGATGACCCCCGACAACGTCTGGCCATGCCGGGAGATTTCACGATCTACGCTTTCATCTATCCGACCAAGCCGGGTATTGCGCGGCAGGCGATCCTGTCGAAATGGGACATCATGTCCAGCAAGGGTTACGCACTCGGCATCAGCCCGGAAGGACGCCTCGAATTCTGGGTCGGCGATGGCGCAACCA
>Ga0209006_10004302_pt1 | contig 12926 bp, 10 predicted proteins | sample JacPin_JW_Ref_O2_FD_188567 | JGI IMG/M metagenome (GOLD analysis project Ga0209006, IMG submission 188567) | Forest soil microbial communities from Algoma, Ontario, Canada - Jack Pine, Ontario site 1_JW_Ref_O2 (SPAdes) (version 2) | ecosystem: Environmental > Terrestrial > Soil > Boreal...
TGGGTAAGGCTGAGCAGTTGCACCACCGTCGCGTCCGCGCGCTGGGTCGGGTTCGTGCATAGTTCTACGATTACCCGGTACTCCTCGTCTGCCTCGTCGAAGCGCCCGAGGCTGTAGAGGGCGGCGTGGCGGCCGGTGTGCACCTCGACGAGCGTGGCGGTCTCGCCCGGGTCGATCAGCTGAAGCGCGGCAGCCAGAAGTGAATCCAGCAGGGAGTAGTCGCCGGTCAGCGCCGCCTGGTCGGCGGCGCGGCGCAGCAGCGCCACCACGCCGTGCCGCTCGGCTGCGTCGTCGACCGCGTCGATCACGGGCAGGTATTGCTCTGCCGCGACGGCGAACAGCTCCGGCACTTCGGCAAGTCGGCGTGCCATCGCCAGTTGCAGGGTGCGTCGCCGCGCCGGCTGCAACCTGCGTAGGACTGCCTCGCGGGTGCGGTCGTGGCGAAATTGCACCGCCTCATGAAGCCCGGGCTCGATCACGAGAAGTCCATCCTCGATGGCGGGCGCGAGCATCCGTTCCACCACGCTAAGCGGCTCGGCGGTGGCCGTTTGAAGCATGCCCAGCTCGGCCCGCCCGCCAAGGCAGGCCATCGCTTCCACGATCGTTTTTGATGACGCCGGCATGGCCGCGACACGAGCCGCGAGCAGCCCGGCAAGCTCTGAGTGGCCCAGATGCGTCCGCACTGCGGCGGCGTCCCATCGCCATCCGTCGGCCGTTGCCGTCAAGACGCCGTCGCGGCGCAGCGCGTTGAGCAGCTCGACGATCTCGTACGGATTGCCGCGGGTGAGTGGCTCGATCAGCTCGGCGAGGGTCGCCGCCGCCGGCCTGTCGATATGCAGCATCTCAGCAACCATGGTCACGGAGCCGGGTTCGGGCAGATTTTCCAGCCACACATTGTGTACCCGCGCATGCGGCCGCCACCGCTCGACCATCGGCGCCAGGGGATGAGATGTTTCCACCTCGCCTTCGCGGTAGGCGCCCACGAGAAGCAGGCCCTCGAGTGGCTCCTCGCTCAGCACGAGATCGACGAAGCCGAGTGGGGTGCGCCCGGCCCACTGCAGATCGTCGAGGAACACCACCAGCGGCCGAGTCCGCGAGGCGACCGCCCGTAACACTTCCATTTCCGCGCGCTGTGCCCGGGTCTGGGCGGTCAGCGGATTGCCCGGATTGGGCGACACCGCCAGCAGCGCCGCGAACTCCGGCAATATTGCGGTCAGCAGACCGGCGTTGGCGCCAACGGCCACCAAGATCCGTTGGCGAAACTGTGCCAACTGATCCTCCGGCTCGGCCAGCAGCAGCCGGCCCAGTGCGCGAAGCGCCTGATTGATGGCGTCGAACTCCAGATCCCGCCGATACATGTCTGACTTGCCCGCCACGAACCAGCCGTCACAGCCGGTCACCACGGGCCGCAGCTCGTCGACCAGTGCGGTCTTGCCGACGCCGGGCCCACCGCTGATCAAAACCGCGCGACACTCGCCCGCCAGCGCGCCTTCAAAGGCCGCCCGCAGCGACGCCACCTCGCTGTCACGACCCACCAGCCGTGACGGCGGCAGCAGCCGGATCGGGCGGTCATGCTCGCCGACCGGTGGTGCCGCCGCTCCCGAACGCGGCTGGGCATCCCGGAGCCGCTCCAGGTCGTAGATCAAGCCGTCAGCTGTCTGGTAGCGGTTATCCGGCTCCTTCTCCAACAGGTGCAGGATGATCGCCGACAGCGGCGCGGCCACCTCGGGATTCAGCTCACGTGGTGCCACCGGCACGCGCGCCAGGTGATCATGGGTCAGCCGCAGGGGGTCGCCGGACCCAAACGGCGGCTCACCCGTCGCCAGCTCATACAAGGTCGCGCCCAGCGCGTACAGGTCGGCGCGCTGATCGACCACCCGGCCGGTACGTCCCGTCTGCTCTGGGGCCAGGTACGCCAGCGTTCCGACAATTTCGGTGTGATGAGTGAACTCCGAGCGGATTTCGGCCAGCGACGTCGCCAACGCGAAGTCCACCAGGCACGGTGCTCCGTCGCGGGACAGCACAATGTTGGCCGGGGTGATGTCGCGGTGCATCACGCCGCTGTGGTGCATTCCCGACACCGCCCGCGCCAACCGCACCGCAAGCTCGGTCAGCCCATCACTGGTTAGCGGCTTCGCCGACTCCGCGAGGCTACTGCCGCCCGCGTCCTCCAGCATGATCGAGCCCGGGTCCCGCGGCGCATCCACCAGCTGGGCGACGCCATCCACGCCGCGCAGCCGCCCCAGGATGGTCTCCTCGTGCCGCAGCCGCTGCTGCGCGTCCGGCCCCTGCGGCTCCTTCGAGACCACCGCACGGTTACCGAACCACAGCCGGGTGACGCGGGTTCGGTCACTGACGTGCACTATTTCGTGCCGAACGGGCGGACCTTCGTCCGAAAGCAACCCACCCGCCTCCATCCGACACCTCCATGCGCGGTCGGACTCACCTCACATCGTGTAACCGCCATGTCGAGGCCAACAGGCCTCTTCTCTCATCATCTTCCTTACTCCCCGGCAGGTCCACCGGCTGGTTGGCTTCGGCTATGTGTCTGGGCGCAGCCGCTCAACGCAGTCCAGGGCCTCAGCACTGATCGTTGTGGAGCCCACAACGGAAATGTCCGCGCGCTCAAGCAGGTTCGTTGCGGTGACACGCACGCTGTCCGCCTGCCTCGCTGGCCTCAAGTTCCAGCTAGCTGCAGGGGTCGAAATGGGTGCTCGCAGGGATGCCACAGGGTTCGCTGCGGCGCAGGATGGAGGTAACCCCAGCTCGATACCCCGAGCGGACAGCAGAAAAAAGGATCGCTATGCGAATTCACTTTCGGTACTTGTTGGCAGCCGGTGCGGTCGCTGCGATGGTCGGTGCGCCCTCAGCCATGGCGGAAGATCCCGGTCAAAGCTGCATGGACACCGGCGCCGCGACGCAGTGCTCAAGCCCTGGAAACGTGGAGATCAACGACGCGCCCCCGGTGGTAGCGGATCCCTTCAGCAGCGGCGTCTATGGCGGCCCGTATCCGGTGCCCTTCGATGAGGGCGGTCGGTAGTAGACCCAAGTCTGAGCAAGCGGCCACCGAACCATGGTCCGGTGGCCGCTTTTTGGGCCCGTTCAATATTCACCTCGATATCCTTACGCCGAGGGCGATTACATCGGCGGCTACGGCGGCTACGGCCACCACGGCTTTGGCGGCTACGGCCACGGCGGCGGTTTCGGCGGCCACGGGGGCGGACACGGCAGGTGAGACGCTAAAAGCGTTGGCGTGTGCCAATTGTCGTGGCAGATGTGCCCGTGACTTGCAAGACAGAACCCGTCTCGGCGCGCCGGAATGGTAGCCGGCTGGCATGATTGTGGGGGTGGTTATCCAGTGCATCAAACCGACGGCCCGCAATCCGCGGGCGGCCACCGTGGCGTGACTCCTACCGTCCATCTGTTTCCGGCCACCCCGCAGACGGTGCATTGGGGCTTTTTCGACCCGCGGCTGCCCCCGGCGCTCACGGTCACGTCGGGGGACCTCGTCGCCATCGAGACACTGACCCACCACGCCGGTGATGCTCCGGACCTGCTGATGGACGCCGGCATCCGTGACGTGTTCGAGCGGGTAGACGACCGCGGGCCGGGCCCACACATTCTGACCGGCCCGATCGCTGTCGCCGGTGCGCAACCCGGTGACGTGCTGCAGGTCGACATCCTTCAGGGGGCCCCGCGGCTTCCGTATGGCTCGAACCTCGCGGCGCATTGGGGCTACTTATACGGGGAGATACCCGTTGAGCGCGTCACGGTGTACGAGCTCGACCCATCCGCGATGCTGGGCCGCGCCATGTTCGCGTATGACTGGACGGCCACACCGTTGGCCGACCAGATCGGCACCGTCGTCACGCCGGACGCGAATCGTCGCGAGCCGGCGCTGGCAGATGTCGTCGTCCCGCTGCGACCGCACTTCGGAACCATGGGAGTGGCGCCCGCTGAACCGGAGCGGGTTTCGTCGATACCGCCGGGCGACCACGGCGGCAACATCGACAACTGGCGCATCGCCGCGGGTGGACGCATGTACTACCCGGTTCAGGTCGCCGGCGCGCTGCTATCGGTCGGCGATCCGCATGTTTCGCAGGGCGACGGCGAGATCAGCGGCACCGCGTTGGAGGCCTCCCTGAATGGACTGCTGCGCTTGAAGATCCGGCGTGATCTCGCGTACAGCGTGCCGGTACTGGAGACCGCGACCGAGCTGCTCGTGCACGGCTTCGGAAGCACGCTTGACGAGGCGATGAAAGCTGCAACGCTGCGCACGCTCGCCATCCTGGAGGGCCAATTCGGGTTATCCCGTGCGGATGCTTACTCGTTCATGTCAGTCGCGGTGGACTTCACCGTCACCCAGGTGGTCGACCAACGCCAGGGGGTGCACGGGCGGATTGATAAGCGTTGCTTCCCGAACTGGCCGGGTGCCGGCGCGTGAACTCCGACGGCATTCGTGCCTTCATCTTCACCCCGCAAGACGGTGTTCCGCCCGCGGTGGCCCCGTTCGCTCACGCCACCGCCGCCGGATCCACGCTCTACGTCACCGGACAAATGCCGACCGATGTCACCGGTGCCCTTGTGGGAGACGACATCGGTGTCCAGACCGACCAGGTGCTGCGAAACCTGTTGCGGGTCACCGAGCTGTGTGGCGGCGGGCTTGCCGACGTTGTGCAAGTAAGGGCCTATCTCCTTGACTGGGACGACTACGCGGCCTTCAACGCAGCCTATGCCCGGTGGTTCTCCGACCGGTTTCCGAGCCGCACCTGTGTGGGTACCACGGGCCTGGCCGTGGGGGCCCGCGTCGAGATCGACTGGGTGTGCTGGCGCGGCGATGGGTGGGGCAGCCGGTAGCGGCTCGTCAGGATGTTCGCATCTGTTGCCTGCGCTGCAAGGCCTCTTGACCGAATGATCCGGTGTTAACGGAGCCTTGCGGCAGGCGCACTTGCCCGCTTTCGACACGCGAGCGCAGATAGGCGAACGTCTGCGCCGTCTGCGCGAACAGATGCTCACCGGCGCGCAGCGTGGGGCGCGCTCGACCATCGCGGGATGCAAAGCGCGGCAAGGGTTCGACCACCGTGTGGTAGTCCACATTGAAGAACAGCGGGAACGAATAGCGTTCCTCGGGCACGTTGCGGACCCGGTGGGTCGTGGCGATGAATTCGCCGTTGGTCCACAGCTCCAGCATGTCGCCGATGTTCACGACGAGGGTGCCGGGAATGGGCGGTGCATTGATCCAGTCGCCCGCGCCGTTGAGCACCTCGAGGCCCGCCGCGGTGGGCTTGAGCAAGGTGAAGCATTCGTAGTCGGTGTGTGCGCCGACCCCCTGGCGGTCTGCGGCGTCCGGGTTGTATGGGTAGTGGATCAACCGGAGCTGGCTGGGCGTCTTGGTGGCGTGGCGTGCGAAGCGGTCCGGGTCTTCACCGAGCGCCACCGAGAAAGACCGCAGCAGCAGCTGGCCGACGTCGAGCACCGCGTGGTAGTAGGCGGTCACGGCATCGGCAAAGCCGGGAATTTCGGGCCAAACGTTGGGTCCCAGCATCGGATTGCCGGCGAGGTAATCCGGGTCGTCGGCCGGCAGGTCCAGGGCGGTGTCGAACGCCTCCTTGAGGTCGGGTTTTTGGTCGCCGAGGCCTTCTTCACCGATCGGCACGTAGCCGCGGTGACATCTCGACAGACCGATGTAGGAACGCATCTTTTCTTCCAGGGGCAGCGCGAAGAACTGCTTGGTGACCCGAAGCAGCCGCTCGAACAGATCCTCACCCACGCCCGCACCGGCAATGTAGAAGAACCCGACTTCGCGTGCGGCCTTGCCGATTTCGGCGGCCACCTCGTCCAACCCGGCGGCCCCCGTCGACCGCAAGGCACTGACATCGACTACCGGAATTGAAGTGAACGACGTTGCGCGGCTCACAATTTCACGCTTCCTTCGCTGTCTTTGATACGCCATCGTCGTACGGTGGGAGTGCCGTCATCGTCGACGTCATTGACGTCCAGGTACTCGGCATGCAGTGTCGGACGCAACGAGCGGCCAATAGGACGGGACGGCGCGGAATCGGTGATCACCCACTCAGCGCCGTCGATTCCACCGATCGAGACCTCCGCCCGCGTATCCCGCCGCACCCAGCCGAACAGGTTGCCAACCCGCAGTAGCAGCGCATCGTTTCCCTCTGCCGAGCAGAGGGTCAGCGCCCAGCAGGGGGAGGCGGCAGCGCTGAGGTCTCTGTCCCAATGCTCGATGTAATCGGTATACACACCGGTCTCGATCAACGTGTTGTCGTCCCATCGCATGACCGCTGCGTCCGGATGCGCCTCACTAGCTTGAACATTCACGAAGTGACTCCATTCGAACACGTCGGCGCGCTGATTCAGCCATCCTCCGAATCCGCGCGAGTCAACGAAGGCGGTAATTCCCTGCAGCCATCGCACGTCGGTTGTGGTGTCCCGGGAGCCGTCGGGATTGACCAGCAGGGTTCGCCGCCACGATCCGACGCAGTCGGACATCAGCACCGATGTCACGGCGACCCCGCGACTGGCGCAACGGTTCCAAAGCGCTCGTGCAAGTGGCGGGTCAGCCGCGGCCACACCACGGGGTCATGGCCGGGAACCAGCTCGTATCCTTTCGCCGCCGCCAGTGTCTTGAGGCGCCGGATCGGCTCGACGGTTTCCTCGGGCGCCACCCCGATGTATCCGCCGATTGCCAGTTCGTCCTCGATGTTCTCGGTGAGATCGGCTGCGTCGAACGCAAACACGAATCCGCCGCCGCCGACGCAGTCGTCCAGTTCGACGACGAAGCTCTGATGCCCGGGGGTGTGGCCGTAGGTGGGTACTGCAGTGACACCCGGCGCGATTTCGGCCTCGCCGTCGGCCAGCCGCCAATCGATGCGGGGGTCGTCGAAGTCGATGCGTGCGATCGAGTGGTGCTCCGGCTCGGGATGGTTGGACAGCCCGTACTGTAGCTCGCGGCGTTGTGCGTGAACCGGGGCCTTGCCCGCGAACAGCTTCAGCCCGCCGGCGTGATCGTGGTGCAGATGGCTCACAGCGACCGCGTGAATGTCGTCGATGTCAATCCCAAACTCGTGCAACGATTCCTCGATCGGCTCACCGGGGCCGGGCAGCAGGGGCACGTACTCCAGCGTCGGGTAAAAACGCCGATACAACGCCTGGTCCCGGATCAGCGCCGTGTTGAATCCGGTGTCCAGCAACACCCACCCCCCGTCGGTGTGCAGCAGCACACCCGGCACCGGTTCGCGCATCCTCAGATCAGCGGGAGCACCGTGTACCGACACCGACTTCGGCAGGTCCTCCCAGCCCAGGGTCAGTAGAACAATTCGCCGAACCTTCCCCACCGTCATCCCACCGAAAGCGCCGCTAACCGCAATGAATTCGGGTTCGTGACCACGTGGGCTTGCTCGACGCCCTTCAGCCAGGGCTGGGCGACCATGAAGTCGTCCACGTCGGCGAGGTTCATCCAGCATCCGCTGCCCGAAGCGGCCTCTCCCGCATCGGAAAAGGTTTGCGGCGCAGCACTAACCAAGCCCTGTGCCAGCAAATCGGTCACCCGCGGCGACGCGCAGCTCAAATAGTTGAGGCCCCCGTCGGGATCCCAGGAGATATGCCCCCAGGTGTACGGCGACGGCGCATCCGGCCACGCCAAAATCGTCAAAATATCCGGTGCCGCCGAGCCGTCGCCGCCGATCCAGCCGTAAATCTGCGAGGTGGGATAGCTCTGCACCTTGGCGGTGATGCCAGCGGCGGCAAGCTGGGTCGAGATCAGATTGCTGATCAGCTGGTTGTCGGGATTGCTTGAGTCATAACCCACGGTGATCGTCTTCTGATCGGCCGGCAGCGCTGAGGCGATCTTGGTCAGCACGGACGGGTCGTGGGTGACGTTCTGCTTCGCGAACTGCGGATCCATCATGTTCGGTGGATACACTTGCCCGCCGACTTTTCCGCGACCGGAATACGTTTGCTTGACAATGGTGTCGACGTCGACGGCCTGGGTCGCCGCGATGCGCTTGGCCTGATCCGTGAACATTCCCCTGTGAGGGTTGATGTAGAAATAGTTCGACATCATCGTCGGCAACGAATAGTGCGAGTATTTGTTGTTGGTCAGGTACGACTGCACCGCCGAGGACGGCAGGTCGTGCATGATCACCGCGATCTGGCCGTTGTTGAACTGCAGTTGCTGTGCGGTTGCGTCGGTGATCACCGGAATGTCCACACTGGTGAAATACGGCTTGGCGCCCCAGTAGTCACCGAACGCGGACAGCGCGTAATGCGACCCGACCTGGGCATCGGTGAGCGTGTACGGGCCGGTGCCGAGGTCATGGGTTCTCAGGTAGGTCTGCGCGTTATCGGACCCGGCGTTCCGCTGAAGTCCTGTAGGGCTCACCATGCGGGGGCCGTACGGCGACGCCATGTAGTCCAGAAACGCCGAATTGGGCCCCTTCAACGTGATGGTGACCTTGTAATCCCCGTCAGTGGTAACCGAGTCGACGTCTGTCACCATGTACGCCGGCCCCTGATTGACTACCAGCCGCCGGTCGAACGACGCCTTGACCGCGGCCGACGTGAAGGGTGCTCCGTCGTGGAACTTCACCCCCTGACGCAGGTCAAAGGTGAAGACCCGGTGGTCGGGCGACTCGGTCCAAGCTGTGGCCAGCAACGGCTCCAGTTCGGGATTCTTGGTCGCCGCCTTGAACTGCAACAGGCCTTCGTACAGGTTTGTGGTCAGCAGCAGACCCTGTCCGGCGTAAAAGACGTCGGGATCCGGCGGCTGACCCGGATCCTGCAGGAACGACACATGCAGCACCTTGTCGGTGGGTGCCGCGTTGGGCGCACCGCCCGAGCCTGATCCACCGCAGGACGCGACAAACACCATCACAACCGCGCTTGCGGCGATTAGGGCAGACTTTCGTGGCCAGCTCATCGTGCGGCTCCTTCCAGGACCGGCACCGGGGTTTGGGTGCTCGGTTGCGGCAATTGTTCGAACGCGGCAAGGATTTCATCAGTCGTGCGCACCGCGCCGGTCTGCAGGTACTCCATTGCGTCCAGCGCAGCGTCGTGGCGGTATTGCGATGAGCCGCCGCAACAATCGCCCACGACCCGGACGTAGTAGTCGCGTTGGTGGGCGTCAGCGAACGTGTAGTGGACACACACATCGGTGAGCCCACCAATCAAAATCAGGGTCGACACCCCGAGGCCGCGCAGCACGATCTCGAAATCCGTTCCGATGAAACCCGAGTAGCGCCGCTTGACGATGTGTATCTCGCCGGCTTGCGGTCGTAGCGACGGCTCGAGGTCGGTACCGGGCTGGCCTTCCACGCAGTGCATGCCTTCGGCGCCGTCGAGCTCGCGACCGAAGTCGACGCCGCTGCGACGGTGCACTTCCTGGAAGAACACCACGGGGACCCCCGCCTCGCGCGCCGCGGCAGCCAAGCGCTCGGCGCGCTCGACACGCTCAGCGTGGCCTCCCATTACCTCGATACCTGTTTCGGCGCTGGGCAGCCCACCGCCTTCCTGCATGTCGACGACGACGAGCGCCGGAGCGCCCACGAGCAGCGGTTGTGTTGGCACCAGACCTCCTAGGTGGCGACGCGCGGATCTGCGGCCGCCTGCAACAGATCGACCGCGGTGTTGATGAGGACGTAGAGCACTCCCAGCATCAGCGTGACGCCCGCGATCGCGGGAAAGTCTGCCACCGGGATGCTTTGGGCGATGTACTGGCCGATTCCGGGCCACCCGAAGACCTGCTCGACAACGAGCACGCCAGAGAACATCAGACCGACCTGCAGGCCGGTCATCGACAGAGCCGAACCTACGACGTTGCGCAGGACGTGGCCGGCCACCACGCGTATCTCGGAAAATCCCTTCGCCCTTGCGGTTCGGGCGTAATCACTGGACACATCGGTCAGCAGGCACGACCGCAGCACCCGGCCGATCGCGACGGCGGGGCCGATGGCGATCACGATGGCCGGAAGTATCAAGTGGTGCAACGCATCTGCAACCACATCCAGCCGGCCGGCCAGCAGCCCGTCCACGGTCAGTAAACCCGTTGGCCCACTTGGCGGGCCGGCGATGCTTGACCGGCCGTTCGCGGGCACCCACCCGAGCCGCTGGTAGAACACGATCAGGCCCAATATCCCGAGCAGAAACATCGGTGCCGATGCGCCGGTGAACAGCACGGCCCGCACCCCTCCGGAGCCTGGCCATTTCAGCGTTGTGCTGAACGCCAGAAGTACGGCCAGCACCAGGGCGATCATGATGCCGTACAACGCCAGTTCCAACGTGGCCGGGAAGAAAACGCGCAGGTCGGTGCCCACGGGTCGCCGGGTGCGATACGACGTACCCAGATCGCCGTGCACGGCGGCGGTTAAGTAGTGCCAGAACTGGTTCAACATCGGTTGATCCAGACCCAATACGTGCCGGCGTGCTGCGATGGCCCCCGCCGAGGCTTGGGCTCCGAGCTGGGCATGCACCGGGTCCAGCGGCGAAATATGCTGCAGCACAAACAGAACAGCGGTCAACGCGATCAGGATCGCGACCACGGCGGCCAATCGGGACACGACGAAGACCTTCACCGCGCTAGCTCGTCTTCATCAGGTTGCGCAGGCTGTCTCCCGCGATGTTTCCGACCAGAGCCAAAACCAGCACGCCCAGCCCCGGCATCACCGGAACCCACCAGTCCTGGAGGAAATAACTGAGGTTTCGCGAAGAGTCGGCACCCAGCTCCGGTGCCGGGGCCGATTGGCCCAGCCCGAGGAACGACAGCGCGGCCAGCGTGAGGATCAACGTGCCGATGTCCAGGCTGGCGGCGACCAGCGCGTTGGGCACGGCGCCGGGCAGCAGATGCCGTGCAGCCAGCCGAACTCGGCCAACCCCGGCCAGTTTCGCGGCCTCGACATGGGGACGGGCGGCGAGCCGGTTGACGTCAGCGCGCACCAACCGCGCATAAAACGGCCACCAGACGATCGACACCGCAATCAGCGTGTGGACGAATCCGGGACCAAGGGCGGCCACCACGGCGATGGCCAGCACCGGCGCCGGCAGTGAAAGGAACGCATCGGTGACCCGCATCAGCACGGCGTCGATCCATCCGCCGGTCGCACCTGCGGTGAGCCCAACCAATCCGCCGATCATCAGCCCGACCGCGACAACGACAAGTGCCGCAATCCAACTCGCGCGAACCCCATAGAGCACCCGGCTGAGGATGTCGCGCCCGATGCTGTCGGTGCCGAGCAGGAACCCGTTCTTGCCAGGGGCCTGCAGCGGCAAACCCACCGGGGTGAGCGGGTCATGCGGAGCGATCAGTGGAACGCTGACAACGATCAGCGTGACCACCAGCACCAGCGAGACTCCCACCCAGTTGAGTACGGCCGACGAGGTGTGCGGCAGCGTCAACAACCGCCGCCCACGGCCATCGAGGACGGGGCCCGCCGGGATCGCGATCGCCATCTCAGCCTGCCTTCCGCGCGATGCAGGCCACCTGATGAGAACTACCGAGTCTGCCCGACAGACGAACCTCGAGCTCGTCGTCTGCGCACGTGTCGACCGCAATCGGGCAGCGGGGATGAAACGCACAGCCTGACGGGGGCGATAGCGGGCTGGCCGGCTCCCCGGCCAACACCGGTGATTGGCGGCCGAGGTCCGGAATCGCGTCGACTAACGCCTGGGTATAGGGGTGCGCGGGTTGGGCGATGACGTCGTCGGCCGGACCGATCTCAACAATCCGGCCCAGGTACATGACCGCGATCCGGTCGGCGACGACCCGCGCCACAGACAGGTCGTGAGTGACGAATATCACCGACATCCCCAGGTTTCGGCGTAGGTCGTCGATCAGGTTGAGGACCGATGCCGCCAGCGAGACGTCCAACGCGCTGGTCGGCTCGTCGCACAGCAGCACCGCCGGCGGCACGACCGTCGCACGCGCCAGCGACACCCGTTGGCGTTGACCGCCGGAAAGCTGGCCGGCGCGCGATTTCGCGATATCCGCCGAGAGGCCCACCCCCTGCAGCACCTCGGCGACCGCTTCCCGTTTCTGCTTGCGCGACATGCCGTTTCGCCGCAGCCGTTCGCCGATCAGTTCACCGACCGGTAGCCACGGCGTCAGCGACGCGCCGGCATCCTGGAAAACCATCTGCGGTCGTCGGCCGCCCGACACCTCCACCGTGCCCGCAGAGGGTTTTTCCAGTCCCGCGACGATGCGCAGCAGCGTCGACTTGCCTGATCCGCTCTCGCCCACGAGAGCAACCGACTCGCCGTCGGCGACCGTCAGCGTGATGCCGCGCAGCGCGTGCAGTTTGCCTGAGAGCCCGCCCGTTCGATCGCGCCAGCGACGTCCGGCCGTGAACATCTTGGTCACCTCGCGCAGCGCGACGGCCGTCGGTTTGTCGGCGGTTGTCGACCCGGCCGGCGGGCCCAACTTCTCGTCCGTGGACATCGAGCGGGGACCAAGTCGGGCCGTGACATCGTCCAGCGACAACAGGCACGCGCTGGCCCGATCCGATGCCACCGCGACAACCTCAGGGGGCGTCTGGGAACACGCCGGCATGCTCAGCTCGCAGCGTGGCGCGAACGCGCACCCGGGTAACGTCGCCACCGGGCTGGGGACCGCACCGGCCAGCGCCGCGAGCTTGTGGTGCCGTGGAGTGTCCAGCGTCAGCCGGGACCGCAACAGGCCGTGGGTGTAGGGGTGTGCCGGTTGGCCCAACACCGATGCGGTCGGCCCGATTTCGGCGATCCGCCCAGCGTAAAGAACCGCGATGCGATCCGAGATCTGCGCCGCGACGCCCAAATCGTGGGTGATTAGCACGATGCTGCATCTGATCTCGTCGCGCAGCCGTAGCAGCAAGCGCAGCACCTGGGCCTGGACGGTGACATCCAAGGCGGTGGTCGGCTCGTCGGCAATGATGAGTTCGGGG
>Ga0209006_10004303_pt1 | contig 12921 bp, 11 predicted proteins | sample JacPin_JW_Ref_O2_FD_188567 | JGI IMG/M metagenome (GOLD analysis project Ga0209006, IMG submission 188567) | Forest soil microbial communities from Algoma, Ontario, Canada - Jack Pine, Ontario site 1_JW_Ref_O2 (SPAdes) (version 2) | ecosystem: Environmental > Terrestrial > Soil > Boreal...
AAACGTGCGGTTCTGCTGGTCGAGGAAGGGCAGCCGGAGTTCATCGAACATTCGATCAATACCATCCTGCGCCGCGCCGACGTTCAAACGCGGTGCGAAGGAAAGAGCATGCTGCCGATGGCCGGAGAATATACCGGGGCGGTTCTGAAGGCAGGCCTCGTGAAATTCCTCGGCGCCTATCGTCCGGACCTTCTGCCGGCCAGCGACACCACGCCTGTCGACGCACGCATCGCGTCCGCCAAGGCATTGGTGACGCCAAATGTGCAGGGACGGCCGCCGTCGTTCTGCACCGGGTGTCCCGAGCGTCCGATCTTTGCCGCGATCAAGCTGGTGGAGCGCGAACTGGGCCACCACCATGTCAGTTGCGACATCGGGTGCCATCTGTTCTCGACCCTGCCGCCGTTCGATATCGGCAATACCGTCATGGGCTATGGATTGGGAGGCGCCGGCACCTCGGCATTGGGATCCGCCGGTGGCAAGCGGGCCATCGCGATCCTGGGCGACGGCGGATTCTGGCATAATGGCCTGGTTTCCTCGGTCGGCAATGCCGTCTTCAACAGGAATGACGGTGTTCAGATCATCGTCGACAACGGCTATTCGGCGGCTACCGGCGGCCAGGACAACCTGTCCTCGGCGGCCGACAATCGTTGGCGGTCCACCAGGAATTCGATCGAACGCGCGGTGCGGGGCGTCGGCGTCCGCTGGATCCGCACGATCTCGAATACCTATAATGTTGCGCAGATGCGCGACGCATTGAAGGAAGCGCTGCTGACTGCAAAGGACGGCCCGAAGGTGATCGTTGCTCGCTCCGAATGCATGCTGAACAAGCAGCGCCGCGAGCGGCCGCTGCTGGCAAAAAAAATGAAGGCCGGCTTGCGCACCGTGAGAGAAAAGTTCGGCGTCGATCACGATACCTGCACAGGCGATCATTCCTGCATCCGCCTGTCGGGCTGCCCATCGCTGACGGTGGCACCAAATCCGGATCCGCTGAGGCGCGAGCCGGTGACAAAAGTCATCCAGTCTTGCGTGGGCTGCGGACTTTGCGGTGAGGTGGCGCACGCGGCGGTGTTGTGCCCATCGTTCTATCGCGCCTCGATCGTCAGCAATCCGTCGCAATGGGAGCGGATGCGAGCTTATTTTCGGAATGCCATTATCGCCTTCCTGCAGCGCCGCCTCGCGGGGGCGGGCGTGACTGGAACCCGGGCATGAGCACGGTCAAGTCGATCAATATCGCTGTTCTGGCGATGGGTGGCGAGGGCGGCGGCGTGCTGGCAGATTGGCTGGTGCATGTCGGCGAGAATGGCGGCTATCTCGCCCAGACCACGTCGGTGCCGGGCGTCGCGCAGCGAACGGGCGCCACGATCTACTATCTCGAGCTGTTTCCTCGATCCGCTTTGGGCGAAGCAGGGCCGTTGCCGGTGCTCGGGCTGATGCCGATGCCCGGTGACATTGATCTGGTGGTGGCGTCCGAACTGATGGAGGCCGGTCGCGCCGTCCAGCGCGGTTTCGTTACGCCCGACAGGACCCATTTTGTCGCATCGACGCATCGCGTGTACTCGATGACGGAAAAGATCGCCCTTGGGGATGGACGGGTGGATTCGGACGCCATCGTGAACGGCTGCAGGGAGGCGGCGCGGGGGTTTACCGGCTTTGACATGGCGAAACTCGCCGAGAAGCACAGAAGCGTGATCAGCGCGGTACTCCTCGGCGCAATTGCCGGATCGCATTCGCTTCCGTTTTCCCGCGAGGCTTATGAAGCCGCGATTGGTGCGAGCGGGATCAGTGTGGACGCGAGCCTCGCGGCATTCGCGGCAGGTTATGCAGCGGCGGACGAGCAGTTGCCGGTTTCTGACAGTCGGCCAGTCCGGGGACCAGACCGCGCGTCCGACGAACTCCGCGAGACGGTGCGCAAAACGACAGTCGGAGAAGCCCAGGTGCTCGTGCTGGCCGGCGTCGCGCGCGCAGCCGATTATCAGGACCTGGACTATGCACGAAAATATCTCGAACAGCTGCGGCCGTTCATCGCGTTCGCTGACAGATCAGGCATCGGCGGCCAGCAACTCCTTTGCGAGGTAGCACGTCAACTTGCTCTCGGAATGACTTACGAGGACACCATCCGCGTGGCCGAACTCAAGGTCAGGGGTGTCCGGTTCGAGCGTGTCCGCGAGGAGGTCGGCGCCGAGCGAAACCAAATCGTCGAGATTGTCGAATTCATGCACCCACGCATCGAAGAGATCGCGGACACCATGCCGGCGCCGATCGGAAGATGGCTGCTCCGCAGCAAGTTCGCAAAATCCGTTCTGGCGCGTTTGACGTCGCGGGGGCGCACGATTCGGACGACGTCCCTGCGGGGATTTCTGTTGCTTTACGGGCTGGCGTCGCTCAAGCGGTTTCGCCGCAGTACGCTGCGTTTCTCGCGTGAAACAAGGTTTCTGGAGCAATGGCTTCAGACGGTCCGTCGGGCAATCGACACCGATGTAACGGTGGCAATCGAGCTTGCGCGACTTCGCAACCTCGTCAAGGGCTATGGAAGCACCTACGAACGCGGATTGCAGAAATATACCAAGATCAGGTCGTTCGCGCTGAACGATGCCCATCATGCGGGTCTATCGGGCCGGCTTGGCACCCTGATAGCCGCAGCCGAGCGCGACGAGTTTGGTGAAGCGCTGGATCAGGCAATCAAGAACTACGCATTGGCGCCGGGTCGGTAGGCTTCGCCTCAATGTTCCGGCGGGCGTCCAGGCTGCCGGTGCTTCGGTTCGAGGTTGAGCGGCCCTGCATGGTCGAGGCCACGATACGCATACGCTTCGCTCGCCAGCTCAATGGAAATGGTAAAAATAGAGTTGAGGGCCAAAGCGCAATTTTACGCTTGTAGGCGAGGAAGACTTCACATTTCGAGACCAAGGTAAACTGATGCTTATGACAAAGCAAAAGCGCGAACCCCGACGAGCGCGGCGACAATCCGCATGGATCATGTTCGACGATGACTTTGTCAGCCACGAATGCCAGGTCCTGGATATGTCGTTGAACGGCGCGAAGCTCGTCGGTGAGATCGACGTCGCAATTGGAAGCGCGCTTAAACTTTCGACCGTACCGCACGCGCTGGTGCGCCAGCGATGTGAGGTGATCTGGCGCCGAGGCAGAATGTTCGGCGTGAAGTTCGTCGACGAGATCAACCGACCCGCATAGTAAGTGCGTTAGTGCGGGTACTCGGCGCGTGTTTGATGGTCGTGGCGACCGCGAAAATGATCGCGAGACCCAGTGCGACAGAGTACACGGCGAAGACAAAACGAGGGGCCATCACGCGCTCCCTGCCCGATCAATTGACCTGTATTAATCTATCGCGGTCCGTTTTCTTTCCGCCGCTGCTCGGCGAGATAAGGGCCATAAAGTACGTCCTGGCGCCATTCGTAAATTTTCACGATGGCAGCCCCGACCGCTGTGACGAACGCCAGAAACAAAATTGTCTCGATGACCATTGTTTTGATCCCGGAGCAATGCGGGAACATTGAGAGTCCAGCGGCGCACGATCGTCAACTATTTACGTGCCTTAACCTGAACCGATAAGATTAACGGCAGCCGTGAGGTGCCGCTGCATGCAAGGCGCCCACTGGAGCGAGACGATTTTTAATTGAATCCGTTCTGCCGACGGCTCACTTCACCTCTCCCCTTGTGGGAGAGGTCGGATCGCATCGCTAGATGCGATCCGGGTGTGGGGTTACGATCTGTCGTTAAGCCTTATCGTATCTTATTCGGTGATCTCGTGGCCTGGAGCTGAGCGGGGCCTTCGCCGGCACAACGCCGGCAAAACCAAAAGCTCACTTCAGGCTGTCCAATACAGCGCGAGCCTGGATCAGGTCTGGCGTCTTGTGGCCGCTCGTGAACCAGCCATAGATAGGGGCCAGCAGCACGTGGGCGTCATCAGTTCGTCCGGCGTCCCGCCAGACCTGCGCCAGGCTGGTCGCGGTCCGCAGCTCGAACAGTCGCGCGTGCTGCCTTCGCGCGATCGCCAATCCACGCTGGAACAACGCCTCGACCTCGGCAAGCGGTGCGCCCTGGGCCAGCCTGGCGCAGGCCCGCACGCGCATCCCTTCAGCGTCGTCGAAGTGCGGTGCATCTGCTTCGGCCGCTACCCGATCCAGCAGGGCAATAGCCTCATCGTTTCTCTGGTTCTGCAAAAGGATATCGGCTTCGCTAATGCGGAAATAGGAGCCCCAAATCCTGGTTTGCATCCTGTCGCGGATTTCCCAACCGCGCTGCAGGCGTTTCAGACCCTTGTCCAGCTCACCGGTTTTGGCAGAAGCCCAGCCAAGCAACCCTTCCGTGAAGCATTCCCAATAAAAAACATGATGCCGATTCACGATCTCGACGAGCTCTTCACCGAGAGACAAGACGGTGCCGGTATCTTGCTCGACCATCGATTTCATCGCGCACAGACAGATGGCGTAACAGCTTGTCAGGTGGTGTCCGCTTTCGCGAGCCTCGCGCAAACTGCGCGCGCATAAGTCATCCGCCTCGTCCAGCCGACCAAGTTGTTGCGCAGCCACCGAATACTGCGCCAGGGTGGTCGGACGCGGAATCGTGAGATAGTCGCCAAGTGTCGCCGCCGTACCTTCACGCTCAAATGTCTCGATAACTTCCAGGAACCGCGTGCGTGCGAGTTCCAGCTCGCCATTCCCCGTCGCGATCATGGCGCTGATCCGAACCCCCTGCGCCACCGATGTGGCGTCCCCGGCTTGGCGAGCCAAATCGAGAAAACTCCCAACATACTCATCAGCGCGAGCGAAATCGGTGCGCACCAGGGCTCCGCCGGCGCGACCCCACATAATACGCAGTAACTGTCGCGTTTCTCCCAAATCCTGACCAAGTTCAAGCAGTCGGGCATAGTTCTGTTCGACCTCGGTGCCGGAATAGCCATGCATCGCATATAGCGGCTCGATCAGGCCGATCCGCAATTCGAACTCCCGAGCTCGGCGCGTTGCATCGTCCGCAAGCTGCGTAAGCAACGCCAAAGCGCGATTGAACTGGTTGACCGCTTCAACGTTGGCATACCGGGCCGCAGCGCGCAAAGCAGCTCGCTCCCACCACTGGATCGCTTGCGCGGTAAGGGCTGCCTCGGTGAAGTGGTGCGCCACTAATTCGGGTTGCACCTCGGCTATCTGGGCGAATTTGTTCTGCAACGCCTCGGCAATACGTTTGTGCAGCGTTTGGCGACGGCTAATCAACAGTGTCGAATAGGCCGCCTCCTGAACCAGGGCATGTTTGAAGGTATAGGTCACCTGCGGTGGGCCACCTCGCGCGCTGATCAGGTCGGCGGCCTCAAGAAGCGCCAGAGCGGCTTCAAGTTCCTTTGGCTTGGACGGGAGCACCGCAGCCAACAATTCGAATGAGAATTCCCGTCCAATCACCGCCCCGATTTGAGCGACAAACTTGCTCTCTGTCAGTCGATCAATACGGGCAAGCAACGAATCTTGCAGCGTTACAGGTATCGTTGATTCGCCGGATCCGCGCTTGTCGTCATAGAAATTGGCGCTGACGTCAAAAGAGTTGGACTCGATGGTGACCTTGGTCAGTTCCTCGATAAACAGCGGCATCCCATCGGTTTTAGCAACAATCTGCTCGACCAGTGCGTCGGGTAGATTCTTCTGCGCCACGCGCCGGACCAACTCAGTAGATTGGCGTCGGCTCAGTCGGTTGAGGCTGAGCGATACAACCTGGCCGCGGCTGGTCCACGGCGGGCGATATTCCGGCCGGTGCGTTATTACAGCCAGGATCCGGGCACTCTCGCGCCGGCCTAAACTGCGGGTGATCGCCTCCACCGAGGTTGGATCAATCCAGTGTGCATCCTCCAGAATCCACAATACCGGCTTTGACCGCGACAGGCTCACGACCCAATCGTCGATGGCGTCCAGGGTCATGCTCTTGATCAGCTCAAGCGGCGCTTCGTGCTGCGGCAACCGATCGCCGACAGGTATCGAGAGCAGGCCGGCAAACAGCGCAACGGTTTCGGGCGCCACATTGCCGGACCTCTGCACCAGGGCGGTCACGCGCTCGAGTTTCTCGATCGGATCCATGGCCAGAGTCAGTCCAGCGGAGCGCTCGAAGCTGGCGATGACCGGATGCAGCGCGCTGTGGGTATGAAACGGCGAGCATTGCAGACGAATGACGAAATGGCCGTCGGTTGCAATCCGACTCGCCAGCACCATGCATAGCCGCGACTTGCCGATACCGGCTTCGCCCGCCAACAGGACCATCTGTCGCTCGCCCTCGCAGGCGATTTGCCATCGCCCAAGCAACAGCGAAAGCTCGGTCTCACGCCCGACCACTTCGGTCAGATCGGCCTGGTGGGTTGCATCGAAGCGGCTCTCGGACGCGGCCTCGCGCACCACGCGCCAGACCGGCCTTACGCCGGGCAAGCCTTTCAGATCGCACATGCCAAGGAATTCAACCTCGAACACGCCCTCGATCAGCCGGCGGGTGCTGCCGGCAATCACCACGCCGTCGGGTACGGCAAGGGTCTGCAGCCGCGCGGCCAACACGGGGGTCTCTCCGACAACCGCTTCTTCCCTCGCCGCGCCCTCACCGAGAAGATCGCCAACGACGACAAGCCCCGTCGCGATACCCGTTCGTACGTGCAGCGTGACGTCGGGCAGCGGAGCGAGATTTGGTATGGTTTGGCTAATTTCCAGGCCAGCGCGTACGGCCCGTTCCGCGGCATCCTCCAGGGCAGCCGGATAGCCAAAATAGGCGACAATTCCGTCACCGGTGTATCTGGCAATAAAGCCACCCAGAGACGTCACGGCATTCACGCAGGCATCCAGGTAGATGCCCATCACCTTGCGGAGTTCTTCGGGGTCAAGTTTGGAGGCAAGCGTCGTCGATTCCACCATGTCGCAGATCAGCACGGTTAACTGCCGTCGTTCCGCATCCGGACGCGCTCTCAGGATCTGGAGAGGGGCTCGCCGTTCCGTGGGTTCCTGCCCGAGAAGGTCTCCAATGGCCTTGAGCAGCTTCTTGCGATGCCCAAGTGGTAAATCAAGACGCACCAGATCTTCGTCTGTCAGGTCAGGCAGAACATCGCCATCGATGGCCTGATCGGCGAACAGGGCCCCGTACTGGCCAAGTCCCAGTCCTTCAAGCCATTGGCTGACGTCCACACTTTCCATGAGTTGCAAGTCCCTAAACCTTGATACTCCGGCGCGCTTGCCTGCTCTGGTTCTCGTGACACCCCACCCGGTGTCATTCGGGTAGCGCGGGTCGGTGTTCTTTGCGTTTTCCGCGGTAACGACTGTACAACAGAAAAGCTGGCTAGTAGCGGCTCAACTGTCGCGTTTGCTCGATCAGCGCGATCAACGGACCAGGATTGAGGGCGAAGGAGCGCGCCTCGATCCGCCCCTCTTCGGCGATCTTGTCGAGATAATTCTCCGCCTCCGGCAGCTTGGCGACAAAATACTTGCCCAGTTCCGTCAGATCGCCGCCCTCGGGGTCGCAAAATATCCTGGCGGCTGCGGGATCCCGTATCGCCAGCGCCGCCGGCAGCGTAAGGATGCCGTCGCGCAGGTCCTCCTCGCCGCCGCCTCCAAGGGCGGTCAGACCCTTCACATCGCCAACATCGTCGCAGCCGTGATAGAGCAAGCCCAACAGGCCGCCGAAGGTTCGCAACTGGCCGGAGCGAGCCCCCAGGCAGGCGCAGACCTCGAACATCGAGCCGGTATCTTCCCCCGCGATCTTGCGCCAGTCCTCAACGCCCAGAGGCTGACGGCGAAGCCGCCACTGCAGGCACTCAGCCACGCCCAGCCGCTTCAGCAATTCGGAAAACAACGCAATTCCCGTCAAATCGTCTTTCAATTGTAAATAACCTTCAGCTACGATGTAGCCCGAAGTCATCAGTGCCGACAGTTCTCCAAACTTGGTGTGCATGGTCGCCCGACCGCGCCGCGTCGGCGAACGATCGACGATGTCGTCAATGATCAACGAGACATTGTGAAACAACTCGATCACCAGAGCTGACTGCATGATTTGCTCGGGAATCGGCCCTTCCTCAACCGCGCGATAACAGGAGAAGATTGTCAGCGGTCGAAAGTATTTTGATCCGGTCAAGAATTGCCATTCCAGCGCGTCGCGCAACTCTGCGCTGCAGCCGGCAACCCAGCGCGCAATGCGCTCGCGCAGTTGAGCCATCTCTGACTCGAAGCCAAGTTGTGCAATAACAGATTGCGTGGATTGCTCTTGCATGTCCAAAAAAGCGCCGCCTTAGACTTTGCTGCGCCAGCGCCTGTTGTAGGCACCGGACGGGTCAGGTTGTTGAAAGCCCTGCGCTAAATTCTCATCCAAAGAGCTCAACTCGTTCTGCAAGATGCGCGCCTCCCTTGTGGCGAGGTCTCCGACCTTGCGAAGCAATGCACGTAGTTCATCGGCCGCAATGAGGCGTTCCGATCCCGGCGCGCTTCCCTTGATGGTCTCCTCGCCAACGACTTGGGCCAACGCTGCCTGATGAGTTTCAAATATTTGAAGCAGGCCGAGCCAATAACTGACCGACCGGTTCGCGGCGATCATCATCGCGTGGCCGATAGGTAGCAACAGATCGGCGGCAGCCGCATCATCCTGACGGGGGGATGATGAACCGGCAGCCGGTTCGGCGCGCGGCGGATCAAAACGCTGACGATTGGCCGCTGCGAAATCCGCCATTGCACCAAGCGCACCGATCATCGGTCCCAGTAGACCTGAAGCGGGAGGCACGGCCTCCGGATTGCCGCCGCCTATCGACGACGCAGTCAGGGATTCCCTGAGGACGGCTCCCGCCAACCACGCGTCCCGCATCGCAAGCAAAAAACCGGTAACCGGGTCTTGCCTCGACCGGCCGGAGCCGGGACCAGGCGTGCCTTCTGCGTTTGACATTCTCCTCAAACCCCTGCGTCGATCTGGGCCCGGCGTGCGCCACAATTGGTGACATGGGCGGTTGGGGAAGGCAACCAGCGTTCAGATGTTGATCAGTCCTGAACCACGCCGCGCCGTTCTCGCAACTTGTCGTACTGCGAAAGGAACATCATCATCGAAATCCGCGGCATGGCGGCGCAGGCGCGCGCAGAATTCGCCAACGTCGGCAAGGATACCCCCGGAAGTTCAGGTCTACCACCCGGATGCGTCGGCCCGGCAATACCATCTTTCGGCTGGATCTTGCGGGCGGCCTTTACAAGTTCCTGCTGATATTGCTGTCCCGCCAGCAGGGCGCAACGGGCCGCGACATCGGCGAATGTACCGATTGCCGCCGACTGGGCCAAAAGCATTTGAGTGAAAATTGCGCGATAGGTCACCTGCAGTGGGGTGGATTCCATTGCTTTGCGCTCAATGACAGGAGACAATCCGACCGGTATCCTTATAACGAAGCTTAATCCGGAGGCAAGATGCCGGAAGTGGTAATCGTCGGCTCCGGTTTGGCCGGGATCTCCGCAGCTACTCGGCTGATGGAGCAGGGCTTCGACATCACGCTATACGAAGAGAATGATTTTCTCGGCGGCAAACTCGGCGCTCACCGAGTAAGCGGTAAACCCGACCCGCACGAGCACTGCTATCACATGTACCTGAATTGGTACCATAATTTCTGGCAGTTGATGCGAGAGATCGGAGCCCTTGAAAAATTCATAGCAAGCCCCGTCATCGGCTGCATACTCCCGGGTGAGAAGCAGACCCGACCGTTTCTGACCAACGCCGGTTCGCTCTGGACAATCCCGAAGAACATGATGAATGGCATCGCTCCGCCTGCAGAGCATTTCCTGTGGGCTTATTCGCTGCTTGACCTCATTGGCACCCAGTCCATGTCAGGGGATGTACTTGAGCAAACCTCGGTCAGTAATTTTTTCCGGTCCAGGAGCTATAGTACCGATACTTCGGTCGAAAACGCTTCCCGTACCCTGGCGCAAGCCTTCGCGTCGCCCAGCTATCTTTCGTCCGCGCGAAGTTATCAAAGCCTGATCAAGTACGGGTATCCTCACCCGGTACCGTCCCTCTGGCTGCTTTCGCAGAACACCAACGACGCGATTTTCGAGCCGTGGGCGAAACACCTGGAAGCGCGTGCCAGGGAGCTGGGGCGCCGCTTCAAGATCACCAGGCGGGCGCGGCTGGAAAAGCTTCATCTCGCAAATGGTAAAGTTGCGAAGCTGACCTTCGGGGGAATGCCGATCGGCCCGTGCACGATCCGCGGTGCGTCGCGGAAGTCGACCAAAACATGGGAAGTCGACGTTCCCGGCGATCTTATCCTCGCAGTACCACCGCGCGCGCTCGCCGGCCTCGTCAGTTGGGAGGTCGCCGCCTGCTCGCCCAGCCTTGAAGCGGTCCGGCTGCTGCGCACCGAGCCGATGATCTCGCTCGATGTCTATTTTAAGCGAAAGATTCCGGGCTTGACCAAGAGCATCACCTTGCTTCTGGATTCGAAACACACACTAAGCCTGCTCGATATTTCTGAGGTCTGGAGCGATGGGCCCGCTAACCGCACGGCTCTCAACGTCATCGCTTCAAACGCAGACCGGATTGTCGATTACCCGACCGAAGTCATTTTGGATCTGTTGCTCAAGGAATTGCAGCGCTTCCTTGATTTCAAGCCGGGTGATGTGGATAAGAAGCGCTGCCATATCCAGACCAATGTCGGCGAAGAGCTTTTCGTCAACGAGGTCGGCAGCTGGGACCATCGTCCCAAGGCAACCTGCGATATTCCCAACCTTTTCCTGGCCGGGGACTTCTGCCAGACCTTCATCGACGTTGTCACGGTCGAAGGCGCGGTCGTCAGCGGCTTGCTTGCGGCCGAGGCGCTGCGCGGAAAGCGCGGGATTGGCGCTCCGATCGATATCGTCAGGCCGGATAGCTATCCCGCCATCCTGCCGGCAGTCCTCGCGGCAGTGCTGCGACCAGCTGCCCTGGCCGCAAAAGCTGTTTCGATGACCGATTCAATGATGCGGACCGAATTTTCCCGAATATTTCCCAACGGATGACCCTCCGCTGGTGCGCATCAAGGCAGCTCCAATAATCGAGGCGGACCGAACAATGCGGATTGCCTTTCCGTCCAGCCGTTGGCAGCCGGAAATCTTTCGGCAATGTCGAACGTGCGGAGCACCTCACACAAACAAGCGGACTGTTTGTTTCTACACAAACACAAGCCGTCCGACGGGCTGCCTAACTCCAGCAGCACCGAGCCGCCGATTTGCGTTCCCTCTCCGTTACCGCTCCTGGTCATCATCGCCCAACAGGTTTGCGGTTTCGGAGCCGTGGGCAGCTGGCGCTGCGAGATGGAGAAGACGGGAATATCGGAAGAGTGCCCGTCGCCGAACCGGGGGAACCGAATCGCCAGCGCCTTGCCGCCGGGCTCGGGCAGGCCGAACCGTACGGCGTCCGCCGCATAGCTGGCAACGAGCTTCGGCTCGACCGTCTTCTCCAGTCCCCATACGACCCGAGCCGCCTCCCTGGTGAAATCCTGTGTGACGACAATCGCCAGATAATAAACAAATAACTGACCGGTGGGATCGCCCTTGGCGGTTACGGTCAGCGCGACAGCGATTTCCGGATATACGCCAAAGTCGCTGTTGCGATAATCCACGCCAATAATGCTTAGCGGGGTTCGACCATCGCCGGCATCGAATGCGGACAGATAGTCGCTCGCCGCTCCAAGCGAGCGGTTGGCCGCCTCGGACGATACGAAAAACATCGCCCATCCCTGCGAAGCATCCAGGACCCGCGCCGGCATCGCGAACGGTTTGCCGGCGACCTCGAAATAATCACCCTTTGCTGCAGGCCCTGCGCCCGCGTCGGCGGCAGAGGCAGAGGGCTCCGGATCACCCTGCGACGACGCCTGGGCAAATTCCATCGCGGCACTTTCGGCGACCGAAGGCACCATGGCTGCCAACTCGCCCAACCAGTTCACATAGCCGCTGGCCAGACCCCGTAATATCGTGGTCGGTGGCGCGGATGTCTTCACGCCGCTGATCACGCGGTCGACCTCGCGTCGCAAACTGCGGCTCGTGATGGCCCAGCCTTGACCGTAGGCTTCGACGCCGAAACGAACAACCTCCCCTCCCAGCCGCAGCAGATCGTCGTTCCGCGATGGCCGAGATCCTGAGCGAGGGGGGACTGGCGACATGGGACAGGTTCTTCCTGGGTCGGCGTCGATGCCTGCGCGGCTGATCGCGCGTTAAATCGAGAAATATACCAAGGCCGTCATTGGTAACCCTCGGGAAGTCTTCCTTCAAGACTCTTTCCGCGATGTTGCTTCCATCCGATGCAAGACGGCGGGCTCCCGGCCGCGTTGCATCGCGACCCGCTTCGGCAATGCAATATTGGGATGGATGAAAAAGCACTGCCGTCGCACGCCGACCCTGACGGCATCTCGATTCCAAGACACGTGGACGAAGGGCACCGCAATATTATCATGGACGTGCATTTGACGTTGGTCGATCGCCAGCGAAGCAGATATGCTGCAGCCAGAAAACCAGAATGAGCGGGCGCGAGGAAAATCATCGAAGCGGGCAGCATCAATGATAACTTTACCTGAGCTGGCGACAGACGTCCTGGAAGAGTTTCTCGGTTGCTATATGCGCCGTCGGTTCGGATCTTCGCAGACGCGCCTCGTTGAGATCGTGCCGTCGGCGGCTCGCATCGCACTCGAATGCATCGGAAATAGCGACGCTCTCTACCACAACGTCGAGCATACGCTGCTGGTGACCCTTGCGGGACACGATATTCTCCGTGGTCGCGCGCTGTACCACCACATGACCGCAGACGACTATGCGCATGTGATTATTGCCTGCCTTAATCACGACATTGGTTACGTGCGCGGTCTTTTCAGGGATGACGATGCGGACGGCTTTGTGGTCGATTCGGCAGGCGCTAAAGTGACTTTACCGCGCGGCTCATCGGATGCCGGCCTGATGCCTC
>Ga0209006_10004304_pt1 | contig 12915 bp, 9 predicted proteins | sample JacPin_JW_Ref_O2_FD_188567 | JGI IMG/M metagenome (GOLD analysis project Ga0209006, IMG submission 188567) | Forest soil microbial communities from Algoma, Ontario, Canada - Jack Pine, Ontario site 1_JW_Ref_O2 (SPAdes) (version 2) | ecosystem: Environmental > Terrestrial > Soil > Boreal...
TGTGCAGCCGCCAGAATTCGGTCTGGCTGCAGTCCCACTACCTGATTTGTCCCATACTCGACGGTGGCGGGGCGTTCGGTGTTTTCGCGAAGAGTCAGGCATGGCACACCGAGGACCGTCGTTTCCTCCTGCACTCCTCCGGAATCCGTGAGCACGATTTGCGCATGATCATTGAGCGCGAGAAAATCGAGATAGCCGAGAGGATCAAGAGGGATGATCCCGGAGCGCCCGTTGAATTTCGGATTGGCCAGGTACTCTAATAACCCGAAACTCTCGATCCTCTTCCGAGTTCGAGGGTGAACCGGAAAGAAGAATGGAAGTTCAGACGCAAGCGAGTGTACAACGATGAGGATATTTTGCAGGGTCTCGCGGTTGTCTACGTTCGATGGCCGGTGCAGCGTAAGAACGCCGTAAGGGGTGCAGCCCGTACCATTGTTGCGAACGCCCAGCGTATCAAGGATCGGAGATCGTGCCGCCGCCGCGCGATGGCGAAGAAGGGAATCGATCATGACGTTACCAACCAGAAAGATTCGTTCAGGCGGCACGCCTTCACGTTTCAGGTTCTCGACGCCACTGGCCTCGCTCACGAAAAGCAACGTGGAAATAGCGTCGGTGAGTTTGCGGTTTATCTCTTCCGGCATGCCCAAGTCAAAGCTGCGCAATCCAGCTTCGATGTGAGCTATCGCGATCCCCATCTTTGCTGCGGTGAGCGCGGCAGCGATGGTGGAGTTCACGTCGCCGACCACTAGGATCATGTGGGGTTTGAAATCAAGCAAGACCGGCTCAATCGTTCTCATGATTTCGGCGGTCTGCGCCGCGTGGCTGCCAGAGCCCGCTTCAAGGTTCGCGTCGGGTGCCGGGAGTCCGAGATCACCGAAGAAATTTCCAGAAAGCAGTTCGTCGTAATGCTGGCCGGAGTGCACCAGAAAATGGGCAACATCAGGATTTTTCTTGAGCTCTTCAACGATGGGCGCGATCTTCATGAAATTCGGTCGCGCGCCAACGACACTGAGGAGCCTGATCATTCGACAGTCGACTCCGAAGCAGCACAACAGACGCTAAAGGTATGCGAAATGACGGACGGAGTGCGCGATCTGCCTCTGCCTTTTTCTTTGCACAAGGAGGACTTGTCTTTTCGCATACGAAACAGTGTAGAGCAAGTGCGGTGAACCCTCGGAATACGTCTTTCAGGTTGGGATTTTTAGGATAAAAACCAGATTTTAGGTGATTCATGCATGCTGTGGCAGTTTACTTGCTTCAGAAAACAGGACCTTTTCAAAAAAACCGCCTCATTACAAAAGATGTAAATTCTTCAGGGTTCCTACCACCCATACAGTAGTTTTATCCTAAGGTGTTCACCCTAGCATGTGATCAGGTAAGCAATTGAAAGCATTTATATTTTGCCCGATTCAATCGGGCTCTTGAATAAGCGCTACTGGTGATGCCGTACCATCAGGTCTCGCAGATTCAATAAATAGCGTGGCGTGGACCATAAGGCCCTGCTTTGCTTGGCTTTTGGCGGCTTACTGGGCCTTGGATCGATCTCGATTGCTGATAAATTCGGTGGACCCGAGGCACCGTTGGGCCGATTTATAGCCCCGCTTTTGTCCGCAAGTGACTGTGGAAATGTGTGTTCACAGCTCACAGCGCTTTCCGTCTCAAAGTGGCATGGTATGTGCTACCGAATACGCAAACATTCCATTTTGTACACAGTGAGTGAATTTTAGATCAGGGGGCGAGTGAAAACGATGAACGAGAAGTCCGTTCGTCTAGGCCCGCGCGAAAGAGAGATTGTTGAACTGCTTTTGCAAGGCTGTGACAACGCCGAGATAGCCAAACAGCTAAAAATGGCACGCCGGACGGTAAAGGCGCATTTCAATCGGCTCTTTTTACGCTTTGGAATTACAGACGGAATCAAGCGAGTGAAACTCGCAACACTTTTATATCGGAGGCAGTCATGTTCCCCTACGAACGTTACGGAAACCGTGTCCCAAGCGAGCGTGAACACCGTGTCATCGAATTAGTCGCCCAAGGCTTGAAGAATCGCGATGTGGCCCAGGAAATCGGCACCACTGAACACGTGGTCAAGAATTACCTTCGCGTGATCTACGATAAGCTTGGGCTCTGGAATCGTGTCGAATTGGCGCTGTGGTACGAGTCGCGCCGGCAGGGTGTGCACGTTCCATCTGGCGTTGCTTAGTCCGAAGGACTGCGGCGCGAAACCGGCCGCAACTCACTGACAACCGAAAGCCGGCAAGTTACGGAGCCGTTCCGCGGCCCCCGTCGCTCCCTTTCGCGCGGCAGCATCCAGCAATAAACGAGCTTGATCGCAACTTTTGGTTACCCCGTCTCCGCGTAGATACAAATCGGACAGGAGCAAAGTTGCGGTCAAGTTTTGTTTGCCAACCGCCTTCCACAACCAGCTCGCCCCTTCGCGGCTGTCGCGCGACGAGCCGGGACCCGCATTAAGATATCTCTGTGCCACCGCCAGTTCCTCAGCACCACTCTGCCCCGACGCGGGAGTCGTGGTAGTTGCGGGCTTCGCAGCGGTGCGCAGTCGAGGCGCGGAAGCCATTTTGTCTTGTCGATCGCTGGTCTTGCGGCCAACGTCCTGACGTTGCGTTCCCCCACGATTTGTCTGCGCTGAAGTTTGTGAGGACCCGGCTAAGGGCCGGTTCGCGTTTCGCGGCGGAGTAACAGGTGGTGTTGCCGTTCTACCGGTGGATGGCGCTGGGGTAGGGGGCGGTTCCGACTCGGCGGGAGACGGCACTGCCTTGGGAAGCGACGAGGGCGCGGTCCCGCTGCTCCAAAAAGCGGTATTGTTTCGCCACGCGGTGTACACCAACAGAGCCAGAATAATCGCCAAGGCCAAGCCAATGTAAATTCTGTAACGAGCGGGGCGCTCGGCTCCATAGTCCGATAGCCCTTCAAAGGGCGCTCGGATTTGCTCGAGAGAGGGCAGCGGGTCGTGTTGTGGCCTGTACCGATCATCCCGATCTTCCGCCGCTACCTCTTCCCTCGCCGCTTGTGCTGTAGTCTCTGCAGTATAGGGGACGACCGTGGGCTCCGGGGAACGCTCCGCAACTTCGCCTTCGCTAAAGGCCTCCGGAGATGGTTCCGCGAGCGGTTGCCACATTCTGGCCGGAACTGGGGGTTCTTCGGCAGCGGGCTGAGAATTCTCCCGGGGCCAATTGGAAAGAGGTACGCCGCACATTCCGCAGAACCGCTGCCCAGCCAGGTTTCGGTGTCCACAGGACTCGCATACGACGCTAAGTTCCTCAATCCCGGCAAATAAGTCCTTGTCCTGGTCGGCCCGATGTCTTATCGAAGGTGGTTCGAAATCTTGTGGGGGCGTGTCTTGAACCGTTTCGCTTTCGCTGGAACGATAGTCTCTCGCGGAACTGCCTCGCAGCTCACGGACTAAATCGGAAACCGCTTCTGCACGCCTCTCGGGAGGACTCGTGAAATACACCTCTGCCCACCGCCCCATATTCTCCCCTAGCACAGGATTCAGCAGGGGATTCAGATCAGTTTCGGGCAATACCTCCGATTTCGACTCGTCGTTGGATAGGGGCACGATGCGGTATTCTCCCAAGCTTCCTATGTATGATTGCACTCCCGGCAGACAAGGTTGTCAATTCCAAGGGTCAATTGGAAGTACAACCGTCGCAAAATCAGTCACACGCCCGTCGGGATGCAGATTCGAACTGGTCAAGTTGGGCATCCCGTTGGCTCGCAAATCTGCCATTCGGAGTCTTTCCAAACAATTCTGATCCTGGGCAGTAGTAAAGAGCGGTATGAGTGTCGATCCATACCTGCGTGTCAGGATTGCCTTTATATTCTGGAGTTTCCGGGGGGTCTGCCAAACCTAGACTGATGAGGAGCTTGTCGAAAGGAGAAAGATCCGCGTTGGGTGCCGCTTTGCGATGATTGGCCGTCGAAATACCGGTACCGCCACTCGCTCCCATTGAGCTGTCGGAAAGGATTCCCCAGCGAATTACGGCTACAACCAGCAGTACTGCGAAGGCGAGATAGAAATCACCGCGACGAGCCCGCCAGAATCGCGACAGACCGCTCGGGGGGCCCGCTTCGGAGAGCACTTGCAGAAAATCCCGAGTCTTCGCGGCCGAGCTCCAGGTTATGTCCTTCGATGGTGATTCAACTGACACGGCCGGCAACTCCAGTCCATTGGCTTTGCCCTTCGCCCTGCTGCCACGTATCGGTTGAAGCGAAGATTCCGGATTGCTGGCATCAGTGCCGACTGCGCGACATGCCGGTGAACTATATTTCTCGCCCTCGGATGTCGGGGAGATCAAAGACGAAGGAGGGTGAGCTCCGTTTTCCGGCGTCGGGATGGAGTCGCCATGTGGCAATTGCTCTGGATACGGGAGGGGCGACGCTTCTTGGTTGGGCTGTTGCTTATGCCACGCCGAAGCAAGCTTGCTCTGCAAGGTGACGCTATCAGTATCGCGGGCTGCACCGCACCCTCCGCAGAACTGTTCTTCCGCAATTAATTTATTACCGCAATTCCAACAGGCCACGCTCTCGCCGGCGCTTGCAACCGGAGTTTCCATACTGTTGCTACTGTCGCTGGAAATTTCAGCGGGAGCATCTTTCGCAATAGCAGCCAGGCTAGGCCGTAATTTCTCGATTGCAGCTAACATCGAGGAGTGTTCTTCGGCCATGGCTTTCTTCATGGCTGACTCGGAAGCCCGGCCAATCGCCTCGGTCACCAGACCTGCCATAAGCTGACAGGTATGTATATCCTGTTCCGCGTAACCCTGCAGCCGGTCGAAATAGAGTTCTAGAGCTCCGACAATGTTCCCATCGTGATACACCGGCACGGCAACCAGAGATAAAATTCCGCGAGGATGGCACAAAGCTGGGTCGAACAAAAATTCAGTGTTGACGTCCGGGGTGCGCAGCACTTGGCCCGTGCGCACGCACATCGCGCAAATCGAATTCTCTAACGGTACTTCGCTGCCCACAGGCAGCGACGGAACTCCAGCGCCGGCGTGATACCGGATTATCTTTCCATCGAGAATCGCAATTCCAGCACCGCTGGCCTTTGTGATACGAGCGATTCTTTCTGCGATGATTGCCATCGCTTGCTCAGACTTGAGATGGCGGATCTGGATCTGGCGCTGAGCTTCGACGATCTCGGCCAGAGTAAGCGTGTAGTCGGCATCCGTCCGTGTGGTCTCTTCCGCGCTGGGCGAGGCACCCTGCGACGCGGCGTGAGCCTCCGCATCCTGCTGCCGCAGTTGCTCGCTCTGCAGTTCCAGACTGGTCTCCATTTGCCGCATTTCGCGGTTATGTTCCTGGAGCACAAAGGCGGCTTCCAGTAACTTGGAAAAAGTCTGCTCGTCGAGACCTGGTTTGTTCTTTAGGTCGGTCAAAATTTCTCGTTCCGCCTTCGGCAAACCCGCAATTTAGGACGAACGCTCAAACGACACCCGTCCTAGTGTAATTCCTTCAGCAAACAATTGCGCTCTCCTTAAGTGCCATCGCAACCTGGCCAACGACCCAAGATCGCCAACCGACAACCTTTGAGTTTGCTAAATCAATGGGGTTACGAAGGTAATGTATGCTTTTTCGACCCGCTCAATTGGATAGTGTTCAGGCGAAAACAAACGTTGCGAAGAAGGGGAAAGCGGTGGAGATGTTTCCATCCGAATTCTTCCCGGGACGCTCAGGCCAGAGATTCCCCGGCTTCCTGGCTGTTTGTCGCGCGAGACTTGGCAAGGAAGAAATGGACGGCGGGAGTAATGATCAGCGATAGCAGCATGGAAATCAGGACCCCGCCGATCACCGCGATAGCCAAGGGCTGCAGCATCTGAGACCCGGAGCCAATGGCGAAGGCAAGCGGCAGCATACCAGCGACAGTCGCCAACGCGGTCATGACAATGGGACGCAGACGGCGGCGGCCGGCTTGCAGGATGGCGTCTTTGTCGTTGATGCCGAGTGCTCGAAGACGCTGATCCGCGTCGAGCAGGAGAATGCCGTTCTTGGCCACGATTCCGATGACCATGATCATTCCCATGAACGAGGAAATGTTGAACGTGGTACCGGTAATCAGAAGAGCAATGAATACGCCTGAGGTGGAAAGCAGAGCCGAAGAAAGAATAGCTACCGGCGCGGCAAAGGTGCCGAATTCAAACAGCAGCACGATGAAGAGCAAAAGCACCGCCAGAACTAAAACGATGACCAGATCGTGAAACGATCGTTGCTGCTCTTCGTAGGTTCCGCCGTATTCGACGCGTATGCTCGAAGGAAGATGAAGATCATTTACGGTTCGTTGCACGTCGGTCATGGCGCTGCCAAGATTTGTGCCTTCCAATCGGGCGGTGACGGCCACGTCCCGCTGCAAGTTTTCTCGCCGGATTTCAGTTTGTCCAGCATTCTCCTCTACCGTAGCCAGCGCCCCCAACGTGGCTGTGTGTCCGGTGCTGCTGACCAAAAGCGTATCTCGCATGGCTTCGAGCGAGGTGCGATTCGCGGCAGGGAAGCGCACGCGTAGAGTATAGGCACGCCCGTTCGTCACAACCGGAGTAGGCGCGGGTTCGCCCTCGAGAATCGCAGAAGCATCGACCGCAATCTCCTCCGCGGTGAAGCCAGCCCGGGCGGCAACGCTGGGATCAACCTGAAACGTCACGGCCGGCCCGCTGATCGTGTTATCGATTCCGTTCAGTGTGTCGACGACGCCACTGATCTTTTGGATCGCTAGCGCAACTTTCGGCGCCCATTCCTCAAGTAGTTTGGGATCCTCCGAGAACAGCTTGATCTGAATCGGTTCCGGCGCCGAAGTCAGATCTCCGATCATATCCTGCAGTACTTGCGTGAACTCCACGTCCAAAGCCGGTTCCTGTTGCTTCACCTTGCCGCGGACCTCGGCGATCACCTCATCGATGCCTCGTTCACGCTTGTTTTTCAGCTTTACCAGCACATCCCCATAATTTGCCTCGGTAACGGCCGCCAGTCCAAGCTGCAGGCCGGTGCGGCGGGAAGTGCTCTCCACCTCGGGAGTATCGCGAAGAATCTGCTCAACGTGGCTTACCACGCGGTTCGTCTCTTCCAGAGAACTGCCGGCGGGCATGAGGTAGTCGAGTACAAAACCGCCTTCATCCATCTCGGGCAGAAGGTCGGAACCGGAGTAGTGGTAGCAAGCGTAAGAGATGGCAATCAGCACTAGGCTCAATACGATCAGTATGCGCGGACGTTCCAGGGCACGCCGCAGCCAGCGTTCATGAAAGTTGATGATCCGCAGAAAGAATCCGCTGAGGTGCGCTTCCTCGGCCGCAAGCAAGCGTTGGACATCACTGTCTTGCGATTGCTTCTCTGTTGCCTCTGGCGGCGTCGCCGGGGTCGGATTCGATTCATCTTCCCCGTTTTTCTTTTGCCTTCCCCGGATGAAATATTGGCTCAGAGTCGGCGTCCACGTTAACGCGAGAACTAATGAGGTAATGAGCGAAACGCTCATGGTGATGGCTAGCGCACGAAAAAATACGCCGGTTACTCCCGTGATTGCGATCAGAGGGATAAAAACCACGACCGGGGTAATGGTCGAGCCAATCAAGGGCACCGTGATTTCCCGGAGCGCGCTCTCGATCGCCTCGAGGCGGCCCTGCCCGGCGTCGCGATGCGACACAATATTTTCCACGACGACGATGGCATCATCGATGACTAGCCCGACCGCGGCCGCCAGTCCGCCCAGCGTCATCAAGTCGAAAGTTTGGCCCATCACTTTCAGCGCAATGAATGTCACCATCACGGTCACTGGAATGACCAAACCTGCCACCAGCGAAGTTCCCCAGTCGCGCAGAAACAAAACCAGGATGATGGACGCCAGAACCAGTCCAACCAAAATTGCGTCGCGTACGCTCTTGATGGACTCGTTCACGATGATCGACTGGTCATAAAACGGTTGAATGTCCACGCCCGGAGGAAGAGTCTTGCGGATACGTTCGATTTCGCTATGAACTTCGTCCGCCACCTGTACGGTATTGCCATCGGGCTGGCGGTTGATATTCAGCAGCACTGCAGGTCTGCCGTTGGCGGTTACCACCGTGTACACAGGTTTTACGTTGGGCTCAACCTTCGATACATCACCGATGCGGACGGGAAATCCCGCCGCCGTGTTCTTGACTACGGTGCCCGCGATCTGTTCCGGCGTCTGCACCTGGCCATTTACCAGACCGAGGAAGAGTTGATGGTTGCGTTCCAGCAAGCCGGGAGAATCGACCAGATTGGTGCGACGCACGGATTCCAGAATGTCGGTTACGGTCACGCTTGCGGCCAGCAGCTTCGAGGGATCGGGAGTGATTTGGAATTCTGGTTCCTGTCCTCCTTGAACAACCACGGTCGCTACGCCGTCCAGGCGATTCAGCCGCGGCTTCATTTCGTAGGTCGCCATCTCCCAAAGTCGCGTCTGGGGCACGCTAGCCGATGTAAGGCTATATCCCAGGATAGGAAAGCTGGCAAAGGTCATGCGGTGAGCTTCCACCTTGGCAGTCGGCGGCAGTTCGGGCTGCACTCGCGAAAGTGCGGCGTTCACATACTGCAGAGTCTGGAACATATCCAGATCCCAACGAAAGTAAAGATCGATTTCCGCCGAGCCGCGACTGGTAATCGAGCGTACCGTCAAGAGTCCCGGCACGCTGTTCACCGCTTCTTCGATCGGCCGCGTGACCGTCACCATCATCTGGTCGATCGGCATCACGCCGTTGTCTACGCCGATCAGCACGCGCGGAAAATTAGTGGCTGGGAATACCGACACGGGGATGGTGAAGGCCAGATAACCGCCCAGCAGGGCCAGGGTAAGAATCAGGAAAATCATCGGGCGGGAATGGCGCGCCACCCAGTGGCCGGATTGCTTGTGATTCACGCTCTCACTCCGAAATCGTTATTTCTCACTGGGACTTTCCTTGGGTGCGTCTTTCGGAGTCTCCGCACGCGCTTCGATGCTGATTTTAGTGTTATCCGGCAACCCGTAGGCGCCGGTGGTCACCACCTTGTCGCTGGCTGACACGCCTTCAAGAATCTGCACATCATCATCCTGCCGGATTCCCAGCTTGACCGCTTTTTGATGCGCCCTGCCATCGGGGCCCGCGATCATGACCGTGGCACCGCCGTCGGGTGCGGTGAGAACTGCGGCGGCGGGAATGACGAGGGCATCTTTCACAGTTTTCGCAGTGAGAGAAAGTTTCACGCTGGTGCCGGGCTTGAGTTGTTGTTTTGGATTCTTTGCCTCCATCCAAACTTCCACGGTGGTGCTGTTCGGGTCGAGGGCTGGACTTACTACCGTGACCGTGCCTTCAACAGGATCATCGAGCCCGGGCACCGTCATGGTGCCTTTATCGCCGACTTTCAGCAGGGCCGCGTCGGCCTGCGGAATATGAGCCTTGGCAATCACGGACGAAATATCCATCACGGTGACGATTGCCGTGCCCGCGGCGGCCATCTCGCCGGGATACAGCGGACGGTCGGTAACAACTCCGTCGATGGGGCTGCGGATCTCGGAGTAGCTCAATTGGGCCGCGGCGCCCTGATACTTTCCTTTCGCGGATTCCAGTTGGCCTGCGGCAGCCTTCAGTTCCTGTTGTTTTCCGACCGCCTGCAACGTATCTAGGTGACGCTTCGCAATTGAATATTGATTGCGGGCCTGGATGATTTCGACGGAAGATTGGTCCAGTTCCTTCCGCGGCAGTGCTCCCTCCTCATACAAGTGCTGCCGGCTCTGGTAGACCTTCTCCTGCGCATCCAAAGCCTGTTTATATTGCTGCGCATCGGCTTCTGCTTTCTGTATTTCTTCCGGCAGGCTGGCCGCCGTCGTGGTCTCATACGTCGCTTGCGCCTGCTCGAAAGAACCCTTATTTTCCTGCGCCGCGGCTGTCAGATCCCGGTTTTCCAGAATCGCCAACAGCTCGCCTTTGTGCACGCGGCTGCCGCGTTTGATCAGGAATTTTTCCACCGGCGCGCTGATCTTCGAAACAATCGCCGCTTGCTGTAAGGGAAACAGAATCGCTTCTGTCTTGATCGCGTGCTGAATCGTGGTGGTTTCAACCGGTGCAACTTGCACGCTCACCACTGGTTCCTTATCACCTTTTTCGCCAGAGCAGCCAATGCCAAGCGCAAGCACGCTGAACGCGCCGGAAAGGACAAGCCAACGGAGAAAGGTCGGGCAACCTTGTCGTGTTTGAATGTGGGATACCTCAGGAACTTGCGAATGGATCATCGGGCTAGAAGCTCCCTGTCAAGGTTTGCAGATTGGCGACGGCCACCCGGTAACGCACCTGTCCGTCATCGTAGGCATTGCGCGACAGCGTAAAAGTATTCTGCGCGTCGACGACTTCAAGCACGGTCGATTCTCCGGCCTGGTAGCGCAAGTTCGTTAAACGCAAACTCTCCGCCGCCATATCGGCGGAGCTGGCCAATGACTCCATTTCCGAGCGCGCGGTACTGGCTTCCTCATAGAACTGCCGCAGGTGACTGAGAAGCAGCCTCTGCTCGTGGCTTAGCTCAACGTGGGCCTGGTCGCGCCGCAGCTCTGCCTGCTTCAACTTGCTGCGATCTGATCCCCAACTGAAAATGGGGATCTGTAAACTGGCAACTGCGGAGTAACCAAGATTCCGCATGCCGTCCGTTCGGATGGCGAACTTGTTGGAATCGATACCGTAAAAGTAATCGAGACTCAAGCTGGGAAGCAGGCCGCCCCACGCAGCGGTTACCTCGTGATTCGCGGCAGAAAACGCCGCCAACGCCGCCCGTAGTTCGGGGTTATTTTTCTTGCCGGCGGCTTCGATGTCCGCGAATCCGGGTAGCGGCTCCGGCGTCTGCAGGTCATCGACAACACTGAAATTCTCGTTCCAGTCGGAAAAAATCAATACCGCGAGATCCAGGTGACTGCGCCGCATGTCGAGTTGAGCCTCCTGAAGATCGCGCTGTTGCTGCTGAGCCTGAATGCTGGCCTTGACCACATCCGCGCGGGCAACTTCACCGCCATGCTGCAGATCCTGGCTGATCTTCAGAAATCGCTGCGCCTCCGTCGCGGCCCGTTGGGCTGTCGCATATTTCCGCTGTGCGATGACCAGGCCGTAATAGGCCTGGGTAACCGTGACCACGAGGCCTCGCGTAGCGATTTCCGCCTTGGCGCGAGCTGCCGCCAGCAGTGCGGAGGACCGCCGGTAGTCCGCGAAGTTGGTCAGGGAAACGGCCTCATGAGCATTGGCCTGGCTGATGTATTCATGCACCCCGTTGTTGGCAACGAAGCGACCTCCTGTGCAAGTGGCGGACCCGGAGCAGTTGGGCTGCGGTCCCGTGCCCTCCGTATATATGAACGAATTGTTGTAGCTGACACCGGGCAGCAATCCAGCGCGGGCTTGAACCCTGTCTTCTCGTGCTAATCCCAAATCGGTAACCACGGAACGATATTGTGGATCGTTGCCCCGTGCACGTTGCAGAGCGTCCTGCAGAGTGATCGTTAGGGGCGGCGCATCCGAGGGAAGCACGCTGATGCTCGCCACAGGTTCAGAAGGAGTCGAGGGTGCAACCTGGGCAAGAATAGCCGTCGTGCTCATTCCGAAGGCCATGGTGAAGATGAAAACGGCAGAAGCAATCCTTTTTTGGGAAAGCGCCAATTTTCCGCTGCGCTCACAAATGTTTGTCATTTTCATAACCAACCTCAAGTCAGGCAAACCCGCACGAATTTAAAAAAATATAAGAAAACAAACTCTTTACAACGCTGCCTAATCAATTGCACCTGAATGCTGCCCAATTGGCCCGCCGTTGGTCTTCAGCTCGACGCCTTGTCAGGCGCTAGTTCGCCAACGACGACTTCGATCGCGTCAACCCAATCCGGGAATGCCAGCGTAGCACGGGGTTTCTGAACTTCTTCTGAAAACCCTCCGTCCGTGTCCCCAAGTGCAAGTGCACATTGGTCTTAGGCTTATACGGGCTTAGGGCGAAACTTTGGCGAAGTATGTGCATTACTAAAACGTTGGCGAGAAAAGATCAATCGAGAGGAGAAGGGAAGTGACAGAACTCAGCGAAATTAAAGTGACACCCAGAGATCAGCAAGTCCTCGACCTGCTGGTGCAAGGTTGCAGCAACAAGGAGATTGCGGGCCAGTTAAGCATCAGCCCGCGGACCGTAAAGCAACACCTGCGGACGCTGTTCCTGCGCGCTGGAATACGAGACGGCCGGAAGCGGGTAAAGCTGGCAATCGCCGCCTTTGAGAATCAGGAGGTGATCTCATGACGCCGCGCGAACATTTAACCGAAAAAGAAATTCAGATCGCGGAGCAAGTTTGGCAGGGCCTGACGAATCGTGAGATCGGAAGGCTCATGGGAACCACCGAGCAGGTCATCAAGAATCATTTGCGCAGCACATTCGACAAGTTGGGAATATGGACTCGCCTGGAACTGGCAATGTATGTGGCCAGCCACGGGGGAAGAGATTGGGCCCGTCTGCTAAGTCATACGTAGTGTGCAACCCTCTGTAAGCAGCTAAGGAGGGCTAAAACCGGAGAAATTCTGCAAAACCTTTCTGTCAAAACACCGTCAAAGGACTCAATCTCCGGTTAAATGATTGAAAACAATGGGAATGTATTTTCTTAGACTCGGCCTGCAAATTGCATCGATCAGTCCGACCCGGGATCTCGGCTTCCCTGGCGGTCGGGGAAGGCCATCCTGCGGGATGAGGCGGGGATGGCTTACAAACAAACTTTTTGGATGGCTTGCGATTCTACTGAGCAGTTGCGGGCGGAGTACGGCCCATTTCATACGCGAGCCGAAGCGGAAACAGAAGCCCGAAAGCTGGGATTCACATATCTATTGCGTTATGAACACCTGCTGGATGAGAAGGAAGAGATTCAGGAGGTGCGCTGCATCTTTCTCGAATTGCCCGGCGCGGTTGCGG
>Ga0209006_10004305_pt1 | contig 12915 bp, 13 predicted proteins | sample JacPin_JW_Ref_O2_FD_188567 | JGI IMG/M metagenome (GOLD analysis project Ga0209006, IMG submission 188567) | Forest soil microbial communities from Algoma, Ontario, Canada - Jack Pine, Ontario site 1_JW_Ref_O2 (SPAdes) (version 2) | ecosystem: Environmental > Terrestrial > Soil > Boreal...
CCAAATGGATATCGCCAGGATAAGCGTCAAGACCCCCAGGATACCTGCTATAACCCGGTGCGAATGTTCGTAAAACACGCCGCCGACCATGGGCGGCGTCCAGGTGCCAAACGACTTTGGCCAGTCCGGCACGGAAAGTGCCGCGTCGTTGGAAGTAACCAGCGCGCCTGCAATCAGCAGGAGCACAGTCCAGCCCACGGTGAAGACCGCGAAGCGATGAACGCCAGGATGATAGGAAGCCTTCATAGCTCTGGTTCCACCGCGGGATTATAGCGCACTGACGAATTTCCTGCTCTTTGGCTGGCGCTGAAATCTCGGCGAGCGAACCTGCGCCTGGCGCGCGGCAACTTAGCCGAGCACCCGATCACGAGGCGGTTGATGTAGCAGGCACGTCCCGCGGGACTTCGAGAGCAACGGCCCGAAGTACCAGGTCTCTGAGGGCCGCAATGAAAAGCGGAGAATCGCCGACGGCAGGCATCATCCGGAACACCTCGACGCCGAACTTCTTGGCTTCTTCGCGGGCCTCGATATTGATTTCGTGGAGCGTCTCGATATGCTCGGTGACAAAGGAAATGGGCACAACCAGCATTTCCTTGACGCCCTCGGTGCCAAGCCGTTCGATGGTTCCCGTAAGCGGTGGCTGCAGCCACTTGGAGGGTCCCACCCTGCTCTGGTAGCACAGCAAGTGCGTTTTCGGCCAGCCGGGAAACTGCTTTCTTCCCTCTTCCGAGACCAGGCGGACGGTGGCTTCGATTTGATTCGGATACGGATCCCCTTTCTCGACCAGACTCATCGGCAAGCCGTGCGCGCTGAAAACCAGGTGAATGCGAGAGCTGTCCGCAAATTGCCTCAGCACGGAGCCGATGCGTTGCGCTACCGCCTGGACATAGAGCGGATGATCGAAAAACTGGCTGACGGTTCGCTGAGGAGGGGCGGCCTCCGGTTCTCCATAGACGCGGCGCCATTCCTTGAGGCTGCTCAGCGTGGTGGCGTAGGAGAACTGCGGGTACAGGGGCAGAAGCACGATCTCATCCAGCGGTCCAGCTTTGCCGAGCGCCTCGACGGCTTCGGCAGTGAGTGGGTTCCAATAACGCATGGCCACCACGGCCACGGGATCGATGTCGCCCGACAACGCCTCGACGAGCGCACCCCGCTGCCGCTCGGTCAAGGTTCCGATCGGCGAGCGGCCACCAATCTCCGCGTATTTGCGACGGACTGGAACGGAGCGACGGGATGAAATAAGTTTTGCCAGCGGGCGCCGCAGGAAACCGAGCGGCCCCATGGGGATGATGTCCGGGTCGAGAAACAAATTCAGAAGAAATGGCTCGACGGCTTCGAGCGAATCCGGACCGCCGAGCTGGAACATTACAATTCCGACTTTTTTCTTCTGTGCCAATTACTTTTCCCGGCGCAAGGAGTTTTTTAGGCTCTCCAGTTCCTCGCGCAAAGACGAGGTGCGTTTTGCGATGGTCAAATAAAAGACAAAAAACACGGCCCAGCCGATGATATAGGCAGCGAAAACGCTGTCTAGACTTCTCATATGGCCTCCGCCTCGCGGCGTACGAGTTCAAGATCGGTGCGCAACTTTTCAAGGCGGTAGCGTTCCGCGATAAGAAAAACCATCAAGGCATGAAGCGCCAGCACGCTGAAGAAAAATACCTTGCGCATGGTGGGCTCGAGACCGGAGCCGGGCCCTCCCATGATCACCGGAGCCGGATGTTGCGTACGCCACCAGCGAATTGCTCCGAAGACAATCGGAACATCGATAAAGGCAAATATCCCGAAAAGAGCGCTCAGAAGCGCGCGGCGATCGGGTTCCTCGATCAACGTCCGCAGGAGAAGGTAGGAGATGTAGAGAAGCCAGAGAACGAAAGTGGATGTGAGCCGGGCATCCCAAGTCCAGTAAATCCCCCATGCCGGTTTGGCCCAAATCGGCCCGGTGATCAGCACGACGGTGATAAACGCCAGACCCACTTCCGCGGAGGACACGGCGAGCGAGTCCCATCTCTGTTCGCGGCGCCACACGTACAGGAGGTTCGCGGCGAAGCACACAAAAAACGCCGTCATGCCCGCCCAGGCACTCGCCGCATGGAAGTAGAAAATCCGCTGAATGACCCGCATGGTTCTTTCTTCAGGGGCGATATAGAAAGATGCATAAGCGGCAGCGCCGACCAGGAAGAGAACGAAAGCGCCGATCATCGCGCGTTTCCACATGATGCTTCACTCCTCCAGTAGATATTCGCCGAAAAGCCATAGCGCCGTCAAAAAGACTACGTCGAAAACGGCCAGGAAACCGATTCCCTTCCACTTCACGTACGGCGCACGGTCGAACAGCGCCCTGCTGACTTCCGTGCTGACAACGAGAATGGGCGTCAGAAGCGGGAGCATCAGCAAGGGCAGCAGGAGCTCGCGCATGCGCGCCTGAGCGGAGATCGCCGAGAGCGCTGTGCCTGCAATGGAGATGCCCAGACTAGCGAGAAAAAACACCAGCACGAGCCAGTGCAGTACGGCGCCGACCGGCACGTTGTACATCAGCGCGAAAAGCGGAAGCAAAAGCAGCTCCGTCAGCAACAGGAATATCGCGTTTGCCGCGACCTTGGCTAGAAAAATGCCGAAAGGGTCGCTCACGGAGAGCCGCAGGGCGCTGAGTGTGTCGTTGCGCTGCTCGCGCAGAAAACAAGGTTGCAGCATCAGGGAGGAAGCAAAGAGAAACGCCAGCCAGAGTAGCCCCGGAGCAAACCGCCGCGACTCGTCGGAGGTCGGATCAAAGGTAAAGCTGAAGAGAACGATCACAATCAGGATGAAAACAATCGTGGTAGTCAGTAGTTCGCGCGAGCGGAACTCCGTGCGAAGCTCCTTGCCGAGCAAGACGGCCGTGTTGGGAAGAAGCAGGCTCATTCAGGCATCTGCAAACGTCAGAATGGAGCGAAACGTTCCGCCTGTTCGCGTATCGGCGACGACCGAGCCGGCGTCCAGTCGGATGGCGCGGGTGCCCAACGAAGAGATTTCCGATTCGCCGTGAAGGCTCATCAGAATTGTGCGGCCCGAATCGCGAAGGCGGCGAATGGCCTCGGCGAGCCAGGTGACGCCCTGGGGATCGAGGCCCGTGGCTGGTTCGTCCAGCAGAAGGACGGCGGGCTCATGCAGCAAGGCACGGGCGATGGCCACGCGCTGGCGCATCCCGCGGGAAAAGGTTCCGACCAGGGAGCGGCGGCGATCGGCTAGGCCGACTTCCTCGAGCAGAGCTTCAACGCGGTGCTCGGGCTGAGCGACCGCTTGGAGCCGCGCGAAGAGCAAGAGGTTTTCTTCGGCGGTCAGTTCGTCGTAGACCATCGTGGCATGAGCTACGAATCCCGGGCGAACCGCGCTTTCTTCGTCACCGCGAGACGGGTTGGAAAAGCGCAGAGACCCTGCGGATGGCCGCACTAGCCTCGCCGCAACACGCAAGAGGGTGGTCTTGCCGGAGCCGTTGCGCCCCGCAAGAACCGCGCATTCCCCCGGAGCGATGGCGAGCGACACTCCCCGCAATGCGAGGAGTCCGCCATAACGCTTATCGATTTTCTCAAACAGGAGACCAACCGGAGAAAACGCCGGCGGCGTCACCGGCGGACCTCGTCGGGATACACGGCAAAAAGCAGAGTGAGCGAGACAGGGCGGTCTGTCCTGCGGGAGGCGGAAATACACGCAGCGTCGGGCGGCGTCACCCTGTTAACCTCTCACAAGGTCGCGCAAGACTTTTTCCGCGCGGGCCCGTTCCTGGTTGTACTCCTCCTCGGAAATGGTTCCTGCCTGGCGGCGCAACTCGAGCCGGAACAGTGTGTCTTTCAGCGCATCCAGGCTGGTGCCAACCGCGGCATCGACTTCAGCCAGGCTTGCGCTCGGAACCGCCGACCCTCGAACCGGTGCGGCTGCCGTTTTCCTGGACGGTTTCGCCGGTACATCTCTCGCGCCCTCGGAAAGCCCACCCGCAACGGCCACCACCGGCCGGCGCGAGAGAAGAATCGCCAGCAGAGCGAACACGCAGAGGAATCCTCCCACGATGGGCCACTTCAGGACATCGAGGCGGCCGGGGACCGCCTGAATCGCCGCGGCGGAAGCGGGACCGCTTCCCTGCTGCTCGTCGCGATTCTGAGCGCCGGCATCGGTGTCCGAGGCGTTGCCGCTTGGCGGTGGGGCCGTGCCGGAGATGCTGACGGTCAGCGTGGAATTGGCTGCGAGATTGTCGCGGCTGTATATGCTCATTCCCTGTTCGAGGCCGCCCGATTGCAAGCCTTCGCCGGTGATCTGCACGGAGGGAGGCGCAACGACTACCAGGCGCGCCCCGGGATATACGGTGGGCAGCTTCACGGAGGCGGCGCTGCCCGCGTATGGCAACTCGTAGGAGAAACGCACTCCGTTTTCGCCAGGACGAAAGGCGTAAGCCACGCTGTACTTATTTTTGCCGCGGTCGATGGGCGCCTGCACCACGGGCATGCCCGAGGGGCCCTGGGCGGCGATCTGTTTGAGGCTCGCACCGTCCGGGAGTGCGATCTCGAAATTTCCGTCGGGTCGAAAATAGGCTTGCGCGGGCTGGGAATCGTTCTTGATGGCATATTCTTCACCAACCTCGAGAGTCGCGCCGCTCGGCTGGAAAATTACGAAATGGGTCCCCACGGAGATCGTTTTGGGGTCTCGGGATGGCTCGAAAACATCGACTTCCAGCTCATTGCGGCCTGGCGGCAAGGGCTGATGAAAATTGATTCCGCGATAGACCGCGCGAACCAGCATCGGTTGCGTTCCGATCGTCGGATAGTCAAACGTGAATTGGCCCTCGCCGTCGGTTTTGGAGTTCAGCACCGGCTGCATTCCGCCCTGCAACTGGATGAGGATGACCTCGACATTCGCCGCGGGCTTACCGGTAGTGCCATTTTTCACCGTGCCGTGAACGGTAGCTCCGTAAACAGACGAGAGCGGCATCACGAGAAAGATTCCTAGTGCTAGAGATGGAGTCCACCCAGGCTTCACTCGGCACCTCGTTCGGAAGTGGCGGGCTTGCTGCTGCGAGGACGCCGCACTTGCGACTCCGTAATTTGATCGATTTCCGCGAGCACCAGGGCGGCTTCGTTCTCGAGAGAGACTTTCATCGCTTCGAAGTCGTTCTCGGAATATTTTCCGGAACGAAACTCGAAACGCAGGTCGCGCAAATTATCGTAGAGCGCGTCGCGGCGCTCGAGCAATTGATCGAGCTTCGAGCGGTGTGGAGCGAGGTCGGATGCATCAGGCTGAATATAGAAAATGAAGAGTCCGGTGGCGAAAGCCAGCGCGAGACACGCGCCGAGAACGGCCCAATCCGCGGAGGTGACGAGAAAGGCTGCTATAGATGTGCCAACGGTCAAGATCAATCCTCAGTATCGCGGGCGGCCTGGGCGCGCGCGCGATCGAGCAGTTCACTCGAAATTGGTGCCCCGTGACCCGCTCGAGCCAGAGCAGGCTCGGGCGCTAACGGCTTCCGCCACCGGGAGATAACGCTCAAGACCAGCGCGAATCCGCCGATCAGCGCGAGGGCAGGAATCCACCAAGCCACCCGCCCGAAGCCGCTGTGCGGCGTCTCGGTCAGCACGGCCTGCCCATACTCCTGCACAAAGGATTGCACGATAAGGTCGTCGGAATTCCCCTGGGCGATGCGCTCGTCAATTTTCTTGAGCATCCCCAGAGCCGTACCGCAGGGACCGGAGAACGCCCCGCCTACGTGATAACAGCCGCCCGCGGAATCGTTGCAGCCGCCGCACATGCATTTCACCTTCAAGCCTAACTGATGCGTGTGATCGGGCTGCTGTGCATCCCCGATGGCAGACCACAGCGGCAGCGCTCCCGTAGAACACAACAAGACCGGCCACATGAGCAAACCGGAGCGTCCAATCTTTCGAATTCTAGTCATGGCCTTCTCTGTAGGTGACCGACGGTGTCATTCCGTGTACCAGCGGCTCGGGGGTCGGCTGTTTCGCTCCCGACAAAACCAGGACCGCGCGACGGTTCGGCAACAGGGCCACGAGCGTACCAAACACGACGATTACACCGCCAAACCATATCCACTTCACCAGCGGGTTCAGGTACGCATGAATGACTGGCAATTTCGTGTCCGGACTCTGCCCGGCATAAACAACGTACAAATCTTCGCGCAGCGTCGAGTAGATCGCCACCATCGTTCCGGTTTCGCCATTTGTCTCGAAGATGCGGCGCTCGGGGTACAGCATCATCAGGGGTTTATCGTTCACGAAGACTTCCACATTCAAACGAAGACCGGTGTAATTCGCTTCCGGCTTGCTGTCAAAACTTTGAAGAACCAGCTTGTACTTCCCCAGCTGCATCGAAGAGCCGGGTTGCATTTCCTTCTGGACGTTTTGGTTGAAGGCGGCGCCAGCCAAACCGATAAAGATGAGCACCATGCCCATGTGGACGATGTAGCCACCGTAGCGACGGGTATTGCGCATGGTCAATTCGATGGCCGAGGTCAGATAGGAAGCGCTCGAGCGCATCCGGATGACTTTTGCGCCGCGATAAAATTCCATGACAATCGTCGCGGTGACGAAGAAGCACAGCGAAAAACAGATTAGCGAGTAGATTTCTCGGTATCCCAGCGCGAAGATGACTGCGCCTGCCAGGAGGCCGATCATCAGCGGCCAGGCAAAGTTACGCTTCAGACTTTCCACGGAAGTCTTACGCCAGGCGAGAAGCGGGCCGACGCCGGTAAGGAAAAGCAGAAACAGGCCGATCGGGATATTGACCTTATTGAAGAACGGCGCGCCCACATTTATTTTGGAGCCCGAGACCGCTTCCGACAAGACCGGGAAAAGTGTGCCGGAAAGAACCGCGATGCAGGAAACCAGCAGAATCAAATTGTTGAACAGAAAACTGGATTCGCGCGACACGATCGCATCCAACTGGTTTTCACTCTTCAAATAGTCGCGGTTCTTGAGATAGGCCACAAGGCAGACGCCGAAAATGACTATAAGAAATCCCACGAACCAGCTGCCAATGCTCGACTGCGCAAAGGCATGAACCGAGCTGACGACTCCGCTGCGCGTCAGGAACGTCCCGAGAATGCATAGAATAAACGTCGAGAAGACCAGCCAGACGTTCCACACCTTCATCATGCCGCGCTTTTCCTGCATCATCACCGAATGCAGGAACGCCGTGCCGGTCAGCCACGGAAGCAGAGAGGCATTTTCGACCGGGTCCCAGCCCCAGTAGCCTCCCCAACCGAGGACCGCGTAAGCCCAGTGCGCGCCGAGCAGAATGCCCGCGGTTTGGAAACACCACGCGATCATCGTCCATTTGCGAGTGAGGTGGATCCACTTCTCGCCGGGATAGCGTGCCAGCAGTGCGGCCAGCGCAAACGCAAACGGTATCGTGAACCCCGTGTAACCGGAATACAAATTCGGCGGATGGATGACCATCTCCGGATACTGCAGCAGCGGAGTCAGCCCGTTACCGTCGGCGCGGGCGACGAGATCCATGGCGCCATTGGCGCCGGGAACCGCCAGCGCCTTGAACGGGCTGGCGACGAAATTATTGAGCGTCAGGAAAAATATCTGGACTCCGGCGAGAATCACGCCTACATAAGGCATCAATTCGCCGTTTTTGTTGCGGTAAGCGATCAGCACCGAGAAAACGTAAATCGAAAGCAGGAAACTCCAGAACAACAGCGAGCCTTCCTGGCCGGCCCACAGTGCAGCGACTTTATAAAACGTGGCGAGCGCGCGATTGCTGTGGGCGACGACGTAAGCCGCGGAAAAATTGTCACTGAAGAAGAGATATTCGAGGCTGAAAGTAGCGATAAAAATCAGACAGCAGGTGGCGATGCCCGCTTGGCGCGTGCTCTTAACCAGAAGCGGATGCCGCGTGATGATCGCGGCAATCCCTCCTCCGAATGCATACACCGCGCAGATAAACGCCAGGATAAGAGCGAATGAACCAAATACATCCACGGGACTCCGCCTATCCCCCGGCCAAGCCGGGCCCGCTACCGGTGGTCTTACTTTGTCGCAGTGGAAGAAGCAGCAACGGTTCCCCCCGGAGCCGCCTCGTATTTGGACGCGCACTTCGCCTGAACTACCTCGGCGACAAAGCGCCCGTCCGTCGGCCGGCCCTCGACCAACGCCTGCGATTTATCCACGAAGGTGTCCGGCAGCGGATCACTGCCCACATAGCTCACCGGGAGCGACTTCCCTTCCCCTTCGAGGACAAAATCAACGCGGCCGGTGAAACGTCGAATGCTGCCCGCCGCCACGGATCCGCCGACGCGCATGCGGTGGGAGAGATCGGCGCCCTTAAGAGTCTGGAGCTCCGCGATCGTGTGATAGTAAGTTTTGCTTTCGCCATAGCCAAGCCAGGCCAAGCACGCCAGGGAAACAATAATTACGCTGATTCCGATGCCAAACTTTGCTTGCTTCTTCACGGCTTGACTCCTGCTCCAACTAAGTTTTTGATTCTATCACAGCCAGCAGATTCCTACGCCGGTCGAAAGACACTTATAAGCCTGTATGTCGGGACCAGGGGCGGCGGTGTGCCGGGTCACGCGCCCGCGGTCGTTAGTCCCAGGGCTTGGCGCAAATGCAGAACAGCCCCAGAAAAATCAGAAGAGTCCAGACCGAAGGGTTGGCCATTGTTGAGAATCACCGGGCATCCCAATTCGGCGTTCGACAGTCTCGCCGCAAGCGGCGCCAACGAATCGGAGATCAAGACGACGCGCTTGGGCTTTAGCGAGCGGCGTATGCGCGTCAAAACCTGTGAAACACGTGCAGCGAGAAGCGACTCGCAGGAAGCCTTTTCGGCCTCGCTGGTTTCAAGCGGACATTCCAGGACGTGCGTAAGAAAGAATCCGCCCCTCTGAAACTCGCTCAAAACGGCCTCGGGAGACTTCCCAGGCGTCGAAATTCCAACTGCTTCGAGCAACCGGCCGGCTTCCCCTTGGAACTTCCCTCGATAGAGGAAGTCCCCCTCGGCAAGCGGGGAGACGCTTCCCAGCAGCAGCGCGCCGATGTGAACGGGCCGGTACCGTGTTGTCCATTCCAGGCGCAGCAGCCGTCGCGCAATATGTTCGGGGGACGCGGATTGACCGCAGCCGTCGCAAGCCAGCGAATGGGTGGGCATAATCTACTAGCAAGAATCGTAGTCCAGCGGGCCATGGAGTGCAAATCGGGCAAAAGGCGCACCAAGCTGCCGAGCGGAACTAAGCAGCCTGCGGCCAGCTACTTACAAATCGACGACGACGACGGCTGTGCGCCGGGGATGGTTCGTTGGGTTTCGGCGTCGCACAACCGCCGTCGCTCGCTGATGCGTGTATCTTCCGCTACAAACACGAACTCCAGGTAAAAGTCGCGTTACGCCAGGACTTTTTGCCCAATCGATTTGGGACACTCAGGAAGAAACGGCAGCATCGGCTGGGAGTTTGGACCTGAGGCACCATTTCAGCTCCTGGCTCAACTCGGTAATTTCCATTCCTTGCATGACAATGAACTTACAGCTCAGCATTTCCCGGGGCTCATCGTCGTCGGGCAACTGGCACGAAACGCGGCAATACTGGCAATCCTGATTCCAGCAAAAACGGCCGTAGGGAATCGTTTCCGGGCTGATGAACTGGAAGCATCGGAGAAGCGAATTGCGCTCCGGCACCTGAAACTTCTTGCCCATCACGGTGATGTCCACGAGCTTTTCATAGGGACGAAAGGGTTCCGACATGATCAGTCCTGTCTTCCGTGGAGGCGTGTAAGCGCGGAACTCGCCCCGAGACGGATCACTCTGATGGTTGCTCATAGAGAGTAGCCCCCGCACCTCGAAGCGACAACGATTGGTCTAGAAAGAGTTGCCAATGTGCTAAGGGGTGGACCCAGGACCCCGAGGATGCAGACCGTGGCGATTTAATGGCCAAAATCGAAGAATTGACCCATCTTGCGGAACTTCTCGTAGCGGGCTTCCAGCAAATCTTTCGTCGACTGCTGCGTCAAAGCGACCAGCTCGCGGTCCAGGACTTCACCGAGAAGCTGGGCCGCGCCTTCTGGGTCCACGTGCGCCCCTCCTTCGGGTTCGGGCACAATCTCATCGACGATGCCTAGCTCCATCAGGTCTTTTGCGGTGATTTTCAGCGCGGTAGCAGCGGTCTCAGCCTTGGTGGCGTCTCGCCACATGATCGCGGCGCAACCTTCCGGCGAAATCACAGAATAAAAGCTGTTCTCCAGGATGTTGACGCGATCTCCAACGGCAATGGCCAAGGCTCCGCCGGAGCCGCCTTCGCCGGTCACGGTGACGATAATCGGAACGGGCAAGCGGGCCATTTCTCGCAAGTTTCGGGCGATGGCTTCGGCTTGTCCGCGTTCCTCGGCGTCGATGCCGGGATAAGCGCCTGGCGTGTCGATTAGAGTGAAAATGGGCCGGCCAAACTTCGCCGCCACTTGCATGACGCGAAGAGCTTTGCGGTAACCCTCGGGCTTGGGCTGGCCGAAATTGCGCAGCAGGCGCTGTTTGGTGTCGCGGCCCTTTTGATGACCGACGACGGCAATCGCCCGTCCATTAAACTTGGCGAGTCCCGCAATCAAGGCCTTGTCGTCGCCGTAGCCGCGGTCGCCGTGCAACTCCATGAAGTCCGTGAAGAGCATCGCGATGTAATCCAGCGTGTAGGGCCGCTGGGTGTGGCGGGCGATCTGGGCGCGCTGCCAGGGACCGAGATGGCTGTAAAATTCCTTGCGAAGCTCAACCACTTGCTGGCGGATACGTTCGAGCTCGGCGTCGGCTTCTTCGTCGCCCGCGAGGTGGCGCAGTTCTTCCACGTCTTTTTCCAGGCGCTCGATCTCGCTTTGACGATTGGCCTGCGCCGCTGGGCTCTTGGTTTGGTCCTTGGATTTCATCACATCACCAAATCGATCGACTGCTCGCCAAATGATTCCCGGATTGCGGCGACCAGTTCCGGGCAGGAGCGCACGCGCTGCTCAACCTGAAGCGTGGCCATCGCTCCTCCTTGGCCAGTGAGATCCAGCGATAGCAGGCTTGATCCTCGGTAGGAGGACAGAATTTCTGCAAGGCGGTCCAACAATTCGTCGTTTAACTCTTCCAGCTTCATGCGGATGCGAAGGCCCGACGCTGGCCGTTCCGCGAGGTCTCCCAGCCGAGCAGCTTCTTGCAAAGAAAGCCGCGTGCCCGCTTCCTCAACTTGCACACGAACCTTCAGCAACAGCGGCGTCCCGGTCTTGAGAATCTGCTCGAGCCGCGCAAAACTTTCCGGAAAGGCCAGCAATTCCTGAACGCCGGTCATATCCTGGATCGTGTAGATCGCCCAACGCGCGCCTTTTTTGGAACGCATGGGGCGCGTGCCGACAATGAGCACCGCCACGGTGATCTCTTTGCCGTTGCGCTGGCCCTCGACCTGGTCGAGCGAAATGCATTTCAACTCTTCTAGACGCGAGGCATATTTTGCAAGCGGGTGCCCGGACACATAGAAGCCCAGCATGGCGTATTCGCTCGCGAGGCGTTCTGCCTCGCTCCATGAGGCGGCTTCGTGCAATTCAAAGGCTATCGGCGCGGGAACCGTGGCCGTACCAAACAGTCCGTGCTGCCCGGATTCTCGCACTCGTGAGGCGCGCAGCACGGCCGCCAGCGCATCATCGACGGAGGCCAGCATGGACTCGCGCGCACCAAGGGAATCGACAGCGCCCGACTTGATCAGGCTCTCAAACACGCGCTTGTTCAGAAAACGCGCCTCGATGCGCTCGCAAAGATCGTACAGCGAGGTGAATTCGCCTGCGCTCAGCCGCGAATCGCGGACAGCTTTTGCGGTGTTTTCGCCCACGTTCTTGATGGCCGCCAGACCGAAGCGGATGGATTCGCCCACCGGCGTGAAATACAGATCACTCTCGTTGATGTCCGGCGGGAGGATAGAAATGCTCATACCCCGCGCTTCGTTGATGTACTTCACGGCCTTTTCTGCGTTGCCTGTTTCCGAAGTCAGCAGCGCGGCCATGAATTCCACCGGATAGTGCGTCTTCAAATAGGCCGTCTGGTAAGCCAGCAGGGCATACGCGCAGGAGTGGGATTTGTTGAAGCCGTAGCCCGCAAACTCTTCCATCAAATTGAAAATGCGCTCGCCTTTCTTTTCTGGGACCTTGTTCGCGAGGCATCCGGCAATGAATTTTGCACGCTGCGCCGCCATTTCCTCTTTTTTCTTTTTGCCCATGGCACGACGGAGAATGTCCGCTTCGCCGAGCGAAAAGCTTGCCAGCAGGTTCGCTATCTGCATCACCTGTTCCTGATACAGGATAACGCCATAGGTTTCTTCGAGAATACCCTTGAGTTGCGGCAGTTCGTAGCTGACTTTTGTTTTGCCCTGCTTCCGGCTGATGAAGTCGTCGATCATGCCGCCCTGAATCGGCCCGGGACGGTACAGCGCGTTCAGCGCGGTGAGGTCTTCAATGCGCGAAGGCTGGTAGCGGCGCAAGATGTCCCGCATGCCATGCGATTCAAACTGGAAGATGGCGGTTGTGTCACCGCGCGCAAAAAGTTTGTAGGTAGGTTCGTCGTCCAGGGCCAAATTGTCAATGTCCACCTTTACGCCACGATTCTTTTCAATCATGCGCGCGGTATCTTGCAGGACGGTGAGCGTTGTCAGTCCCAGGAAATCCATCTTCAGCAAGCCGATGCGCTCGAGCGCATTCATATCGTATTGTGTTGTGATTTCATCCCGGCTCGTCTTGTAGACCGGGACCACATCCGTCAGCGGGCGTGGTGATATAACCACGCCGGCGGCGTGCGTCGAGGCGTGCCGCGCTAGTCCCTCCAGGCGCAGCGCCACGGCCATCAGATCCTTCAGTTTCTCGTCGCTGTTAATGGCTGACTTTAGCTGCGGCGCCTCGGCGAGAGCGGTTTCCAAGTCGATGCCGAGAGTCG
>Ga0209006_10004306_pt1 | contig 12913 bp, 7 predicted proteins | sample JacPin_JW_Ref_O2_FD_188567 | JGI IMG/M metagenome (GOLD analysis project Ga0209006, IMG submission 188567) | Forest soil microbial communities from Algoma, Ontario, Canada - Jack Pine, Ontario site 1_JW_Ref_O2 (SPAdes) (version 2) | ecosystem: Environmental > Terrestrial > Soil > Boreal...
GCAAAAATACGCACGCTCGCCGGAGCCTCGACTCCGATCGTCGCATCGCTTGATCCGCATGCTCACCTGAGCGAAGCGATGCTCTCGAACGCTGATATTCTGGTGGCCTATCAAGAGTATCCCCACACGGACGAAGCCGCGACGTTCGCGCGCGCTGTGAAACTTGGGGTGGCCGCTGCTGCGCACAGTATTCGTCCGTGCATGACGGCGAGTTCTTGCGGACAGATCGCCGAGTACCACACCACGCGCGAACCGATGCGTACTATCGTCGCGGAGATGCGCGCCTCAGAAAGCCTACATGGCGTCCTCGCCGTCTCTTTGATCCACGGTTTCCCATGGGGCGATGTGCCCGATATGGGTTCAAAGGCGCTAATCGTGACCGACGGCAATGCGAAGCTTGGTCATAAGCTCGCGGAACAGCTGGTGACGCGCATTCAAGGCGTTCGTGGCCGGACTTCGAGCGACGTAATGCCGTTCGAACAGGCCTTGGTACAGGCGCAGACTAAGGTGGGGCCGATTGTCATCGCCGATATTTGCGATAACCCGGGCGGAGGCGCAGCAGGTGATTCGACTTTTTTGCTCAGGGCACTACTCGGAAGATCCGTTTCCGTCGCATTTGGACCCCTCTGGGATCCGCATGCCGTGACGCTTGCACACAAGGCGGGACCTGGTGCTCGTGTGCGGCTACGTGTCGGAGGCAAGGTTGGCGTTGCCTCGGGCCAGCCAATCGATATCGAGGGTGTCGTCATCGAGACCACTGAACGTCTTTGCACGGACGGGGTCGGCGGCTACGACGTGAGTTACGGTCCAAGCGTGTCGCTGCGCGTTGGGCAGCTTTACCTTGTGTTGACGGGAGAGCGCGAACAAGCAATGAGCCCCGACATGTTTACAAAGCTGAGCGTTACCCTCAATGACAAACAGATTATCGTGGTTAAGTCCGCTCAACACTTTCGCGCCAAATACGCGGTTATCGCGCGGGAAATACTCTTAGCCTCAAGCCCAGGAGCGCTGAGCCTGGACTTTGCTACTTTGCCTTATCGCTCGGCAAATCGGCAGCTCTGGCCGCTCGCCTGCTGATTTAGGGTCAGAGGTTTGACAAATGCCGACGACGATTGACGGCACTATATCCGCTAGCGCGACGCCAAAGACGCGCGTCCTGTTTGGGCACCCAGCCGGGCTCACCATTCTATTCTTGACTGAAATGTGGGCCGACTTCTCGTACTACGGGATGAGAGCTCTGCTTGTCTATTACATGACGCGCAGGCTCGGTCTCGCCATCGCAACTGCCTCGACTATTTATGGGCTCTACACGGCCGCCGCGCACCTCACACCACTCGCAGGGGGTGTGCTCGCAGACCGGTGGCTCGGCAAAAGAACCAGTGTCGCCTCCGGAGCAACGATTATGGCGCTTGGCCACTTCATGATGGCCTCACCCGCTCTTTTTTTTCCGGCTCTTGCCACGATTGCGATCGGGTTCGGTTTGTTCATTCCAAGCCTGCCGAGTCAGGTCGCCTCCCTTTACACCGCTGGCGACCCGCGTCTGGACCGTGCCTATAGCGTCTATTACGTGGGCATTAATCTCGGTTCATTTCTAGCCCCGCTCGTTTGCGGGACACTCGGAGAGAAGTATGGTTGGAAAGTCGGCTTTGGGGCAGCCGGTATAGGTATGCTCGCGGGCCTCGTGATTTATCTTGTCGGGATGCCTCTTCTACCGCCAGTGACGTCCCGGCTAACGCACGATGGCCGCCCGGCAGAGTTTGTCGCACGACTACGTCCGATCTTCCGGCCACTTTGCTTAATCGCACTTGCTGTGATCCTGTTTCGGATCGCGTACGAACAAATCGGTAACAGCGTCGCGCTGTGGACCGAAGCGGGTGTCAATCGCGACATTCAATTGTTCTCGCACTTCGTGGTGCCAATGACCTGGTTTCAGTCGTTGAACCCACTCTTCATTTTCCTTCTCACACCGATCATCCTGCGATCGTGGAAACACCAAGCCACTTGTAATCGTGAATCTAGCGCAGTCGCCAAAATGGCGTTCGGCGCTATGCTTCTAGGATCAGCATTTCTAATAATTGCTGCGGCGAGCGCTAGCGCAGGGGCCGGCGAGGAGCGCACCTCATGGGTGGTGCTTGTTCTGTTCATGCTTGTACTTACGGCGGGAGAGCTATTCTTCATGCCGATCGGACTTTCGCTCGTTACGCAATTTGCACCGATCGAGCACCGCGCGACTCTGCTCGGGGGCTGGTTCATCCTTGCGTTCGTAGCCAATTTGGCTGCTGGACTGCTCGGCAGGAATTTCGGAGACTGGTCGCCCGGAGTATTTTTTAGCGTTTGCGGTGGCATTGCGCTTACGGCTGCAATACTTTTGCGAACAGTTCGCCGAATCAACCTGTTAAGCGTAGACGGGGCATCGTGACTTTCCCCCAACTATTTGCCAATCGCCCCATGCCGCTATCTATGGACCAAGCATCAGATATTGCAGCGGGATTTGGCATCTGTGGAAAACTCTCCCCCCTCGAAAGTGAGCGCGATCAGAACATCCGCATCGAGGTACCCGATGGACCTGGCTATGTCCTCAAGATCACCAACCCGGAGGAGCCGCCATCCGTCACCGCATTTGAGACATACGTGCTGGAACATCTTGCAGTCACGGCGGCGCATCTACCGGTGCCGCGGTTAGTACGGACTCTCGACGGCGCGCTTGCAGTTCGCTGGCCCGCAATCGGGGGCGAGCGCACAGTGCGCCTTCTGACATTCCTTTCCGGCACCCCACTTGTGAAAGCCTCTGCGACCCCGACGTTGCGCGCGTCGATCGGCTATACCCTTGCAGCACTCGATGCGGCGCTTCGACCGGTTTCTCCTCAAACTCAAAGCCGCTGTCTCCTGTGGGACTTTGGCCAAGTATTACAGTTGCGAAGTCTCTTGCCGACTTGCGCCAATTCGGCACTACGAACGCGGCTCGAATTAGCCTTCGATCGGCTGGACGCTGAGCGAATCTCATGTCGCACTGACATGAGGCCCCAGTGGCTGCACAACGACTTTAACCCTTACAATGTATTGGTCTCGAGCGCGAACATGGCTAAGGTTACCGGGATCGTCGATTTCGGCGACATGGCGTACGGCCCGCTAGTGTGCGATCTCGCTGTGGCCTGCGCGTATTCTCTGCATCGAGCGGCACCTTTCGATTCGATGGCCGACGTGATTGAAGGGTTCAATATCCACACGCCGCTCAGCGCGGTCGAGCTCAATCTGCTACCTCTTCTGATCGAAGTTCGCTTTGCGATGACCGTTTTGATTACCCAGTGGCGCGCGGCGCTAAACCCGAATAATCGAGCATATATCCTTCGCAACAGCCCTGGGGCGCTTGCGGGCTTGGCGGCGATCGGCGAAGAATCGGCATCAGCGGTGTCGGCGCTGTTCCAACGACGCCTGTGCAAAGGCACTGCTTTCCGATGAGCGTGCGTAATCCACCTACCGCAGGTACGGCCATCGACCTGACAGAAGACATGCGGATGCGGATCCAGCGCCGCACGCGCTTGCTCGGACCCGCCTATCGCCTTTTCTACACCGAGCCGCTACACATCGTGCGCGGTCGCGGCGTTTGGCTGTACGACGCAACGGGTCGCGCCTATCTTGACGTCTACAACAACGTAGCTGCGGTCGGCCACTGCCATCCTGAAGTAGTTGCTGCAATGGGTCGCCAAGCAGGGACGCTTAACACTCACACACGATATCTTGATGACACTATCCTCGATTATGCCGAACGCCTCTTGTCCACCTTCCCGCAGCCGCTCGGGCACGTAATGTTTACGTGTACCGGTAGTGAGGCGAATGATCTAGCGCTTCGGATCGCAAAGCACCGCACCGGCGCGTCCGGATTCATCGTCACGTCGTTCGCATATCATGGTGGCACGGACGCTGTTGCGGCATTGTCCCCTTCGCTGGGCGCTGGCGTTCTTGCTGGGCCACACGTCCGGACGGTCGAACCGCCGAATTCGTACCGCACGAGCGGTGACGTCGGCGGAAAATTCGCCGCCGCGGTGCGTGGGGCAGCCGCCGACTTGAGCAATCATGGCTACCGACCTGCGGCGCTGATCGTAGACACGGTGTTCTCTAGTGACGGCATTTATATGCACCCCCTCGGTAGCCTGCGTCCTGCAGTCGAGGCGATAAGGGACGTCGGCGGCCTCTTTATCGCGGATGAGGTACAGGCGGGCTTCGGAAGGACTGGCGAGCGATTCTGGGGCTTTCAACGGCATGAAGTTGTGCCAGATCTTGTTTCGCTCGGCAAGCCCATGGGCAACGGCCATCCGGTGGCCGGGCTCGTCATGCGTCCAGAAATTGTCGTCGAGTTCGGCGCGGCTTCGCGTTACTTCAATACGTTCGGCGGCAACCCAGTCTCGGCAGCGGTTGCGCTGAAGGTTCTCGAGATTATGGAGCGCGATCAACTTCAGGAGCATGCGACGCGGGTGGGCGCGCGCCTGATGAGTGGACTGCATGCGCTCGCGGACCGCCATAAGTGGATCGGCGACGTTCGCGGCGCAGGGCTTTTTATCGGCGTTGAGCTTGTCACTGAACGTGCACGCAAAGTGCCCGCGAGCGCAGCGAGCGCTGCGGTCGTGAACGGCCTTCGCAAGCGCGGTGTCCTCATCGGCGTCTGCGCACAAGCGGCAAACGTTCTGAAGGTCCGGCCGCCGCTGGTTTTTGACGACAATAACGCCGATCTGTTCCTCAACGCTCTTGACGACACCCTGACGAGCCTGCCGAACGCACAATGAAGGCCACCGGAAAGTGCGTGGATGAGAATGTATACTTGCGTCCGCCACACTTTCATATTCGTGGTGCAACACCGAGCGCCTGTTCGATACCCATCGGGTCAAACAAATTGCCGCCCTTGATCACAGTAATGACTTTGTGAAGGTCCGCAATATTTGTTGTTGGGTCGCCGTCCACGAGAATCATATCAGCTAGTTTGCCCGGGGCGATGACACCGCGTTCGTACTCCACACCTATCACCCGGGCGGAGGTCAAGGTTGCCATGCGCAGTACCTCGTTCGGCGGAATTCCGGCCCGCACATACAACTCCAGCTCATGAATTAGCATATAGCCCGCAAGTGAATCTGTACCTGGGATAATCGTGACGCCTGCATCGTACAGAGCCTTTAGGAGCCGCAGCATCGCCGGAAATGCCGAATGGTAAGCCGCCTCCTCACCCCGCGGTATCGTGAGCGCATTCGAGAGCATTCCACGGCGGATCTGCTCAGGAAAGCGTGGCGCGATGTCCTCCAATCCGAGGGTCACTTTCGTAGGCTCACCTGAGAACAGGCCCTCGAACACGTTGACTGTTGGATCGAGCACGGTGTGATGGCGCTTAAGAAACCCGATGAAGCTTTGCACGTCAGGATTGTCCGGCCCAAAGTCCCGCGCATGTTCTGCCACGGCCGTAAAGCGCGTCATATTGCGAGTGTCTTTCACGATTTCCGATAAGAAGTTCAGGACTATAAAATTCAAATGTTGAATCTCGTCGGCTCCGCCTTCAACAAACTGCATTGCCGACATGAACGCGGGCACATGACCGCTGACGCGCAGCCCGCGTGCGTGCGCCTCGTCCGCAATTATAGGAACGAGCTCCGGCTTGACGGACGAATAGATTTTTATCTGCCCATACCCGTGATCCACGTACCAATCTACATCCTTTATCGCCTCCGCTGCCGAATTGACTAGCATTTTAGTTGGGGCGGCAAATGGGCCTCGTCCGTCAATGATCCCCGCCTTGAACACACGAGGACCGAGTTCCGCCCCTGTATCAAAACGTGCTACGCGTTTAGGAAAATCGTCGGTGTCATTAGCCATATCGCGCGCGCTTGTCACGCCGTTGACAAGATCGAGCGCGCCGTCGGCATTCGAGAAATGTTGATGGTTGTCCCAAAGCCCTGGCATGAGAAACCGCCCTGCGGCGTCGATTACTTCCGCGTCTTTGGGAACCGTGAAATCAGCATCGGAGGCAAGTCGTACAATGCGGGATCCTCGAATCCAAACGCTCATTCTCGATGTGACACTCAAGTCCCGCGGATCGAACACCCGGGCATGGCGGATCACAAGGTCGGTGGCTGGATGGTGCGTTTGCTGGTTCGCCAGTCGCAGCGACCAAGCGCTATCCGCTGCGGCTTGGGCCTTAAAAAGTGTGGCAACTACCGACGTGTACGCAGCCGACAGGACCGAAACTGAGCCGTTTATAACCGCGACGGTGTTGCCATTGCGATCCAACCAGACCGGCGTCGGCGTAAAATTAAGTCCGGTGATTCGGTACTGGGTCAACTCCTGATCCAGACCTCCCGCAATCCTCAATGTCACAGATTCGGCAACCCCGATCCGGGCCTCTCCCGCCGGCAACAGCGCCAATCGGTGCCCGGGCGCCCTGATTAGAGCGCGCGCCAGAACTCCAATAAATTCGGGGGGAGCGTTAGCCGGCACGTAAAACACCTTGCCGACTACCGATCGTTCGCCATTTTCCGTCCGGTTGTGCCAGACCGCATTGCCGTCTACGATGTGAAATGACTCTGTAACAGGGGTCTTAATGTAGTCATTTCCATGCGCGGAATACTGCGTCGGCAAGCCGGCTGCGTCGAGCCTCCAGCGTGCGACTATGTGGTCACCACGCCCGCGATCGTTGAAGAAATATTCCGCACCCACGGCGCGATCGCCCTCGTCTGTGATCGTCTGCGAGCCTGATAAGTGCCCTTGCATAAGGATTTGATCTACTCGCGTGGCCGGCACGGCGAACGAGCCCCGTGCGAATAGCATGCAAAAAGCCGATGTTGTAAATACGCGAATCACATTGTCTCCCCTAAATCGCGCTACCAGAACCCTCTTAACGCAACAAAGATAGTGCAAGAGCGGCCCCAGATGTGAGGGCTATCGTAGGTCCGCACCGATATTGCCCGGGAATCCTGCGCCAAGGTCTGAGCCCAGATCGCCTATTTCTTGACGAATGATGAAACTGGGCCTAATGTCAGTTCTTCTACCTAAGAAAGCAACCCGCCCGATAGTCGAGGGGGCGCAGCTGCTCGGGGTAGCGGCGACAGGTCTAATGAACTTGGGAGGAGCGATTGCCCATGCCTCAGAGATTGTCTTCGGGACGATCAGCTCTCGAAAGCCCCTGCATAGGGCTCGCCCTTATCGTCACATGGCTATTTCCGCCATTGCTGCTAGCAGCAGACAACGAATCGTCGCAACTCGAGGAGGTTGTCGTTACTGCGCAACGGCGCAGCGAGAACTTACAAGCGGTCCCAGTATCAGCGACGGTGTTCACTGCTTCGGATATCGAGGACATAGGCGCCGCATCTATCCGGAATCTGGCCGACAAGATCCCGAATTTCAGTTACACGGACACGACAAGTCTGTCTAATCCATTTATTACAATCCGCGGCATCTTCTCCAACGTGTATAACGCAGGCGTGGAGGCGGGCTTTGGAAGTTACATTGACGGCGTCTACACCGGACGCACTGCCGCGTTTGACACTGATACCGCGGACATTGCACAGTTAGAGGTCCTGCGGGGCCCGCAAGGGACGTTTTTCGGGAAAAACACGATCGCAGGCGCGATCAACATCACGACCGTGCAGCCGTCGTCGACTCCCACGGGAGCGGCGGAGCTCGACTATGGCAACTATGACTACATTCGTGCAAAAGCCTCATACAGCGGTCCGATAAGTGACACGCTAGACTTCCGGCTCAGCGCCTTTCGCACGTCTCGAGATCCGACTACGACGAATCCAAGCGGACCGGGCTTCGACAATCTCAACGCCACTGGTGGACGTATCCAGTTACTTTCTCGGCCTTCCGATCGGCTAAGCATATACTTTGCAGCCGACACGGAAATCGATCGCACATTAGGCGATGTGCAGCAAGCGATTATAGACGGATACTCGCCGCTTTTCGGATTGCCTCCTAACAGCGTGGGCAACCCGATCCCCTATGTGAACGATTCCGATTCTCCGCATCACGAGAACCGGGACTTGTACGGCGCACAGGTGAATGTGGTCTATGCATTTGCGAGTGGAGCGACACTCACTTCTATCACAGCTTACCGTTATTCTTGGTTCAGCGATGAATTCGATTTTGACGGCATCAACTCAAACAAGCTCGCGGCGCTGACCCACGGCATCACTTTCGCTGCAACGGAGAATGACCAGGAGAGATCCGGGCAAGAGAGCGAGGAAGTGCGTCTAAATTCCGCTGTGGGCGGCGCGGTTGATTATGTCGCCGGAGCCTATTTTCTTCGCGAAAGAACTACAGAGCACGACCGGGTGGACTTCACGAATGGCACGATATTCAACGCGCTTCTTAGCATTCCAGAGTCCACAACCGGCCCCTTGGGACTCACCGGAGCGGTCGGACCAGACGCGACTAACGTAACCGACAGCTATGCGGGCTATGCACAAGGTAACTACCACTTCAGCGATCGGCTGACGCTGACCGGCGGAGCGCGGTATACGTATGAGGAACGTAGCGCCAATTACACTGCTAACGCTGGTCCCTTGCTTGGACTCATTGGCATCATGCCGTTCGGTCCAATTCCATTGAGCAAAGGCGAAAGTGCTCTCTCGCCGATGGCCAGCATCGAATATAAAGTAGCGACTGATCTGCTCACGTACGCAAAAATCACTCGCGGGTTTAAAGCCGGCGGCTTCAATTTGGCTTATCAGACATCGGCGAGCAACATCGGGAACGCCAACGATTTGCTCGCATTTGGCCCGGAAACCGTCACCGCGTACGAGGCCGGCGCCAAAAGCGAGATGTTCGATCATCGGGTGCGAGCCAACGTTGCGGTGTTCTACAGCGACTATAAGGATTTACAAACGCGGGAATCCTACATAAGCAATTTCGGCCAAATCGACATTATTCGCAATGTGGGCGTGGCACACATCAAGGGCGCCGAGTTCGATGGGCAATGGCTGCTATTGCCCGGCCTTGAGCTGACGGCGGCGGCGGGATACACGCACGCGCAGATTGTTACGACCTTCGTCGACGAGGGGGTCAACTACGACGGCAATTTGTTGCAGCGCGTCCCAAAGTATACGACTAGTCTCGGTGCCGATTACACGTTCACCCCGTCGTTGCACTTTGACATGGCAGTGCGTGCCCAATGGAGTCATACCGAGGACTATTTCAATGATGACAGCGATACTGTAACCGTGCCGAGCCTGGATACGGTCAATGCGAGCATTTCAATGTTGTCTCCTCGTTCACGAGTGTGGGAAGTGTCGGCTTGGGTGAGAAATCTGACGAACCAGAATCGCATTACTTCGTACGGTCCAACCAGCCAGACACTTTTCGGGACGCCTCAACCGTATGCGGCGTTCGAAACTCCCAGAACCTACGGGCTTCATCTGCGGTACGCTTTCTAGATCGGATCGGGCAGTCCTGCCACATTTGAGCCGTGCCAAACGCCTCTCAATGAGTTGGCCTTGTTTCATTGGCGGCGCGCCGGCGCTCGCGAGTATGTTGCGAACCATCTTCAATATCATCGTAGTTCTAATTGGTGGCGCCGCGGTAGCTCAGGCGGAGTCTATAAGCGTTGCAAGTTGGTCGGACTCGCTTGTCGGGACCGCGATCACGCGGAACTTGTTTCCAGGTGCTGTGACTGTTGTAGTCAGAAAAGGAGAAGCTCCGTTCATAAAAGCATACGGTGTTTCGAGTATCGCTCGGCGAGATCCAATCGATCCGCAGCGAACAATGTTGCAGCTTGGTTCCATAAGCAAGCTTTTCACGGCGGTCGTTGCACTTCAACTCGTTGACGAGCACCGTCTCGACCTGCAAGCGGACGTTGCGAAATATCTCAAGCGATTCGAGCTTCAGCGTCCTGAACTCGGACGCCTGACAATTCATGACCTGCTCACGCATCAGGCGGGATTCGACTCAAGCTTGATCGGCGGCATATTTGACGATCCGGCGAGGGTCGAGGAGACCCCTCGACAGATGAGCCGAATGTTCATTCGGGTACGGCCGCCGCGCGAACTGACCTCCTATGACAACTTGGCTGTCGGTCTTCTGGGTATCGTACTCGAGGACATAACGGGTCAGAGCTACGCAGAATTAGTTCGCACGCGCATTTTTGCCCCGCTTGGCATGCAACACAGCGTCACGCGATTTGATCCGAGGTACGCCTCCCAGCTAGCCGGTTGTGCGGTGCCCAACGGTCACGGTGGTTGGGAACTCTGCAGGTGGCAATACTCGCCCGCGCGCGATGCGCCGGCCGGCGGCATCTACGCGTCCGGTTCGGACATCGCGAGATTTCTTTCGGCTCTTCTAGAAGATGGCAGATATCCGGGCGGCCGACTCCTGTCCGTTGAAACGTGGGCCCGCTTCGTAGACTTCGATAACAACCGGCTCAATCCAGGCGTGCCCGGCATCGGGCTCTTGGCGCTGCAGCAGGCGCCGGTGGAGCGCGGAGACTGGGGCCACGACGGCGGCGGCTACGGCTCCGTCAATACTCTCTATCTGTCCCCTCGCGGCGGAGTCGCCGGGTTTCTGGGAGTAACCGGCGGGTCAAAGGACACGCCCCTGTCATTGAGCGGCATCATCGAATACCTTCGTATCGACGCTGCGCGCGAAGAACAGTTCCGGGACGCATATAAGCTGCTCGGTGAATTCGACCGTGGAATCGCGAATCTGGCGCCAATTCCGGCGAATGAACTGCGGATGCCCGAGTACACACAGCGTCCATTCACGCAGGCTGAGATCACGCGACTGCAGGGAGTATATTATCCGGCACGGCGTTGGAATTACGCACCAGTGCTAGGCAGATTCTTGCCGGCCTTGCTTCCGTGGACTCACGTGAGTGTTGCCGTAGACGGAATCGTCTCGATCGATGGCGACGGGCCGTGGCGCCAAGTGGCGCCGCAGCTCTTCGAGGGTCCAGACGGCCGTCGCTTGGCTTTTGAGATTCGTGGAAATATTATTTCCGCCGGATCAGTGTCTCATTCGCGGCTCGAACGCCATCCTTGGTGGACTCAACCGCAATTCACGGTTGTGCCGTTTTTCGTTGCGATCGCCTTCACGTTGACCGGGACCATACCCGCCTTCAGGCGGCGTCTCGGTACGATTGCACGACTGACCGGATGGTTGTGCGCTATTGCGGGCGTCGCACTCATAATCTCGCTTGCGTTCGAATTCGAATACGGGCCTGACCTATATGTTGCCGATCATGAGGCCACGGCGCTCGCGTTTCGCATCCCAATGCAGATCGGCCTCCTCGTGCTCGCGATTACCCCGGCCGTCTTTGCAGCAAGCATGCGGGCCAGAGCGTGGCGCGGTTGGGCCGGTCGGCTTCACGGCGCATCGCTGGTCCTTGCAGCGATAATCACGGTCGCACTCGCGGGTTACTTCGGCTTAATAGGACATCTGCGAGGAGTCTGAAGCGTGCCGAAGCGATTCAGGCCTCGATAGACCCAGAAAACCAAGTGCAGAACTTCGTGTGGGGCCGGCGTCAATTTATTGCCTCTGCAAGTGCTATGGCACTTACAGTCCATAACTTGGCTGCAACACGCGCTGGATACTCAGCACGAGCCTACGACCGCGCAATCGTGATTGATGCCTTAGGTGGGCCCGGCGAGTTTCATCCGAACGCCTCGTCGAAGGAGCTGTTGACGGCGCACGCCGTTGCCGACGCGCGGATATCTGGTCTTACAGCGGTTAATTTAACGGTCGGCGCTGTCGGCAACGGGCTGCATCGGTTCGAGCAAACGGTAGAGGGAATCGCGCACGCGGACCGAGAGATCCAGCTTCACCCGGATGCGTTCCTTAAGGTGCTATCGGCAGGTGATCTACGCGTCGCCAAGTCTAGCCAGCGCCTCGGTCTGATCTACGGATTTCAGGACACAAGCATGCTGGAGGGGGATCTGAGTCGCCTGGATGTATTTCAGGGTCTGGGCGTACGTATCGTCCAGGCGACGTACAATCGCCGTAACCTTATGGGCGACGGTTGCGTCGAGGCGGCAGATGGCGGCTTGAGCCAACTCGGACACGAGTTGATAGCAGAGTTAAATAGCCGACGGCTTCTTCTCGATCTTAGTCACGCGGGTCCGCGAACCATAGCCGAGGGAATCGCAGCCTCAAAGTCTCCCCTCGCGATCACGCACACTGGGTGTCGGGCACTCGCCGATTTCCCACGCAATGTCAGTGACGTTTCGCTGAAAGCCCTCGCCGACAAAGGCGGCGTTGTCGGGATTTATTTTATGTGTTTTCTGCGCAATCTCGAACAGCCGCACAGCGAAGACGTTATCCGTCATCTTGAGCACGCCGTGAACGTCTGCGGCGAAGACCACGTAGGTCTCGGCACGGACAGCTCTATATCGGCGATGCCCATCGACGATGCCTTTAGGTCCGCGCACCGCAAGGTAATCACAGAAAGAATCAAGGCAGGCATTTCCGCCGCCGGCGAGTCACCTGAGGTACTCAATGTCATTCCTGAATACAACTCGCCGAGAAGGTTTCTCACTCTCGCCGATGACCTCGCTCGACGTGGGTGGCCGTCGGGCCGAATCGAGAAAATCCTGGGGTCAAACTTTGCACGCTTGTTTGGTGAGATCTGGCGCTGACAAGGACAGCGTCAGTGCGGCGATCTGCACGTGCGAACATCGAGTACTGGCGGGACTCGGTGGCTCACAACGACAATGGCGCAAATATATCGTCCGTATACTTCGGTTCTTATTAGCAATGTAGCGACGCCACAACGCTCGATATTAAGTAGGCTGCCAAGTACCTGGCTGCAAACCAGGTGATCGGGAGGCGGAATTGCTCTAAGTACGCCAACGGCAATGTTATTGTGAAGATGCGTTATACCAGCTCAGTACGATGGTAATTGCATCTAGTCTCTGCGTCGATGGGCCGGGCCTGGTCCTAGGAT